>OCAG01000520.1_pt1 | contig 25617 bp, 30 predicted proteins | sample 1477111 | NCBI WGS metagenome assembly OCAG01 (sample SAMEA2580288, study PRJEB22360) | human gut metagenome | biome: human gut; feature: human-associated habitat; material: faeces | place: Denmark | collected 2008/2010 | reverse complement strand
CTGCCTCCACGATTTTGTGGCTCCCCCCCACCCCAGCCCAGCCAGCCGCTATCAAACAGGGCTGTATCGGGCCATCCCATCAGATAAGAGAAGAACCAGCCAGTGGAAGCGCGGGGGCCGGTGCCACAGGAAAAGGCCACCTTGTGGCTGGGCAGCACATCTAGATCTGACCACATTTTAGCCACTTCGGTGTAGCTACGGTAACTACCGTCCTCATCAATATAGAAAGTCAGGTTTGAGGTGTTCTTGCCAAAGCCAGCCCTGCCCCAGTAAGTACCCAAAGCCTCGCCTCTGTCTGGGATGTAGGCGTGCAACACCACCTGACCGGTGTACTCCGGCCAATGACGGATGGAGACCACTCGTGCATTAGGCTCTTTCAGCATGGCCGCAGCCTGATCCACGCTGACACTGTACTGGGGATTGCCCCATGAACCTTTCAGGCCGAAATCTTTCACAGGCGTGGGCGTATTGATCCTTGTCTCCACAGGTAACCCTTTGGACACCCATCGTTCAAAATTGCCGTTCAACAGACGGACATCTTTAACTCCCGCCGTTTTCAATGCCCAAAAGGTAAAACTGGCACCAATGGTGGCTCCGTGTCCATAAAGGATAACTGTGGTATCGATATCTATGCCCTTTTCGGCCAAGCGCGGAAAAAGCATATCGGGTGCGGCCAGATCCCAATAACGATCTTTATCTTCAATGGTATCGGAATCCATATGGAAAGCACCGGGGATATGCCCTGCTTTATAGGCTAGATCCGAAGGCTTAATAGTCCCTACACCGCCAGCCAGTTCCCGTCTCTTTTCAGCATAGCTGATGCCGAAACTTATATCATATATAGCGTATTTTTTATTCTCAAAAGTCAGAGCTTTTCCTGTGGTGATCAGCTCATACACCCATTCAGGGCTGACCAAAGCCTGCCAGTTTTTAGCTGAGGACATGGGCAAAAGAGGATTATCCGCCCATACGTTCAGAGTGAAGTCGGTCTGTCCCACATTTTGGTAGCCCATCACACGCAACAGATAATACATGGCGGCACCACGAGTATCAAAATTGGAATAAGTCAAAAACTGTTTTTCCGGCGTGATACCTTTTCTGTACATGGCTAGACGGATATCTTGCTCCTGTTTGAAGAAGCCGTCAGCCGTATAGGCCCACATGGGGTTGTAGCTGAGAGCAGTACGGATATGTCCGCCTCTTTTTTCGTCGTTCAAGGGCCACCCGTTATACTCTTCATCAGAACGAGGGTCGATGAGCATCAGATCGTAATCGCCAAAAATTTCCATCAGCTGGGAAAGGCTCACTGCGATATTACCCGAAACGTCGCCTGTGATTTTTCCCATTTTAGACTTTGCGGGAGTATCAACTACCTTACCCCCTGCTCTTTTGTAAGCAGGAAAACCGCCTTCCAGCACACTTACATTTCTAACTCCGACGGACTCCAACAGCCAGAACACCATAAAAGCGCCGCCATCTTGCGGGCCGTTATCATAAACCAAGATTTTGCCGTCATCAGTCACTCCCAAAGCGGCCAGCAAGGCTTTACGTTCACTCGTCGGTAGAAGTTTACTACCGTCCTTAGTATAAAAATTTTTCCAATCAACCCTAATGGATGAAGGGATATATTCTTTGCTATTCGTGCCTTGACGTGCATCCAACACCAACCCTACATTCCCAGGCAGAGCTGAAGGCTGGGCCACCAGCTCTGGTTGCCATTCGGCAGTGAACGAAGCCGAAAAAACAAAGGAAGGGATGCTAAACGATAAGAATAGAACCAAGCATAGTACGTTGCAAATTTTGAGCATAGATCATCTCCTTTAGGCAGTTTTAATCAAAGAAGATAACATATCTTCCTTTATGCCATTAATATGGAATCGAACAAAAAGCCTTTCGTTAAATTAACAAAATGTGATGTTCTTGATACTAAGAGAGGCTTTCATCAAAATTATGCAACCCAGTACTATTGATATTATTTATTACGCACTGTTGCAGCAGTTCTCCTCTTACCTCGCAATAAGTCGCTTTCGCCTATAATTGTTATTCTATAAACCAATACTCCATTATGAATAACAGACAGGAAAAATATGAATCCATGCTGACCCCGAACGTCTTACTGTAATACTACACAGCATCTTATTGGTTATTTTTTCACAAATAACCGTATTTTCTGAAGAGGTCAATACCATCTATAAGTTAGGATGATAGACGTTCGAAACGAATTGCCAAACGGCGAACGCTACCTAAACAAATAGAAAAGTGTTCCTCCCCACGGTCGGGGGCCTCTTTTCTTTTTCCGGTGACTCACATTGGGCCGATCATCTTCATGATAAGAGCGCCGTGGCTGCCGCAGCAGCCACGCCAGCAAGGGCGGACAGCTCCCGGCGGGTTTGTTCTCTGCGGCTTCAAGGGCGGTAATCCGCTTGCCGTGCTCCTTGAGCTGGGTGGGCACGATGTCGTCAAGGCGCTGGTTGGTGCCCGCGACCTCGACCTTGAGCCCGGAAAGCTCGGCCTTCACTTCCCCGATCTTGCGGACAAGCTGCACGTCGCCGTTCATAGCCGCGCCTCCACGCTCTTGATCCACAGGAACAGGTTCCCAGCCTCGCCAGCGGGCAAGTGCCCCCATTCGCCGCCAGCGTCATCACGCACAGCAACGCGATCAGCCTCGCGGCGTTCACCGTACCGTTGGCGGAGCCACAGCGTGATGAGTTCAACGAGCGAGGCGAGAATATCGAGGACGGCCCGCACATCACTTCCCCGTCACGACCTTGATTCGGCCTTCACGGTTTCGGACTTGCCGTCAGCCACGGCGCCCTGAAGGGGCGCCAGCTAGAGGAACAGTCTCGGATACGGCTAATGCCAGCTCCGTTTCCGGAAGCCTGAAGAACGCTGCTGTGAGCGGGACAATCGGTGGAGGGGGGAGAAAAACCGACAGACTATACGGGAGACTCTGAGCCAGCTCCGGATCACATCTATGTCCGTTGTCTGATCAGGGCAAGACCATAAAATATATGTAACTATGTAATTATATCTTTCTATGTGATGTAGGCAATGCCAAAGGAGTTCCCCTTTGGCATTGCCTACATTATTATCTACTTGTATTTCCGAATTATCTTGCCCTGATAAGATACCGAACCGCACTATTCACCGGGCGGATCTCCTGAGCAACTGATGCCACACAGGAGGCATCAAAATGAACGCAGACTATGAACTCACTTCCTTCGTCGCCCCCTAGTTCTGTGGTAAAAAGTAGTCGACACCGGAGACGAAACCCGAATAAACACCTGAGCCGCTATGGTAGCCTCCCCTATTCAAGACGCTTTCAATATTTCCAGTGATATTCCGTATGATATGCGGCTCGCCTAACCCTGCGCTCCAGTGTCCTACCGCACCATAGCGCTAGCTGGTCTGTCCTACGTATCCCCGAAGAAACATTCCCTGATAATTCGGGACGTTCCACCCGATGAGCGCGGCCAGTTCCGGGTAGACTGGTGGCAGGTCGAAAATGGCTTGCTGTGCCTTGATTTCCGGGGAGTATGTCCGTAGGGTAGCGAAGTCCCGCAAGGGGCAATACGGGGCCTCCTCTCCGCAGACAGGCAGGGATGGAAAGGAGGCAAGTTGCCAAGCAAACGGCGGATATACCATCTGCTCAGGCTGGTGACGAAAGCGGCCCTGTGGGGCGCGTTCTCCCGTCTGGCAAGCTGGCTCATGGGTAAAATCCTGAGCTAGAAGGCAAGCCCGATGGAATGAAGCGACCCCCAACAGTGCTGCGAACACCGTTGGGGGTCTCCATCGGGTAAACTGGGGTAACCCTTTTACCGGAGGGGAGGCCCTTGAAGGACCATCCCATGCCGGGGGTCAGAGTGTTGTCGCACTCTGACCCTTTCTGTTTTGAAGGATAAGGAGTTCGAAGAGGTTTGGCAAGTCACCTGGCCCGGATGAGGTAACGAACTGCACGATTTACCGGGCGGACTTCACCAACAACTGGAGTTGAGCGAGACGCATAAAAATTCATTGCCCCTGATTGCGCCCAACCAGCGTCATTCATCCATTGGCTACGCCCTTCGTTCCAAAAGGCCAGTGAACCGGACTGTCCCACATCTCCATCGCGGCTTCGGGGCAGATAGGAAAGTTCTCCCCATATTTCTCGTATTCCATCCCCTTGCAGCTCACCTAGCCCCGCGCTCCAATGTCCTACCGCGCCATAGTGATAGCTGGTCTGGCCACCGTATCCCCGGAGGAACACCCCCTGATAATTCGGGACGTTCCACCCGATGAGCGCGACCAGTTCCGGGTACACTGGTAGGAAGACAAAAAGGGGTTGCTGTGCCTTACGTTCCGGGGGATGACAGGCCAGGCAAACCATATACGAATTTTGACGGATGGAGCGTAGTCACAGTATTTCCCCCTTGGAGGGAAGATTATGACAACAATCCGTTATTCCATGCGCCAGAAAAAATGGATAGTGACGTGGAAAGTACGAGGTGCAACTTTTCATCACGAATGCGCATCTGAAGAGTCTGCTCTTTCGTTCTCCGAAGTCCAGAGGACCATATCCCAAAAGGAAAAGGAACGGTTCACACAAACCAAGCCCATCCGCAAAAGCATCACCATCCGGGAACTGTTCGAGCACCACTTCAGCCTGTGCTCAAAACGTCCGGTAACAATCAAGCAGGATCTCTATCACGCCAGACCTCTGCTCCAATCCCTAGGAACCAAGCAAGTAGCGTCCATAACTCAAAAAGAAATTCTGGCTTTTTGCAAATCCCAGAAAGCATCTGGTCTGGCCCAATCCACGATCCACAGGCGGATTTCTCTGCTGCGTTCAATCGCAAGTTGGGGAAAAAGAGAAGGTATCTATCTTCAGCCATTGAGAATTGCTCCGTTTCAAAAGGGAAAGCCAGAAGAACTCCCCCGCCGACCGTCTCGGAACTCAATGCACTCCTGCGCGTCGCTGTCCCGCATGTCCAGCGCGTCATCCTACTCGGCATTTATACGGGTGCCCGCATCGGCCCGAGTGAACTCTTTTCCCTGAAATGGGATGATGTGGACCTCACACACGGCGTCATCAGTATGCCCAACGCAAACAAGGGTAGCAAACTGAAAAAACGAGACATTCCCATTCGTAAGGATCTGATCCCCACTCTCGCCCGCTGGCAACACCAAGACGCGGACTGTCCATATGTCATCAACTGGTCGGGAAAGCCGGTCCGGAAAATAGCCGCCGCATGGAAAACTGCACTCCAGAAGTCAGGCATCAGGGCTATCCGGCCATATGATCTGCGCCACGCCTACGCAACCTACTCCATCCGGTCTGGAGCCGACATCAAGACTAGCGCAGAGATCATGGGACATGAAAACGCCAGGATGATCCTCGAAGTCTATGAGCATGTCGATTGGGCACAAAAAGTCAGGGCCATCGAGGGAATGCCGGATTTTTTCGCTCTAGCTCCGAAAGCCGTCCGCAACCCCATCCATGAACGACGTCCGCGAAAGCGCGAGATAGACGAGCCAGGCGCAAAGTATTGTGTACGAAATACCGTGCCAGCACTCAACGACAGGAAACACCTTATCCACTCTGAAATCGAAAATCAGTATGGCAATCCAGCGGATAAAGACGCTGATCATAAGCGCAATGCCAAAACACAGAATCCGTGCGGACCTGAATGCCGTAGCCAAAAAGAACGCGGGCACAAGTATGAACTTTCCCAACAGACAGAACAGAAAAAGCTGAAGGAGGAAATCCATAAGCCACCTCCATTCGTCGCCAAGCCAGAATACCGCGCCGAGAAGCAACATGACCGTACTCAGCCCCGAAAAGACAGCACGCATGACAACCTCCATGACGGGGCATCCCAATGGGATGCCCCTGGCTAATAGGTTAGGCGAGTAAGATCTCCTTCATCTTACCATTCGGACAACGCTCCTTGATGAGCCGTATCATTTCGTGGAAGGTACATTTGCGCGGTTCGGATTCTCCGGGCAGCGCGAACGTATAGAATTTGACGGCCCCCTTGTCTTGCGCGTATCGTCTTTCACTGGATTTCTTGATGTTCATCTCATGAACTCCCTTCATGTCCTCTGCCGGTGGCTGCCGACAGAGGACTTTTTCTTAATCGATGGCCGCGTAGATCGCCTGAGCTTCAGAATGTGACTCGATGTATTCATAGAGCTACCGATGCTTTTCTCCAAAAGCAGGGCTGATCTGTTCGGCAAAATCGTTAAGCGCATAGAGAGTAACGACTATTCCGGCGGCATCTGCCGACATTTCATCGTTAAAATAATTTCCAGGCCATGTGAGCCACATCTTCTTTTCATCTGCGGGAGCTATATAAAAGCCGCCGTTGCTCAAATCATAAAAATTCCAGTATGCTCCGTCATAATGCGGACAAAGTCTCCGCATCCAACAGTAGACATGCCGCTCAAAGGCAAGCATCTTCGCCATTCCTACATGCCGAAGCCAGAAGTTCAGCCGGTCTTCGTCGGCTACCTTCGTCGCTGTGATGATTTCCATTTCCAGATTTTCCATCGTGTCCTCCTTGGACGTTGCGAGTTTTTCCCTGGAGTTGAAACCTGCCTTTATGCAGTTCCCCCCGAGGGCTTTCACCAAGTGAAAGAAGCCCTCGGGGGGAACTGCTCAAAGGCGTGTCAACGCCAAAAAAGAAATCTGGAAATAAAGGGCCTGCTTCCGTGACGGAGAGAGCGCAGCGAGCGACGGCGCGGAAGATGCGCCTCCGGCGCACCCTCTTCCTCTTTTGATGGGGACGGTGAGCTGCTGAAGGATTCCGCACAGCGGAATCCTTCATAAGACGCTTCGCGTCTTATGCTCTATCCTTATTTACATAAATATGTATTTACAATATCACGTATACATGTAATAGTGTAAATACATATTTACAAGGAGAACAAGCATGTATATCTGCGCAATAGCCAATCAAAAAGGCGGCGTAGGCAAGACAACGACGACGCATAATCTGGGTGTTCAGCTTGCCAGAAATGCAAAAAAACGAGTATTGTTGCTCGATTTGGACGCTCAGGGGAATCTGAGCGATGCCTGCGGTCTTGAGCCGCAAACGCTGGAACGAACCGTTTTCGATGTTCTCGCAGGAAGCGCCCCCATTGCCAAAGCGAAGAGCACGCTGGAAGAGGGATTGGATATTCTTCCAGCCAACATCCGCCTTGCAGAAGCGGAACTGGCGTTTGCGGGACGAATGGGGCGGGAAAATCTGTTGAAGAAGGCTCTCACCTCTGTTGCGGGCGAATACGACTATGTGCTGATTGACTGCCCACCTTCTCTTGGGCTTTTGACCGTCAACGCCCTTAATGCGGCGAACGGATTGCTCGTCCCGGTACAAGTCGAATATTACGCTCTGGAGGGACTCGCGCTCATCAGGCAGACGGCAGAGCTTGTCCGAGATCTCAATCCCGATCTGGCGATCCTCGGGCTCGTCTTGACGTTTTTTGATGCCCGAAAGACACTCAACAAAGATGTGGCCGCTGCCCTCGCGGACGAATGGGGAGACGCGCTGTTCTCGACCCGCATTCGTGATAATGTGAGCCTTGCGGAAGCCCCCAGTAATGGGCAGGATGTGTTCAGCTACAAGCGAGGCAGTTACGGCGCAAAAGATTATGCGGCCTTTGCTGCCGAATTTCTGGAAAGGACGGAGGGATGCTATGGGACTCGGGGATAGAGGGAAGAACCAAGTAAAGAAAGGGAGCCCCAGCGGGCTGTTCACCAGGACGGAACCCAATGCTACAGAAATACAGACTTCTAGTGATACAAAAATACAGAACACTATAAATACAGAAATACAAGAATCTCTGCCAGAGAAAAATGACCAGAGAAAAATGTACAACATATCTCGGTCATTATCTGAACGCCTCCGAAAGTATGCTTTCGATGAACGCCGGAAGGAAGTGGATATCGTCCGGGAAGCACTTGATGAATACCTGAAAAAACAGGGCTATTAGGGAGGAAAAATATGCGTCGTCTGGTTCTATTGCTGGCTGTTTTGGCCCTGTCCGTAGGGCTTTATGGTTGCCATCCTCATCATCGGGGACCGGTGACACCACCTCCGCCACATCATGGACAGCACATACCTCCTCCGCATCACTACTGAGTGGTTCTTACACTGTCGCCCCCCACATCAATCAATACAAAAAGAAAAGGGCGCTCTCTCTAGAGAGAACGCCCTTTTTCGTCAGCAAGAGATCACATCCTGTGATGCGTCCGCCGCCTCTTCTTCACTCAGAGCGTTCTCCATGAACGCGCCACACTGCTCCGCTTCCTCCGGATCAAATTCTACCTCCTGTCCGGGGACGGAAAGCAGAGCACACTTTGCCTCGACAGACTCCCTGAGCGTCGTAGCTTCGTCCGGTCGCGTGTATGCGGCGCGCACGGCCTCTTCCACCTCTCGTGCCGACAATTCCGTTTTTTCACTCATGACCCACCTCAGCGGCTCATCCCTTCAGAATGGGATTGAACCAGTTGTTTGTTTCTCTCAAGTTCAGCGGATTTTTCCGAAATGGCTTTCTCAATGGCCGGTTTAAGCTGGCGGGCCACCGCAGCCATACCCAATGTACTCTTTTGGCCTAGGTCATTGAAGTCCGTAAAACCGGCCATATCTTTTTCCCGTTCTCCGGGAGCAAAGACAGGAAAAACGGCTTTACCTCCCACAGCCTGTGCAGCCTTTTCCGCCTTTTCACGTCCGGGATTGGCTCGAACCTTCGGATGATTAAGGAGATGGAGATCGTCATCTCCCGCGATGATTACGGCTTTATCCGGGTATTTATCTTTAAGAGCCGTAGCCACGGCCATAAGATTCCCCGAGTCGAAAGCCGCGACGGTCGCATGACCTATGGCATCAGAAATGCTTCCTGCCGTGGCGTAGCCCTCAGCTATCACGATGGCCGGGGCGGTACGCAAGGCGTCCATGCCGCCCACAGGGTGGAAACATCCTTCCTTGCGGCTGTTTTTGGCGAATCTCTTTGTACCGTCTTCCTGAATATACTGCATGGACCACAGCTTTCCATCTGCGTCAACAGCAGGGATGCAAGTCGTTTTTCCATCTGTGGCCCAAAAAACTCCTCTTCGGGGAGCCAGTCCTTTCCTGTCCAGATAAGGAGTCGGCACGTCTTGTTTCATCCAGGAGAGCTGCCCGGCCACACGTTCTGCCGTTTTTTCATGTTCGAGAAGCAGCTCTTTGGCCCGTTCCTGTTGTTTTCTGGCGCATTCGGCTTGGAAGGCTGCTTTATCCTGTTGGCTTATAAAAGCCCCTTGCGTTTTCCAACGCACCTCTTCTCCCGTCCGATTATTCTTCACGTACCCCGCTGGCCGCCCATCCATATAAGCGACATAGAACCCTGAAGAGGCTCCCGCCCTATCGCCTTCCGTCCTGATTCGATGTGCCGCGCCGTCCATCAACGGATGCTCTCCTTCGACGATGCATCCGACAGAACGCAGGGCTTCCGCAAACTCCTCACGGGGAGTCATCGCGGGAAGCTGTTCGTTCTTCACATTTTCCGGAAGCCATCTTTTCAACTGTTCCATGTCTGCCTGTGGCCCGGCATACCAGCTTTGAGCGATGCTGTCCCATTTTGCCCCTGCCGTCTTCGCCGCCTTCCGCTCCAGATAGGGAACAGCCAAATAAAGCCGTTGGGGGTCCCGACGCTGTTCGCTTGCTTCCTTCTGAGGGGTCTGCACTGTCTCCTCCTTCTTTAACCATTTGGCAAAAGCTGCCGTATCGGTGGCTGCCGGAACATACCATGACCTTTTTTGCCGATCCCACTGTGCTCCAAGGGCTTTGGCCTCCTCTTTTTGCTTGAAGGGAACATTCAGATAAACACGTTCGTTATTTGATGATGCCGCAGTCTGGCTTCTCGTGGCTTCCGCCTGGTGTTCTTGCATGTCGGCATGTAGCTCGACCCCCTGTTCCGGCATACCCAGAGAGTTTTTTTCCAAACCCGATTGGTGCTCTTGCCCCAATTCCTGTGTGTTCAAATTCCATGACATAATCCATGATCTTTTCCGCATCGGCTGCGGCTCGGAAAACCTCACGCGGATCATCCCTAAGAATTTTTATCCAACTCTGGACGTAGGCGGCATGGTCATCAACACTTTGGCCGATGCCAAGTTCACCGGAAATCATCATACTGCCGATTTCGGCCCTCAGTTCCTCTTTAGCATAGGCAATGGAACCGAACGGCCCGAATTCACGGTTCAAACGAGATTCATGGCCAGTCCAGTGCGAAAGTTCATGAAGGGCTGTCGAATAATACCCTTCCTCACTCGAAAACTGTTTTTTTCAGGGAGATAAATAGCATCTTCCCCCGGCCTGTAGAAAGCGTGTCCCTGTGCCCTATGGACAAGTTTTACACCGGACGCCTCAAGGATATTTTCCGCCCGCTGCACGTCCGCCCATACTCTTGCCTTATCGGCTACCAAGGGGGCAATCCGTCGATCTGCTCTGCGTTAAACACATAGCTGATAAAGCTACGCGGACGCTCAAGCTGCACCGTTTCCTTGAGCGAATTTCCATCCTTATCATAAACCGGCTTGCCGTCCTCACCTCGGACAGATCGCTCCTCCTCAACTTTCCAATAAATTATGGGGGTTCCCCTCTCTCCATTGCGAACCTGTGCCTCGGCTTGCTGCGCCTGACGGTAGGTCATCCAACGGGGATCGCCGTACTCCCGCATCATCAGTTGTAGGGCATTGCCGCCACGATAGCGGTTGCCTGTCGTAGGGTTCATGGGCAAGGAACCGTATCCGCCGCTATCCCAAGGTTTCTGCCAAGGCGCGGTTCCCTGCTCCAGCTTTTCAATCAGCGTCTCGGCTACCTGCACATAATGATCATCTGCTTTGGTCATATATTACTCCCACAAAATGAAGGGTTTCAGGGGCGTACATATTTTTTCAACCCTGACGAAGCCGAAGTAGCGGCTGTCGAAAGAGAGTGGGTGTTCAGACATGAGCAGAACCTGATTATGCAGGACCAACGAGCCCGAAAAAGCGGGAAAGGCTTTTTGCCGCTGGCTGTTGGGAAGGCAAATCCCGTTTACCGACACCCCTGCGTCGGAAAGGTTTACCTCGTCGCCTTCGGTGGCCATGACACGCTTGATCAGGTAGCCGTACCTGCCGGGACAAACGCCGTAAGAAATGAGGCCGCGTGCGCGCCCATAGCGCGCCACCATGTTCTCTTCGGGGCAGAACAAAACGAGATCGCCTTTATGAACTGGACCGTGTGTTTTGAAATAAACGCCAAGAGGAAAGCTACGTGTGGTATTCACCACGAAAAAACAACCTGTTACCCCCAAGAGGACCAGCATAAAGCCTAACGCGAAGAGACTACGCTTCAAAAAAGGAGGGGTCCGGCTGCTCTTCATCGAAGATGCCCTCGCAGGTATTGGGAACTTGCTCCAAATTGACCTCTTGTTCCTGCACTGGCTCAATGATCCGGTCGGTATCTGCCGGGGGTTCCACGCCGGTACGAGCCTTCAAGATGGGATCGAGGAAGTAGGGCATCTGCTTTCCATAGATGGCGGGCGTACCAGCCAGAAAGATGAGCATGTCCCCACCCTCGATCATGTTGTCGCCATCCATCTTTGCTTTTGGCATCCGCATGACTTCATCTTCCGTCATGAGTTGCCTCCGGACTTCTTGGTATGTTGTGCTAACCTGTTTCTGGAATACCCCTATTCGAGAACCACTTGTCGTAACTTGCGGTTTTACAACTGTCGTTACCCCCGTCATTTCAGACAGATATTTTATGCTTTTAGGATTGTTGGGTGCAAAACCAATCTGAATATGCGTATTCGCAGTAATCGTCTGATTTTCACCATATGTCTTGATAAGCTGTTGCATATCTTGAGCAATAATATAGAAATAAATACCAAATCCAGCTAAATAAGCTAATGATTCTTCAACACTTTCCAATCTTCCCCATGCTGGAAATTCATCAAGAAGCATAAGGAGCTTATGTTTATGATTACATACAGCTCGAACATCTCCAGATTTCTGTTTTTCAAATGTCATCTTATTTGCCAAAAGCCGACAACACATATTCATAAAAACTCGAACAAGAGGAGACAATCGAACTTGATCAGAAGGTTGTACAATTATATATAAAGCAATAGGATTTTCGGAATCCATTAAATCTGAAATATGAAATTCAGAGCATGATGTATTCTTTGCAACTACACTGTCTCTATACAGACTAAGAATATTCTTGGTTGTCGTCATAATAGATCCACGTTCTTTTTCCTTAACAGCCATTATATCATTAGCTATTTTGACAACCAATGGATGCGTAATCCAATTACCTTTTTCATCTTTCATATGTTTGTATTTTTTTAATCCCTCCCAATAGCTATCATCTTGTACTTTTCCTTGCAAAATTATATCAATTTCATCTAATGAAGCTATTTCTCCTGTTTTTTCTCTTTTATAAAGAGCATGAATAATAATCCCCACAAGTAAAGAACGGGCAAGTTTATTAAAGTGAGCTGAACTTCCTGTATCTTCCAACCCTTTGCCTGTAGGATCGACTAAAGTACCTGCCAGATTTTGAACATCGCCCGTTTCAAACTCTGTCCCCAGGCGGACTTCATCCAAAGGATTCCACTTAATGGAGCCGTATGGTGATGCAGGATCAAAACGCAATGTTCTCTGTTTGGCGTACTTCTGCCGCCATCCGGCAGTGAGTGCCCAAAGTTCCCCTTTAATATCCGTGACGACACAACTCTCCATCCACGTCAGCAAAGTGGGTAAAACAAGGCAAACCCCTTTTCCTGAGCGCGTGGGAGCAAGGGCCAAAATATGAAGGTTTCCCTTAAAACGAAGATAATGACACGTTCCTGTTTCCGGATCTTTCCAGCCTCCGATGAACACACCTTCATCTTTAAGAAATCCAGCTTCTTCAATGTCTTTTCTGCACGCCCAACGTGCTGAACCGTGTATCGTTTCCACAGCTCGACTTGTGTTTGTAGCAACTGTCTGTTTAATAATGAAAAAAATCAGCATGACCGCCGTTATCCCCGTGCCCGCCGAACCTCCGGCCAAAAAAAGATCGGGGAAAGCATCATACCCGCCTTGCCGCCACCAGACGAGAATATCCCACGGCGGATAGACTCCATGCAGATTAGGGCCGAGGGAAGGATGATAGGCTACTCTCCATGCGACAAACTGTGTGGCTGCCCATAACCCCGTGAAAAAAGCCGTAAAGACATAACAGGCCGCGCCAAGGCGGGAAGTGCGCTTTGCATTTTGGGTCATCGTCCATACCCCTCATCCTGTGATTGTTCCTGAGTACGTTTCTGTTCCGGGTGTTGTGTGATGCCGCCCTTCATCCGTGCGCATAGAGTATCGGGGGCATGGATCGTCACGTCCTTATAATGACGTTCGGCAAAACCCATGATGCACCTGAGTTCCGCATCCGTTGCTTGCCGCGAGACAAACAGACGTCCGCCGTTTTCCTTGACGCCCTCGGCAAATATCCGCGTACCCTTTCGGGTGATTGTTTCCGGCTCCAGTGGATGCCGCTCTATGCCCCGGAGGTAGGTGCTGTGCCCCTCGTAGCGGGATTGGAGATAGGCCAAAGCCTCTTCCGAAATCCTTTTTGAAAGCACGTCTATCCGCCATTGATTACGCTGACCCGCGATGCGGGCCTTTTCCACATGGCCTTGGCCGTCTTCCTGCCTCTGATGGACGGAAACGGCTTCAGCACCGATCTTGTGAAGGCTTATGCGATCTCCGATGGCCATTCCCGACTCCGCAACGGCCCGTTCAAGGTCTGTTCCCCAGATCACTGCCCGGCTGCCGCTCTGCCGCTCCACACGGATGAAGAAACTCTCACGCTCCTCGGGATTGAAGCGGTATCGGGCTTTGCCAAAATCAAGGATTCGAAGAACGGTGTCCGCTCCACGAGGTGCCGCTCCTTGCTTTTCCCGGAGGGAATGCTTGCCGACAGGATGGCTCTGTCCGGCCTTGGTTCTCAACCAGTCGATCCACTGCTTCTTCTGTAGCTGCTTCTTCAGCCGATTGCGGCTCAAACGGTACAAGATGAGCTTGTTGAGGATGCCGCTGGTCATGTTCTTGATGAGCAGGTTTCTGAGGCGGAAATCCTTCACGGCCTCTTCCCGCTGTTCCATACGTTCCTGCCGCAGGCGTTCGCGCTTGTTCTGGCGCTCCTGTTCTTCGCGCTGGTATTCACTCCACAAGCGAGAAGCGCCTGCCGATAACGGCTTGCGCTCATAGGTCTTTTGTGACTCCACAGAAGATGACGGGGAGATACCTTCAAACCTTCCGAGCCGCTTTTCCAAAGAGGTTTTGGACAGGCTTCGATCAATGGAACTGGCCTTGACGTGCAGCTCACCAGAGGCAAAGACCAAGCCGTTTCCCCTAGCCTTAAGCGTCAGGCCATGCTTCGCCAAAACAGCGCCGAACGTCTTCCAGTCCCGCGCATCCTTCAAATCCGCAAGGCAGGTACGCTGTATCCAGCCGGTGAGAGACTCTATGTCCCCCGCCCTCTCCATGTTGATGGCCGCGTTGGGCCGGGCCTGTGTTCGGAACGTATGATTGTCTACGCCTAGTCCGTATTGCCGTTCAACCTCCGTGCAGACACGGGCCAGTTCCTTATGATCATAGAAAGGCTCATGAATAGTCAGCTTTTCAGGATGAATCTTGTTGATGGCGATGTGCAGATGGAGATGTTCCGTGTCGCCGTGCAGGACGGACACGCGCTGGTGACTTCCATAGCCAAGACTTTCGCAAAACCGCTGCTCGATCTCTGCAATCTCCGCCGGGGAAGGATGCTCCCCTTCCTGAAAGCTGATCATACAGTGGTAGGTCTTATCGCTCTTTGCCCGAGTGTTCTGCTGCTGGACGGCCAGCATTTCCATGCTCGCCCATGTAGCGTCTTCAGACTCGCATCCCGTTATGCGAACGTCCTGTACCCGGTTGCTGCTCCCCTGCGAATTTGTAAGGTAGGCAATCAGCCGGGTAATGCTGCTTTTTGATGGAGTGTTCATGCGCAAGCGCCGGGCAATCATAATCTAGTCCCTTAAAATTATTTTAGAAATCAACGCCAAGGAAGATTGGAGCCTGTTGATCTCGCCTACCGTGTTGTTGGTCATTTGCCTCAGTTGTTCCCCAGAATAGCCAATGAGCCTTTCCTCGTTTTTTAGAAGCATCTTGAGTAAGCCCCCGGCCCGGCCCAGATCAGCGTTGACCTTGGCAAGCGCCTTGATCGCCTGCACGTCCACGCGACTTTTCACCGGCGTCCCCTTTCCGACATTCCGCAGGTATTCTGAAACGCTCATGCCCGCAGTCTCCGCCTGTCCTTCGATCAAGGCCCGCTCCTCTTTCGTGCAGTACACTTTCAAGGGGAGGAGCTTTCGCCGGGCATCCGGCTGTTCGGTTCCTTTTTTCCGAACCGAAGGATCGAGCGTATGTTTTGTCATGCCTTTGAGCCCCGCAGGGCAGGATGGTTCCCGTTGAGCACGCCAGTGCGAATAAGGGAACGTGGGGTGGGCGTAGGCCCACGCCACACATCCTGCCCTTTTTTCATCGTTGTACTTCGTATATCACTTTCTGCAATTTTCTGTCAAAATATACGAAAAACAGAGTTATCCAGAGTTTTGCAGAATCTTGCAGAGTTTTACAGAGACTTACAGAATTGTGCAGAGAAATACAGAATAAGATAAAATAATTACTGATTATTACAGATTTATATAAAAAACTTGCAGCGAGTTACAGAATCAGATATTTCAATTTATATAAAATTTTATTCAATATTTTTTCTTTAAATTGACATTTTATAAGCCTAACAGTAGGAACCAAACAGGGAGTTTTTATGACTGCAAACCTTTCAGAGATACTGAGGGAAGAAACTCTAAGAAAAGCAAAGTGTTCCGACAGAGTAAGCCGCTGCCGCCCTCTCGTTCTTTCTTTATGGGCTGAAATCAATACCTCTCTCCAAGACGGCTGGTCTTTGAGGAGCGTGTGGAAAGCTCTAAAAGATACGGGGAAATACCCAAGTTCCTATGAGTCGTTCAGGGCGAACGTGAGGGCTTTGCAAGGAACCGGCGGCAAGGTGGAATCACCTATTCCTTCAGGCCAAAAAGCTGTTACGCCAGAAAAAAAGCCGGAGACTACTCCGGCTTCTCAAACGAGCACCGCTCTCAAGGATTTCAGCGTCAAAGGGGTCGACTGGAACCCTGCTAAGAAAGACGATCCAACCCTCTTCTAAGGAGAAAAATGATGGCCCATGTTCACTTCTTTCTGAACCCCAAAGGGGGAACCGGCAAAAGCCTCGTCAGCTACATCGTGGCTCAATACCTTATCAGCAAAGGCGTCAAAACCACCTGTATCGACTGCGATCCCGTTACCCCTACCCTCATCGCCTATGAAGCCCTCCACGCCGTGCGGGTCAACATTATGGTGGAAAACAACATCGACAAAACCAGATTTGACCGCTTTGTCGAGCTTATTACCCAAGGAGACGAAAATGAACATTTCGTCATCGACAACGGGACCAGCTCCTTTGTGCCGCTTTTGGACTATATGGTAACAAACGCGATTACGCCCCTTCTCGTTTCGATGGGGCATACTGTGACCTTCCATGTCATTATAGTGGGGGGCGATAACCTCACCGGTACGGTCGACGGCTTCAAGCAAATTGTGACTCAATTCGCACCCGAAGCCCGTATAATTGTCTGGTTGAATCCTTTCTTTGGCACCATTGAACGGGGCGGAAAATCTTTTGAAGACTTCGGCGTATACCGCGAGAACAAGACTCATGTAAGTGCGGTATTATATTATCCCGATTTTCCAAAAGATACATTCGGCAAGTCTTTTGCCCTCTTGCAAAAGGATCGCCTCACCTTTGCCGAAGTCTGCGATGAGGAACAAGCTCCACAGGACTATGACCTCATGACTCGGCATCGCATCGGTATGATCAGACAGCGTGTTTCCACCATGCTTGACGCCGCAAGGGTGCTCTAAATGGATTCTCTTGAGGAATATATCGCTCTTATTGCGAAGGAAAATCACGTTAGCCTTGACCGGAAGGACTCGATCTGTATCCTCCATACTATCCTTGCCAAATTTGAGAGAGATTTACTTGAAAGCCAGAGAAAAATTCTCGATGATTTCAGCGGAAAAATCGAAACCCTTTGTCTAGAGCTTGACCTCGCGGAAAAAGCGAGATCGGAAAAAGCTCTCTCCTTCGCCCGCTCCAGCGCCGAACAGTTGATGAAAAGCATTCCCACAACGATGAAGGCTACTGTGGAGGAAGCCTCTTTCAAAAAACTGCTGGCACAAACCGCTCTGGCCACCCTGAAGGATCAGATGTCCGTTATCGTCCATATCCCGCGCAAAGTTTGGATAGGAGGAAGCATTCTTGCTCTCCTGAACCTTTTAAGCCTCTTTCTGTTTTTGATTAATGTAATCTGAAGGGAGATCGTCTTGTGGAAGATTATTCAAAGATATTCCAATCCCATATCATCCGTTTCTATCATGAATGGGGGTATTCTCGACAGCAATTTGCTGAGATTATAGGAATTTCATATGGAAGAACCTACAGTCTCCTCAGTGAAGGCGGGGATATAGGTCTGACGCTTAATACAATGCAAGCCATTTCGGACTCTCTCGGACTGCCCCTTCCCTTGTTGCTTAAACCCCTCGAATCCGAAGAGTGGCAATCCATTCTCGCTCTTTGGAAATGGAATCCCCCTTACCACAGCCATATTCCTGACGGCTATACGCTGGTGCGAAACGTGGTTCTTCCCGAACACAAGGCCGTCATCGTCAATGAATGGGGAAAAATGACCGCAAAAGAACTCAAAAAACTCAAAAAACAGAAGAACTCCCCCGAACCCAAAGAAGAAAACGATACGCCAAACGAATAATTTCAAAAAGGAAAATAGGATGGAAATAGAACAGGCCACCACTCAGGAAGTCTTCGAGCCCACCATTGAAGACATGATCCAAACCGAAAACGGTATTCCCACGACCACCTCCCTCGTCATCGCTCAGGCGTTCGAGAAGGAGCATAAGGATGTATTGAGGGCTATATACAACATGGAATGCTCTCCAGAGTTCAACGAGCGCAATTTTGCGCCCGTTGGGTACAAGGACGCTAAAGGAGAAATACGCCCCGCCTACCGTCTCACCCGCGACGGCTTCGCCTTCCTTGCGATGGGCTTCACCGGCAAAAAGGCGGCGGCATGGAAGGAACGTTTCCTTGAAGCCTTCAATGCGATGGAAGCGGCCTTGCTCCGACAACGCCAGCGGCAAGAGACGGCCCCCAAAGAACCGGAACAGCCCGCCCCCCGGACATGGGAGAAGCCCGAGTTCTTCCGCTCCGCACGAAAGCTCACCAAGGCCCAGACGGAATCCCTCCTCGGTGTCCTCAATATGGAATGCCTCCTCCAGAATCGCCAACCTGAAGACGCGCTCAAAGAGCTGCTCACGTTCTTCCACCTCTCCAGCTTGGAAGACATGCGCCAGTCCGACTACCGCCATGCCGTCTTTTCCGTGATGAAAAGAATGCTCCTCATCTCCGGCAAAACCTCGGAAGACGCGCAGGCATCCCCCCAATATGCCGCCGCCATAGACGGCCTCCTCAATTTCTGGAACCACTCCTCAGACTTTACCAAAAGCGATATTCAAAACTACGTCCAGAACAAATGCGGCCTTTCTCTTCAGGAAGGCATCTCTTCCGATTCTGACGGCCTGAAGGTTCTCTTCACCCTATGGGGAGGCATCTCCCATTACGACCTACGGTTGAACTGACCCCAACGGAAAAGCCCGGCATCAAACTGTGATGCCGAGCTTTTCCTGTAATACGGGCCGATGCCCGAAGTATGGCGAAAAATTTTCAGTCCAGTATCCACTTCACCGTATCCTTTGTGGCCACAAGCCCGTACTCGCCGCTCTCTGACTCGAAAAGCCACCAATCCCGGCTGATCCGTTTCGCCCTGCCGATGCCCACGGTTTCAGTAGTCCGAGGAACCGCGACGGACACGGTGGACGGATCGGCCCGAATACCTACCCACAGCTTTTCAAGGTTCCTGTACCGCATCAGGTCCCCAAGCCAGACAGACTTTTGATATGCTGACATTGTTCAATCTTTTTTCTTGTCTGAATTTTGCTAGTAACTCTTTACCAGCAACGATAACGTAAGAGAGGATGCTATGTACAGAGATGGTACACTTGAGGAACTAATAAAAGATCTTGAAGAAGAGCGTGCATCTAAAAGACTTCGTGAACTTGATCCAGAATTGCTACTCAAGCCTGATATTTGGATTGTTACACCAGAAGAAGGAGCTTGTGATAAATGCAAATCTTTTGCTAAAAAACTTTTTTTTGAAAAACCACAACGTCCTCATCCAAACTGCAAATGTAAAATACAACGAATCTTACCCGAAAAAACAGCTCAAAAGGCATTGATAAAAAATACACCTATTGTTACAGATCTCTTGAGGGGAGATACTTCTCCTCTCTTTTTGTTTTTTTCAGCAACTTCAGTTATTAATGTACATATAAAGAATTTAAATCCAGTACGTTGTGCAGATGTAAATATTGACAGTTATAATGAATTGGGTAAAGAATCAAAAAGTTCTTATTTGCTTCCTCTTAGTTCCGTTGTTTTTACGTTTTCATATTTTCGTGAAGCCCCTGTGGATTGGAAACTTGTACTTGTAACAAATTTTGATGATGCACAACTATTATGCACAGTAAAAAATATAGAATAGTACAGTTGTTTATATTCTTAATATCTATACTTATTTTTTTTGTACATGCACAGGCAAAAGAAGTCATTCTTGACTGTGTTGATGTTAAAGAAATTCAATGTATTGCATTAGAATTAAAACAAATAAACAAATGTAGTTTGTTGTTTAGTGCTGATGCAAGATCAAAATTCGATTTAAAAGATGTACCTTCTGAAGAAATAATCACTATTTTTGTATCAGAAATGGCTGTTTCATCGATGACATCCAGTGTTTTCTTTACTGGTTCTCGTGTCGAAATGGATGTGCCTAAAGCGAGAATACTTCATACACAAATATGTAAAAATATTCCAATGAAGGCATATTATTTTGATCAAAAGACACACAGAAGAGTATCCACGTCATTTTAAAAAACACTCCACGACGGCAATATGCAGAAAGGAAACACCCACAGCCAACCAATAAGGTCGCGAGTAGCCCCGTAGAGCGTATTTTCTGCCCGCTAGTACGAAGCACACTGATTGCTGCGCTTGAAGAAGAAATTTTGAAGTAGTGATAAAGCCCCGGAAAGCCCCTTTTCCGGGGCTTTCTTTTTTTGGGCATATCCCGTGAAGCGCTAGAAAAACGATTCTAGGCCCATTTCTGAGGCGAAAAGGAAGGCAAACTTCCCTTATGCTACTACCTCTGTAATATCATATTCTTTCTGGATTGTAAGTTCCCACACGCTGACTTCCCCCGTATCCCTGTTAAGCACGGCGATACGATTTTCATCTTCTTCATTCAAATTATATGACTCAGCGAAATCCTAAACTGCATAACGTGCATCTTTCCATTGTCCTGCGTGTTGCCAATTTTCTTCCCAATTAAATCCAGGTAACTGTATTACACTTTCAAAAATACAATAAAAAGCATATGAGACTACGGGATATTATCACTTATTTATATAGTAACTGTACTCACAGCGTCGATGTATTTGCCTCAATACCACATAGTTGATATTGAACCCACCATTTTTTGTAGTAATGCAAACATATATATAATACTTCTAGATATTCAACAGAATCATACTGATATATTTTCATATTTATATCTATTCCTTGACAAAAAGGACACTCATGCTCAGAAAAATCTTTATACTCATCAAGTGATTTCATATAGTTGACTCCTCAAGGAGAACCCTGTATTTCCGATATACAGAAATACAGGGTTATATAAACATAGTATTACAGATTTACGGGTAATTCTATTGGCGCAAACATCTTCAGCCAATGCCCCGCGATGACATAACCGACATGTCGGGGCTCACCATCGGCCCCGTTTTCAACATACATTTTTGCGATTCTACTCCCACTGCTTCCAACCTTTTCCCGCAGCTCCCTGACCGTTCTCGCATAGAAATGATTTCCATACTGATCTAAGTACAGCATCAATGTACCATTCATGTCTTCTCCTAAAGAAAAAGGCGATCCGTCTCCGAATCACCTTCAATGATATATAAAGAATAAAAAGAACCTATTGCACAATCTCTCCCTTTTCCCACAGTTCGTTGCAGGAAAGGTCTAGATTATCATTCCAAGTGACACCATATCCACCAGCATCAACACGAACCTGATTGAAGAGAACTGGCTCTTCCAGTATCTGAAAAGCAGGTATAGACCTGATCAGTGGCTCCATATTGTACTGCTTTACCGTATTATCCCAAAAACAGACCAAAAGATGCTTATTGGGAAGAGGATTGACGGAATGAATACGATAGAACATTGCGTACCTCCTACTTAAACGAGAGGGGGAAGCTGGATAAACTCCTGAGTATCCCACATTTTTTGCAGGGCCTCCCTGTGTTCTCCAGCCCACTCTTGAACAAGAAATAATGCCTTACGGGGTAAACCCCTTCAATCATATCAAGTCTATTCAAGTCTATGACGCCGACATATTCGCCATAGATGGCATGGAAGTGAGGCGGATTGTGTTCCCCCGCCAAAAAGTACATTTTGATGATGATACCGTAGAACCTTGCGATGACAGGCATTGTTGTTCCCTTATTGTCTTAAAGTAATCATTTTCGCAGTTCCCGTCCATAGCAAAGGCCGTCCCGCTTCCCGGAACGGCCTCACTCAGGCATAGGACGAGCCTTCCCGTGCCTTTCCATCCCACAGTCTCGCAGTCGCGTAGCTAGTGATGCGACACGCCGGAACATCGAAACAATCAATAATCCGTCTCCTGAACGCCTTTCCCTTCCCGCTCCCCGGAATCGGCATGGCCGTATACAGCATGAAGCCTTTTAGCTGAACCTTCCGTTCAATGGGAATCAGCGTTACGGTCTTCGCCGCCACCTTCACCACTTCATAAAAATCGACGTTCGTCTGATCATATCCCCAGCTGCTCACAAAGATGTCACCCTGTTTCATCGGAATCCTCCACAATTGTTGACTGTTCCTTTCACTTGGCAGCCCAGCGACTCACCATCGCCTTTGATCCGCCCACTCCCCCGGAGCTTTTTTTCTCTGGAGTTGAAACCTGCCTTTTTAAACAGGACTCCCAGAGGGCTTTCACCAAGTGAAAGAAGCCCTCTGGGAGTCCTGCTTAAAAGGCGTGTCAACGCCAGAAAAAAGAAAATCTGAAAAAATGGGCTTGCTTCCGTGACGGAACGACCGGAATGAAATGGAGGGAGTGAGGGCGCGGAAGTTGCGCCGACAGGCGCACCCTTCCTTTGCTTGAAGTGTTGGTTGAACTCAGCCGGATGGCTAATTATATTTTTATATCAAAATCAGGCAGCTTATCTATCGAGTTCATGTAATCTGGCGAAAGATGAGCATATCTTTGCGTCATTATCGTTGTCTTGTGTCCAAGCATTTTTCCTACGCTATATAGTGGAACTCCTTGCATAACCAACCAACTCGCAAAAGTATGGCGCAGCGTATAAAAAACAACTTTATATAACGGATCGGTTATGTCCTCATTAAATCTACATAGTTTTACTGCTCTCCGAAATGGAGATCCTGCCTGCGTAAAGGATTCTCCATTTTCCTTATGGAATAGCAAAGCCTCACGTGAGGCAGGTAAATGTTTTTGGCATATCGAGGCAACAATAGGTTTCATTTTTATGTATCTTGAATCTCCATTCTTACTCTCAGCCACATATATTATTTATTTTTTAAAGAAATATGACATCTCCTGAGATTAAAAAGTTCATTTGGTCTGAGTCCTGTATTCAGGGACAGCACAGTCAAATCTCGCCAAAGCATACTAGAAAAAAACTTTCTATTTGATAAACAAGCTATCAGCATATTAGCTTCATCAATTGACAGGAAGCGATAGCGTTGATTTTTAACTTTAGGCATTGGAAATGATGGCAATTTTGTATCGCTGAGTTCATATTCTTTTGCGGTATACAGGACACGTCTGAGCAAGCTCAGACAGTGGTAGATGGTTTGTGGGCTCAAATTCTTTTTTTCGAGATGGCTGCGGAGCCGAGCGAGATCGAGTTTTTTTATAGAGCTAATTTCTCTCTGTTCGAGGTGAGAGAGGTGAAGCTCCCACCTACGGAGTTCGGTTCTTACTCCCTTTTTTGAGTCATCACAAAGAGTTAAAGAATTATAAAGTTGCCAAGCGTCTTTCAGTATTGCCATTTCTTACCTCATGCGGTATATAGAAAAAAATTCGCATGTAGGTAAAAAAAGTCTTTGAGAATCAAAGACTAGTAGCTAGAAAGACATACGGCCTTTCACGCCGTCAACAGCGGTTCAAATCCGCTTGGGGACGCCAACAGACATCTGAAGGCGCATCACATACCTCCAAAATTGAGGTTTTGTGGTGTGCCTTTTGTATTATAAGCACCCCGCCCTTGTAAAGCCCTCCCTCCCGGCCCTCAAGCCGCTCCGCTCTCTCCAGCCCCGCCACGCCCTGCGGCCTTCTGGAAAAAACTCCCCCCTACGTCCAAAAACTCCGAGCCCCTTCCTGTTCAAGGCGTAACCTCCGTCATGAAGATGGCGCCTTCATCCGGCAAGCGTATGGCCTGCGCGCCGCACTGTTTTTCCCTGCCCACAGGATGTACGCGCCTCCTCTGGCCGCGCCTAAAGGCCCATCTGCCCGCTTCGAGTCCGCCTCCTAGTCGATTTTCCAGGCTGTACACAATTCCTTGCCGATATTCGCCGTGGCATAAGGCGGAAATTCATCGTCCTCGATAACAGGGCTGGCCTTGCTGCTCGGTCTTCAATCAACCGCGGCAGGGGCATATCCGAAGTCACAGCGCTCTCCTGCGGGGACTCCCTCTCGCTTCTGAAAGCTCTTGTATGGATGGTTCTCATGTATTGCAGGCTGTGTTCCGTCCTGTCTCTTCACATGTCGCCCACTGGTGGCCGGGGATATTCCCATAAATGATCCGGGTTGTTCCCCCTGCTGAACAGACAACGCGAAACGCCTTCAGGCGTCGGATGTCCGGGTGGCGCTACACCACTATACCCAGCTTGCGTATTCTGTGTTGCAGCGTGGACCGTGGCACCTTCAGCAGGGCCGCAGCACCACGCGGGCCAGACAGACGCCCCCCAGTGAGGCGTAATGCCTCCAGAATATGGGCACGTTCATTTTCCTCAAGGCTTGGCAGATCGGTGTCATTTCCCCTGGAAGACGCCTGTAGTGGAATTTCGGCTGGTGCGGATAGCGAGAGGAGCTGCGTGGGTTTTACCATCTGACCGGAAATGTTGTCATGCAGCGTTTCCCGTACCAGTGCTTCCGTTACAGCCCCATCCAGAGAGTGCAGTAAAAGTCTGCTGACGACATTGCGCAACTCACGGATATTGCCGGGCCAATCGTGGTTACAGAGCGCACCGAGGACACTTGCGGACAGATGCGGAGGCTCTATCAACCACGACTTGGAAAACTGTTTAATGTAATAGTCCACCAATATGGGTATATCGCTTTGCCGATCGCGCAGTGGAGGAAGGCGTAGCGTGACCGAGGCCAGACGGTAGAACAGGTCCCGTCGTAGCCGACCCTGCGCCAGCGACGTTTCCAAATCAATATTGGTGGCGGAAAGCACGCGGATATCAACATTGATAGAGCGGGCATCGCCCACCCTCTCGAACGAACTCTCCTCCATGACCTGGAGCAGCTTGCTTTGCATATCCAGTGAGAGTTCACCGATTTCATCAAGAAACAAGGTACCTTTCTGGGCCATCTCGATACGGCCGATGCGTTTCGCGTAGGCCCCGGTGAAGGCCCCTTTGGCGTAGCCGAACATTTCACTCTCGAACAGGGTCGGAGCCAGCGAGGGACAATTCACCTTGACGAAGTTCGCCGCCCGCCGGGGGCTGTGCAGATGCAGCCAGCGGGCCAGCATACTCTTGCCGGTTCCGGTTTCACCGCTAATCAGCACCGGGATATGCAACTTCGCCGCCTTGCGCGCCAAGGCCATGACCTTCGTCATGGCCTTGGTTTCCAGCAGGCTGTTTTCCAGCGGAAAGGCTGCCTCTGTCTCGCACGGCGAGTCCAGCGCGGCGCGGTCGGCAGCCTGAGTGCGTGCCCTCCGTTCCTCGGTGAGGATGACGAACAAAAAAGTCGTCAGGACCGGGCTGAGTTGCTGCAACAGATTCAGAATTTCCACCAGATTATCAGGCTGGCGCACAAATGAGACGTGCAGCGTACCGATGACCTGACGGTTGAGGATGAGCGGTAGGGCAATGGTGGCGGTAAGCCCCACCGAAGCCAGAGAAACCGCACCGCCCCAATTCAGCGAGGCTAGATTTTTGATGACCACCGGTTTGCGCGTCTGGATGGCCTGCCAAGCCACCGTATTCTGGGCAATGCGCGTGTCGGAGAAAACCTCCACCACGGTGCCGTCGGCCGCCCCGGAGGCGGGGAGAAAAACAAGTTCGGGGGGCACCTTTA
>OCAG01000511.1_pt1 | contig 25844 bp, 28 predicted proteins | sample 1477111 | NCBI WGS metagenome assembly OCAG01 (sample SAMEA2580288, study PRJEB22360) | human gut metagenome | biome: human gut; feature: human-associated habitat; material: faeces | place: Denmark | collected 2008/2010 | reverse complement strand
GAACTCACGTAGTCAGCTTGGAAGGCTGAAGTTCTACCATTGAACTACACCCGCATCTCTTGATTGCTCTAATAATATACACTATTTTTTTAGATTATGCAACACTTTTTTTAATTTTTTTCGTTTTTTTTACCGATAGGCTCCTATTCCTCTGTGAGAGCCTGTAAAAATACAAGAGATATCTTGGGGATTGATTTGTTATAGACTGATACTCACTCACGTTATGGTTTTCTGAGTTTCTCCAAACGTCAAGGTGAATATTGACCAAGGCACTACTTTTACCGGAAGGAAACCTCGTTACGATAGCTCTAATATACGCATATCCCTTTCAAATCTGTAAAAGCTGTTTATCTTGCTGTTTCCATCGTTTATACTGCAAGAGATTTGGATATCAACCAAGCCTGATAAAAACACCTTCTCATACACTTTTATGCAGCATATGAGAAGGTGTTTGGTTAATTTTTAGGCACCAGAGAAATTACACGGTCTGCCAAAACACTGAATGGCATTGTCTGCAGCCAGATTTTGCCGGGACCGCTTAACGTCGCAAGGAACATCCCTTCACCACTGAAAAACTTGTTTTTCAATCCCTTTACCGTTGTGATATCAAAGTGTACAGATTCCTCGAATCCGGCGATATACCCCTGATCCACCTGCAAGGTTTCACCGGGAGCCAGTGTTTTTTCGATGATATCTCCATCTATCTCAAGGAAGGCTGTACCGTTTCCTGTCAGCTTCTGTAAGACAAAGCCCTCACCGCCGAAAAATCCGGTACCCAGTTTTTTGCGGAAATGTGCCTGTAGATTCACACCGTCCTCTGCAGCAAGAAAGGCGTTTTTCTGAACAATGAGCGTCTTTCCATCATGCAGGGTAACCGGCAGAATCTTACCTGGAAAGCTGGAGCCGAAGGCGATTTCCGCATGGTCGTGACTGCTGGTATACGTGGTTAGAAAAATAGACTCGCCGGACATGGCACGTCCCAGTCCCTTCAGCAGCCCTCCACGGGTATTGGAATCCATAGAGAACCCTTCTTCCATCCAGCACATTCCACCGGATTCAGTAAACATTTTTTCCCCGCGATCCAGCTTGCAGACAACGGCCGGCAGCTGTCCGCCGATAATTTCATATTTCATTGAATCTCCTCCTGTCGTATGATATCTTTATTCTATCATATTTGGAAAATATTTACCTTTTCTATTGTACAAAAGTGCGATAAAATTAGAGCAGAAAGTGAGGACATACGATGATACATGTAGGAATTATGGGTCTGGGACAGATTGCGCATCGAGTAGCTAAGGGAATCTGCTATGCAGAAAACGCAGAGCTGTATGCGGTTGGCTCACGCTCCTTAGAAAAAGCAAGGGAATTTCAGAGACTATATGGAGCTCAAAAAATTTATGACAGCTATGAAAGACTCCTGCAGGATCCGCAGGTGGAGATGGTATATATATGCACACCAAATCATTTGCATTTCGAGCATATTCAAAACGCTTTGCGCCATGGAAAGCATGTTTTATGTGAAAAGCCGCTGGTGGCGAATGCTGAGCAGCTAAAGGAGTGCTTTCAGCTGGCACGCAGCAGCAATCTGTTTCTGATGGAAGCAGAAAAGACATTATTTACGCCGCTGAACAGAAAACTCAAGCAGCTGGTGAAGGAAGGAGTGATTGGACAGCTTCGGTATGTGGAGGGCAGCTATTCCTATCCAATCGATCTTTCAGAAATGAAGGAGGATCACTGGTGCTTCTCTAAAGAAGCAGGCGGCAGCGTCTATGATGTCGGTGTGTATCCGATCTGTTATGCGAACTGGTTTTCCGATGGATGTATCTCTGACATTCAGGCGGTCAAGGATTGTGCAGCAGGGGGCTATGATATGTTCACACAGGCGTTGCTCACCTACGATAACGGCGTAATTGCCAGTGTGCGCAGTGGCTGGAAGCAGTGGATGGATAATCGCGGAGTGTTGTATGGCAGTAAGGGAAGCATTGAGACAGAAAACTTCTGGAAGAATACCCGAGCGATTCTAAAAAGGGATGGTATCTGTACCCCCATCGAGGTTGACATGAAATCCGACTTTACCGGAGAGGTGGAGCATGCGGCGGCATGCATACAGCAGGGGCTGCTGGAGAGCCCGATTCTGGGAGAGCGGCAGAGCATGGAAATTATGAAAGTTCTGGAATATGTGAAATCTCTTTAAAATTTCTGAAAGTTTTTCATTACGGATTGAATAATTTTCATAAAAATAGTAAAATAATACGCAGTGAAAGGTGAGGTAATTGTAATGAAAATTGAATCGAAATGTCTGCATGCAGGCTATGAACCGAAAAACGGAGAACCTCGTGTTCTGCCGATTTACCAGAGTACGACCTATAAATATGACTCTACAGACTTTGTCGGACAGCTGTTTGACCTGACAGCGGAGGGACACATGTATTCCCGTATCTCCAATCCGACGGTGGATGCGGTAGAGAAAAAAATCGCAGCACTGGAGGGTGGTGTCGGAGCACTTTGTACAACATCCGGACAGTCCGCAACCTTCCTTGCTTTAATGAATGTGCTGGAAAGCGGAGACCATCTGGTTGCTTCCTCTACCATTTACGGAGGTTCAGTCAATCTGTTGTCTATCACCTTCCGAAAATTCGGCATCGAAGTGTCCTATGTGGATCCGGATGCGGCTGCAGAGGAAATCGAAAAGCTGATTCGCCCGAATACGAAAGCGGTATTTGGAGAGATTATGGCAAACCCTGCCATGAATGTACTGGATATTGAGAAATTTGCCAGTGTCGCACATGCACATGATATTCCGCTGTTTGTCGATAATACCTTTGCAACGCCTGTCCTGTGTCAGCCGTTTCGTTTCGGTGCGGACATCGTCATTCACAGCACAACAAAATATATGGATGGACATGCCCTGCAGGTTGGCGGTGTTATCGTTGATGGGGGAACCTTCAACTGGGCAAACGGCAAATTCCCGGGTCTGAGCACACCGGATGCCTCCTATCATGGTATCGTGTATACGGATACCTTCAAGGAAGCAGCTTATATCACCAAGGCCAGAGTTCAGCTGATGCGTGATCTGGGCTGTTATCCGGCTGCGCATTCTGCATTCCTGTTGAATCTGGGGCTGGAAACGCTGGCAGTCCGTATGGAACGTCATTGTGCGAATGCACAAAGAACGGCTGAATTTCTGGAATCACAGGACGCGGTGGAATTTGTAAACTATCCGGGTCTCAAGCAGAATAAATATCACGCCCTGGCACAGAAATATCTGCCGAAGGGATGCTGTGGCGTTATTTCCTTCTCCATCAAGGGAGGAAGAGAGCGCGCAGCTGCTTTCATCGATCATTTGAAGATGGTTTCTCTGGAAGTCCATGTTGCGGATATTCGCACCTGTATTCTGCATCCGGCAAGCTCTACACACCGGCAGCTTACGGATGAACAGCTGGTAAACTGCGGTATCACACCGGGATTGATTCGACTGTCCTGCGGAATAGAGCATATTGATGATATCCTGGAAGATTTAACACAGGCGTTCGCACAGATATAGGAGATGAAACAGCATGCCGATCAATATACCGAATGGCCTGCCAGCCAAGCAGATACTGGAAAGTGAAAAAATCTTTGCACTGGAAGAGGATGTAGCAAGAAAGCAGGATATCCGCCCGCTGAGAATTGTTATCCTCAATCTGATGCCCAAAAAAATTGAAACGGAAACACAGATTCTGCGTCTGATATCCAAATCCCCATTACAGGTGGATATCGATTTTATGATGGTCAGCAATCATGTTTCCAAAAACACGAGTGCAGATCATCTGTTGAAGTTCTATGATGATTTTTCGACGCTGAAAAAGAACCGTTATGACTGTTTGATCATAACCGGTGCACCGGTGGAGCATCTGGAATTTGAGGATGTCGACTACTGGGACGAACTATGTGAAATCATGGAATGGAGCAAAACTCATGTGTACTCCACGCTGCATATCTGCTGGGGTGCACAGGCAGGATTGTATTATCATTATCATATTCAGAAGCATTTGATGAAGCAGAAGGTATTTGGTATTTATCCGCAAACGTTATGTGATGAATACAATTTTCTGACAAATGGCTTTGATGAAATACATTACACTCCGCATTCCCGCCATACTGCCATTGATGAACATGCACTGGCTAAGCAGGAAGCCCTTGAAATTTTATCCCGCTCGGATGTAACCGGCAGCAATATTGTTGCGACCGGAGATTTCCGGGAAATTTATATCCTGGGGCATCTGGAATATGGCAAGGAAACACTGGCGCAGGAATATTTCCGCGATCTTTCGCAGGGTAAGGAAATTCAGCTTCCCTTTAATTATTTCCCTGAGGATGATCCACAGCAGGAGCCTGTTTTAACATGGCGTTCTCATGCAAATCTGTTGTATCGCAACTGGCTGAATTACGTATATCAGATGACACCGTATGACCTGCAGGAATTAAGTGCTTATAAACAAGAACATAACGTGGCTGCAGCGTCTGTATGAATAGAAATAATATCCTGATATGATACAGGGTATACATGCCATGGAGATCCAGTGCCTTGTGTGTTGTAACAGGCTTAAGGTGCAGGCCGTTTTCACAGAGAACTGCGTTTCTTGAAAAATACAGGAAGTCAATGAACGATGAGTTTAAACAGCCTGTTAATCGAAACATCTATCTGCAGTCACCGAGCGAATGGGTAGAAATCAAGCTTTGATTGGATGATTTCTATCCTTTTTTATTTCTCAGATACTCGTTATGAGATCACAGCATTGACAAATCAGACCCCATAGGCAGCATAGCAAGCAAGGGATGTGCCCCAGTTATTTTGATGATTTGCAGCTTTCATTGTTCAAATAGGATAGTTTGTAAAGGATACAATAGCTTTCTCTGAAATGTACCCTGCATTTTGAAACGGCATTGTGAATGTCGGACAGCTTTTTGTAAGATATTTTTGCCTGCTCTGTTTCCTTTTTCTTCCTCTGCGTTTATAATATAGGTATTATAAGATGCTGGTTAAAGGAGGAGTTTGAAGTATGGAATACAGAGAGCTGAATGAGGAGTATCAGCCATCCCTGCTGGGATTTGGATGTATGCGTTTCCCGCTGGATGCACAGGGGAAGATTGATGAGGCGGAAGCTGAACGGATGCTGGATACCGCAATCGCACATGGTGTGAAGTATATCGATACAGCGTTTCCGTATCATCATGGAGATAGTGAACCGTTTGTAGGCCGTGTGCTGAAAAAATACGATAGAAGCAGCTACTATCTGACAACAAAGCTGCCGCTTTGGGATTTGAATACGCTGGAGGATGCGAAAGCGATGTTTGAAAATCAGCTGAAGCGCCTTGATGTAACGTATGTGGATTTTTATCTGCTCCATGCGGTAGATAAGGCGAAATGGGAAAAAGCAAAGCAGCTGGGCATTCTTGCATATTGTGAAGAATTAAAAGCGCAGGGAAAAATACGGAATTTCGGCTTTTCCTTTCATGATGAATACGACGTATTTGAAGAGATACTGACTTATCGCAAATGGGATTTTTGCCAGATACAGTATAATTATGTGGATACACAAGAGCAGGCCGGAGATCGCGGCTATGCCCTGGCTGAGAAACTGGGAATTCCGATGGTCATCATGGAGCCGGTGAAGGGCGGTTCGCTTTCTAAGCTGCCACAGGATCTTGCTTCACGCTTAAAGGAGGCTGCACCCAATAGCAGCATCTCCTCCTGGGCGCTTCGCTGGGTAGCCAGTAAGCCAAATGTTAAGGTGGTACTCAGTGGCATGTCCACCATGGAGCAGGTGCTCGATAACCTGTCAACCTTTGAAGATTTTAAACCGCTGAGCGTAGCGGAGCAGGGGTTGATTAAGGAAATCGCAGAAGAAATCAAGGCGAGAACGATGAACGGCTGTACAGGCTGTGCGTACTGTATGCCGTGTCCATTTGGTCTGGATATTCCAAAGAATTTCCGCATCTGGAATGAGCATGCAAAATATGGAAATACGGAAGTGGCAAGAAAACGTTATTTTGAAGAAATGAAGGAGGAAGAAAGAAGCAGCCAGTGTAAGAAATGCGGGAAATGTGAAGCACTGTGTCCACAGCATATCGCTATACGTGAGGATCTGGCACATATGAGCAGCGATATGGAGCTTCTTAAGAGCAAAGCTGGGTAAGCATGAAAAGCAACTCATAAATACAGACAGGAGTGTTCGCGTGATATCATGGCGGCATTCCTTTTTTAGTGAACCTTTCTATGCAGTCTTCAATTTACATTGCAGAAATTACAGCTATGTGGCACTGACAGCAAGCTGAGCAAAAGAGCCTCTTATGCTGTCAGCTTTTATTGCATATGTGCTGAGATGACTCTATCATTTTTTAAGTATTTGCACAGGTCTCCTGTAAGCAGCATACCTGAGAAACTCCACTTTTTGACACTGCTGCTTCTGCTTGCTTACGGAAAGGGAGATGGTGGTTGTAGGCATTTGTGGAGGCGCATTTGCCCGCAGGTTGATAGTATAGGTGCAGGAGGGTAGAAATGAACTGTTTAAAAGATGCTGTTCTCAACGAAGAGGTTTTTGTGGTAGATATCGAGCATACAGCTTTGATGAAACGCAGGCTGATGGATCTTGGGTTCGTACCGGGCACTGGAGTGACACCGGTTTTGGAAAGTCCCAGCAGGGATATGCGTGCCTATCTGATCAAGGGCTGTAAAATCGCTTTACGCAGTGAAGACAGTGAGCGGATTCTGGTAAAAGGGAAGGAGGCTGCATATGCTGTTTGAAAAGCTCGTTCAGGCGAACGACAATATCAATGAAATGTACTTGAAGCAGCGCAAGGGATATACCATTGCTTTGCTTGGAAATCCCAATGTCGGTAAAAGCACGGTATTCAATGAGCTTACCGGCATGAATCAGCATACCGGTAACTGGCCGGGGAAAACGGTGGAGCTTGCGAAGGGACACTATACACATAGGTATCGCCAGAATCAGATGATAGATCTTCCTGGAACCTACTCCCTGCTTGCACACTCCAGTGAGGAGGAGGTTACACGAAATTATGTGTGCTTTGAGCCATGCGATGTGTGCCTGGTTATCTGTGATGCCACTGTTCTGGAACGTAACCTGAACCTGGTTCTGCAAACGATGGAAATCACAGATCATGTCGTACTTGTTTTAAATCTTATGGATGAAGCTAAAAAGAAGAACATTACGATAGATACGGAAAAGCTTGCCAAGCTTTTGAAGGTTCGTGTCGTAGAAATGAGCGCACGCAATCATGAGGGCTTTGAGGATGTCAAGGAAGCCATTGAAGAGGTGGGAAACCGTGTAAGCGATACGCAAGGGGCTGCAGTCCGTTATGCCAAAGATCTGGAGCAGGCCATTGCTGCGGTAGCTGATGTTATGAAAACACGGCGGCTCAATACACGCTTTACGGCCTTGAAGCTGTTGGATCCGGAGGTTGACAGCACGCTGTTTTATGAGGATATTGAGAACCAGGAGGAAACAAGGGCAGAGGTGGAAAAACAGATTGCTCGCTTAAAGGATAAGGATTTGTATGAACGCTTTGAAGATATCGTAGTACACGCCCTGCATGAAAGAGCAAGGGAAATCAGTGAAGAATGTATTATATTTAACAATGCATCCTACCAGAACCGGGATATGCGTATTGATCATGTTGTTACCAGCAAAGGCTGGGGACTGGTATGGATGGTCGTATTGTTATCTGTAATATTTTGGATTACCATTTCCGGAGCCAATGTTCCAAGCGAAATGCTTTCAGGAATGTTCGAGGATCTGCAGGTATGGCTGCATCAGCTATTTGCCTCCTGGAGTATGAATCCATATATCACCAGCTTTATTGTGGATGGAGTCGTGAAAACCTGCGGCTGGGTAATTTCCGTTATGCTGCCGCCGATGGCAATCTTCTTTCCGATGTTCACACTGCTGGAGGACTTTGGTTATCTGCCGCGAATCGCTTTTAATCTGGACGGCTTCTTTCAAAAGGCCTGCACCTGCGGGAAACAGGCGCTGACGATGTGTATGGGATTTGGCTGCAATGCCGTCGGGGTCAGTGGAGCCCGTATTATCGACAGTCCGCGGGAGCGTCTGATTGCAATTATCACCAATACCTTTGTACCCTGCAATGGCCGCTTTCCACCACCATACAAAGGGAAACAAAATTGTTCCTCGGCGCTGACAATGAAGAAACAGCCGAATTAACCGTACCTATGTATGACTTTGGCGATTGGGCTTCAAAGATGAAAGCCTATCGCAAGAAAAACCATATCACACAACAGGAGCTTGCACAGCTTATGGGCGTAAAGCATTTTACACTTCGTAGCTGGGAACAAAAACAAGCAAAGCCACCCTACAACGTATGGCGGCTTCACAAACACTTATTTGATGATTCCATCAAGCTCACGTAACTTTAGGTTATCCAGTATTTTATCAATAACGGCTATCTTTTCTTCCGTCGTTAGATTAGAACCGTTTAGCCTGCGTTCCACCACCTCTAAATGAAACTCATTGATTTTATCGGAAAGGGCGTGAAAATCCATATTTTCTGGAACATGGATAATAACATTCTGAACACAATTTCTTTTCATTCACGCCCTCCTTTCGATAAATACCAGACACTTTATGTTATGAAAATGTCTGTATGTCCTATTCCATCTTATGAAGCTGTACGATTCTGGTGCAGCTTCATTTTATGTCATAAGCAAATCGAACAGCTCTGGCATAGCTCACGGGAATCCCACCCCTGCATGGTTCTCATGCAGCCGTACCCTTTGCCTGCGACGGTTATTTCACGCTCGGACTGTGGCTGTACGGGAGTATCATTATCACGATAGGGAGGTCATGGCGGCAGCTCTGCCAAAAGCTGCATACGGAACGCTGGCATGAATCGCTCGCTTTTTCATCCCTCCTTTCGGGGTCATGGCGTGTCAGACCGTCGGCTCTTTCCCTATTGAAATGTATTCGATTGCTTTATTCAGTTTTCAAGGAACAACGGCTTGTCAGCCTGTCAAAGCATACTGACAGCAATATGCTTTGATAGAGTGACAAACATCCTTGTTCGGGAAGCGTGAAGTATATCAACACGCTTCCACGAAAAGGAAAATGTTTTATTCTTCTCCAATTTCAAAGGATAAAATCTTCGCAATTAGTCTGGTTTCCATCCTGCGGCGTAAGGTTTCATCCACGACCATGTGCTGATTCCCATATTCGTCTTTCATGGGGCGGAGGGAGCGTTTTGCGATAAAGCCGCTGTAATGCTTTACAATCTGGTTAATGGCTTCTGTATCGCCGTCCGTCGCCGCCACAATGACAGGAAAGGGAATCAAGGGGTATGTAGTCTTCATTCTTCGTTTTCCTCCATAAATTCTTTGATAAAGGCAAGTCCGCTGGTTCTGTGACGGTAAACCGTGGAACGGTTCAGTTTTAGCAGGTCTGCAATTTCTGTGTCGTTCATATCCATAAAATAATACAGCAGGATGATTTCACGCTTCTTGTCCGTCAGATTCCGTAATGCTTCGCTTAATAAATCGCTTTCCACTCCGACTGTGGAATCATTCAGCGTGAAGATATGAAAATCAGATGGGTAACTGTCCACAGTTGCGAACTGGCTGACGAGGTAATCGCCCATATCGGAAAAAAGTGTTTCCCGTTTGGATTGTCTGGACAGAGCTTTCATATAGTCCTTGCGCTCGTCGTCCATAGCACGCTTGCATATATAATCAAACTGATTTTCAATGGTTGTCTGAAAAGAAGATGGCTTCATAGTATCTCACCCCCTTTCTTGCCATGAAAGAGAGTGGATTGAAGTTCTTTGCCCCCTTTCGCACTAAGTCCCGACACGAAAGGGCTGCCAGTTGCATTACTGGCAAAAAAACTTTTAAAAAAGTTTCCGGCAACCAAAAAAGCACATAGACAGACTTTACAATCTGCTTATGTGCTTCATTAGTACCTGTTATGTATTGTGAAAAACCATATAGGTAGGCATTTTTATCTAATGTAGGAGAATGGCTTTTTTTAATAACGTACCATTTGTAGAATTATGTCGAATGATTGTGTCGTGCATGGCGGCTACCTCCTTACGAACCGCCGACATTTCATAGCTGACTTCAACACATCCTCCGTGGATTTCATTTAACAAACAAAAAGACGGCGGCTTTCTTCAAACCGTCGTCTGGATATAAAACTGATTTTGACACAAGAAAATCAGGCTGCCAGAAAACGGTTTTTTTTATTTGCCGTCTGGCAGTATACTTTTTTGTATAAATCGCATAATAGGAACTGTAAAACCTTATAATACGTTTTTTCTATACCTGTCATTTATCGAACAGGAACAGTAAAATGTAAATAGGTGGTTTATTATGCGTAAAAAAGAAGATAAGTACGATTTTAAAGCGTTTGGGCTTGCGATAAAAGAAGCCCGTAAAAAGCGAGGTTTAACCCGTGAACAGGTGGGCGCAATGATTGAGATTGACCCACGCTATTTAACCAATATTGAGAACAAGGGGCAACACCCCAGCTTACAAGTGCTGTATGACCTTGTATCTTTATTAAACGTGTCCGTCGATGAGTTTTTCTTACCTGCTGCTAATCTGGCAAAAAGCACCAGACGCAGGCAGATAGAAAAACAAATGGACGGCTTCACAGATAAAGAGCTAATGCTTATAGAAGCCCTGGCGGATGGTATTGCTAAATTGGAAGAAGTAGAGGAAAGATAGTCCTCTACTTCTTATCTTTGGCTAATACCTGTTTGAATCAGTAATTTTATTCATCTGGAAAGGACTCTCTGCATTCTGTACAGATTCTATCGTGTAAAGAATATACTCCACCACATTTTGAACAGGAATATAATTGACGCTGCTTTTTCATAAACTCAACTAGTCCATGCTTCTTAACAAATAGACTGTTATCAATTAAACTTGTTTTGTAACGCTGGTTATAACTTTTTTCGAGGTTTTTTATGAGTTTACATGGAAATTGGCTACATTCAAAACAATATGTAACTCCCTTTCCATGAACACAATCCTTAATTTTACATTTGCGACAATGCTCTGGTTTTCCTGTTTCATCATTTGCCAAACATCCTAAACATGGCTTTCTTGTTTTTTTCGTAAAGCAATGTTTATAGCATACCATACAGTTCATGCCACAAGGAGCAAACATTATTTCCTCTATTTTTTCAGTCATTATCATTATTTATCCCTCCTTCTTCTACATTATACAGGAAGAGGGGTGACAACTGTATGTCACCCCTCATATACTTTATACATACTTTTTATCTTTTCAAAAACAATGCTCCTTAATTCAAGTGGTTGAATTACTTTGACTTTATCCTGCAAACTTATAATTAAGTCAGCGGTGTCTTTAAGATTATTTGAATAAAATTCCAATAAAATTTTTTCGTTTTTACATTTCAAATTTTCCGCACCGAATTTCTCAATTATAAATTCTTTATCGCAACTTCTACATTCTAATATTATTTGTTCTTTAACAGAATCCGATTTGTGATTTCCTCTATTTGAAGGAAGATGGCATATCTTGTCAATATCTATATCTCTAAGATTATCAAATGTATCTGTTGATAATTTATAAGCAGATATTCTTGTTAATTTAAAAAGCCGGAAATCTTCCCTCATAAGACAATAGGCATATAAATACCAATCGGTTTCTTTAAATACCAGTTTATAAGGCTCTATTTTCCTTTCAGTGACTATGCTCTTTGAATGATAGTCAAGATACACGTACTGCATATTGACTATTGCCTTACGAAAAGTATTTATCATATTCTGCGAAAAATCATCCTTATACCAGTTTGACAAATCAATTATAATATCGCTTTCCTCATTGATACTCCGCATTTCTTTTGGCATTAACCTAGAAATTAGATATTTAACCTCTTTATCTTCTTCTAATGCCAATATGCTATTAAGACCCAACAGAATATTCTTTATGTCATTTGTAGAAAGTACATTTTTATCAATTTTAAAATCCTCTGCGATAGAAATACCACCATTATAGCCGCTATAACTAACAATAGGAATACCAGCGATTGTTAGTGATTCTAAATCACGATATATCGTCCTTTTAGATACTTCTAGTTTATTTGCAAGTTCTGAAATGGTAATTTTATCATTATTAGTCAACACACTTATTAAACTAAGAAGCCTATAAATTTTTATATCAATCACATCCTCACTTTAGAAACCTTATGAATTTATTATATAGTAAATAAGGGGCTTTTTACAGCCCTTTATTTACTATTTTCCAGTTGCTCCCGCTCTTTTCCAGCACTAAATCAAACTGTGATACCTGCGTTGCCTTTGTCTGCTGGTCGAGGTACTTCACAGCCACGGAAACTGTCACTTGACTGTCGCTGCGGTTGTAGATAGGGTTTACCAGTTCCGAGAATACATAATCTTTCCCGATAGGCTTTAACACGCCCTCGTTCACATAATAGGATAGCTCTTTAGCGGTTGCGGTCGGGTAGAGCTTAAAAAATGTCGTCAGAAATTCGTTGATTTCATCTGTCGTCACAGCGTCCACCGTTCCATCGCTTTCCTTTGCTTTTGGCGTGTAGCCGGATTTTACGGGTATGCTGGTAATGGTAGGGTTCTTAATGAGAACCATGTTTCCAGAGCCATCTACATAAACCGTGACTTCATAGGCGGAGCGTACCGTCTTCGTGCTTCCGTTTTCCGTGATTAACTGTTCCACAGTGAAGATCACGGAAAACTGGTTTTCATCCACTTGCGTGACAGACCATATCTGCACCCCATTGACCGCCGAGGACACGGGAATATCCTTTCGGATGGTATCGGTATTAAGTGTCTGCAATTCTCCCGTCAGATAATTCTTGATGGCGTTCTCCCTGCTATCAATGGAAGCCGCCGTCTGTTCCCATGAATAGTAGACCTTTGCAAAGTTCGTCACAAAGTTCTCTATCTTGTGTGTATCAACGATTTTTTCCTCAATGACCTTTGTTTCATGGATGGTATGAACGTCAATCGCCGTAAAATTCTTATAGACTGCAAAGCAGAAGCTGACCGCCAGCAGTACCCACAGGGCAATCACAAGCCACTTATGGGTATTTGCCTTATAGATACGGGGCTTCTTTTCTTTTTCTGGTTTCTGGTTCTCTTTTTTTCTTATTTTAATCATGGTTTTCATCCTTTCTATTTTGAGATTCTTCCTGCACTGGCTAAATGTTGCTGCCAGTAAGAACTTGTCAAATCGGCATAGCCGATAGGGTCGCCTGCGTGAAACATACGGTTATTCCCTTGATATATCCCGACATGCGTAATATAAGTGCCTGCGTTATAGGTGGAGTGGAAAAAGACCAAATCCCCAGCCTTTGCTTCGGACAGGGGAATATGCTGCGTTACGTTGTACTGTTCCTGTGCCGTCCGTGGCATGGAGATTCCAGCTTTGCCGAAGCACCACTGGACAAGACCGGAACAGTCAAAGGAGGTAGTAGGGGAAGCACCGCCGAACACGTACCGCCAGCCCTCATATTTTAGGGCTTCGTCCATGATAGCCTGTACCGTTTCGTCGTCAAACTGTGCTACCGTCAGATATTGTGACACCACCAGCACATAAAACATATTTCCATAGTTATACCGCCATCCTCCGTTTTTCTCCACAGCGATAGGGTTTGTATAGGTCACTTTCGTTCCGCCGGATTTATCCCTTGCAAAACTTTCCGCCAGCTCAAAGGTGTATTTCTTTCCACGGCTTGACACGTAGTCAAGGAAGCCGCCGCCGTAATTATAGGACTGAATGACTGCATTTAGGTCACAACCCTTTGCTTCGGCAGAAGCCAGCAGTTCCGAAAAATACTTGCAGCCCTGTTTGATGGATTCCTCTGTGCTTAATGAGTTTGGCGGCAATCCCAGCGATTCAGAGGACTGCATAACGTCTTCCAGCGTACCGCCGGATTCCACCTGTATAATCGCAAGCAGCACATTGATGTATTCCTCAATCCCGTATTCTCTTGCGTACTTTTCCAGCAGAGGCTTATGTGCCAGTACCTCCGCTGACACATTCACGCCGCCATACTGGATATGAGCGCCGCCGTCTTCTTCGTCCGAGAACAAGACGACCACAAACAGGAGCAGGGAGAAAATCAGCACGAACACCCCAGAGCTGGCAATGATGATATGCTTCAGCTTCATTTTTTCTCCCCTTTCTTAACTTCGGTGGCAGTTCTTGACTTCTCCTTTCTGGTGGATTCACGCTTAATGGTGGAGCTGCGTTCCTTGATGGAATGTCGCTGCGGCTCTTGCTCTGCTGTGACAGGAGCAGCCGTCTTTGGCTGCGGTCTTTCTGAATGGGAAGCCGTCTGCACAATCTGACGTTCCCGTTCCGTCCTCTCTGGCGGCATATCCGCTTTGATGGTCTGCCGTTCCGTAATGGCTGGCTGTTTCTCGCTTTTCACTATCTGCCGTTCTGCCCGTACTGGCTGTGTTTCCGCTTTGACTGCTTGTTTTTCCACCACGGCTGGCATATCCGCTTTTTCTTTCACGGATGATACCACAGGTCTTTCCGTAGGCTTGCCAGCACTTCCAGCCTGTACCGCTGGTCTGGCCGTCTGTGTCTGGCTGCGCTCCATAGGCTCACGTGATTCTGTCTGCGGTGTGGTGGTGGCAGGTCGTTCATGGACAGGGGAAGCGGTTTTCTGCAGTTCTGCGGCAATAGATTTTTTGCTTTTTGCCTGCTCCATTTCCGCCCTCCGCTCTGCAATAGTCTTCCTGCGCTGTTCCTCCTTTTCCTTGCGCCCCTCCGCTCTGGCGGTTGTGGTCTGTGTCATACTGGATGTAAAGTCACGCACGCCCTCCGATACCTGCATTTTTCCGTGGTAAAGGGCGTATTTTGCATTGACAGGCAAATCCTTTGCTTGTTCTTTCAGTCCTGCGGCGGTGTCAACAATCTTCCCTTTGGTGTCCCAAACCGCACCTGCCGCCTGTCCAGCTCGTTTACCAAAAGAAGCCTTTTCCTCTGTGCTGGTCTGTCCGTCTGGTCGGGTATGGTCTGCCTGTGTGGTTCTGGACGCTCCAGAACTGGAAACTGCCCCCGATTGTTTAGAAGCCTTAGAAACAGCTGCACCAGCCCCAATAGCCGCCACAGAACGCCCCAGCTTATGCTGTAAGCGGTGCATATGGGCGTGCATGAGCATACGGGGTCTTCGCATAATACGGCTTCCCACGCTTTGGGAATCGCCGCTCTGCAAGGAGAACATACTCATTAAATCCCCCAGCTTGAAGTAGATTCCGGCAAAGGTCACAATCTGCAAGAACACAATAAGGAAGAACGGATAACCTGCGGACAGCGTATAGAGCATGGTTGATATACTGAACGCCGTGGTGATAACCAGCGTGATTCCTGCCCTTGTCAGAATGGTGTTGAACAGCTTTGTGATGGCACGCTTTGACATTCCGTCAAAGGTGGGAACCATGCTTAAAATGAAGCTCACGGGCAGGAACATAGCGTAAATGATAAATAGCACCTGCGAGAAAATCATAATGCCAGTCAATAGGAACACGAACACGGAAATACCAATATTGAAGATAAAGAGAAAGAACACCATTCCCAAGCGGTTAATGGTTTTCGTGACAGTAAGGTTCGTGTTCTCTCTGTCCTCGATTTCCTCCACAACGATTTCTTCCCTGTCTTCACCGTTGTTGGTATCGGGGCTGGTGGATAGTAAACTCTCCACTCGATCCGCACCAACACTCTCCATATCCGAGTTGCCGTATTGAAGCAGAAGCCACGGCTGTTTTACCTGTATAGAAAAAAGGCTGTCACGGATAAGGTCTACACTGTCTTTCCCCTGGCTCTCCGAGTTTGGCATGACAATCTTTGTGCCGAGTGACAGGCTGGCGTTGCTGATGTCTGCGGAAAAGTCATTGATTTTCCCGATATAGTCGGGGGCATAGGCGATAAATGCCGCCGACAGGACGAACACCGCCACGAAATTCACAACGGCGTGGATTGCCTTTGTAGTTTCACGCTTGATAAGCCCTGTGTAGGCAACGTAGATTCCCACAACAAGAATCAGAATCAACAGGAATCCGATATAAAATCCCTCCGAGGACAGCCCATTTGGGGTAATGCCTGCAAGGGTCTGCATATTTTTTCCGATAGAATCCGCCGTTGCTGATATGAAGTCCAGTGAATAGGCTTCCTGTATCAGATAGCCCGTGGCATTGGAAAGATACAGGCTGATTGTCCAGATAAAATTTGTAATGGCGTAAAGCCCATACATAACCTGTTTTCCAATACCGTCCAGCCAGTTCCACGGCAGCCAATCCCAGCCCGTGTCCACATAAAAATCAAGTTGGTAGTTGTCCAGTGGGTACTTGCTGTATTCGTTAGCGGCATTGACGGTATCATCCACCAGCCCTGCGGCATGGGCTACCGTTCCCAGCGTCGCTAACAGAAAAATGGCAATCACGAATACCAGAAGTACCGTAACTGCCACTTTTCCAAGCCGTTTCCTATTCCATTTTCTTTTCCGTTCCGGCTTGCCGCCTGCCGCCGGATTCCAGTGTAACAGCTTTTTTATTGTCATTCCTCCACCTCTTTTCTGACGGGCGGTCTGGTATCAAAGGCGTGCAGCAAATCTTCAAATATCGGATGGAACTGTATCACACCCACACGCCCGTAAAGGTCACTGATAAGGCACTGTCCATTTTCAAGGTCACGCAAACGCTTCTGGTTGTTCTCGTCCTCTGCGTCCACGCCGAAAAAGGAGAGCGTCTTTTTTATCTCGTTCATATCTGTGGAACGGAACGCAAATTTTAAACCCAGATTGTTTTTCAGTTTTTCATCCAGTAAATCATCCGTGTTCTGCGTGACAAAGTAAACGCCTGCGTTCATGGCTCGCCCAGCCCTCACTAACTTCATGGACAGGGTTTTCCCCTGCGCCACCTGTAAGAAGCTCCATGCTTCGTCAAGGTCTACAATCTTAAAAATGCTGCGGTCTGTGTGGATGAAATCAAGAGCAAAGGTGCTGATAACGATTAGCATAGCCACGGACAAAAGCTCCATTGTGGTATATTCCTCAAAGCTGGTTTCCTTATCCGGCAGCACCAAATCCGCTACTTGTATGATGTTCAACTGCTTTTCAAGGCTGATGGACTGCTCCACATCCCCGTGTGAGAAAAGCAGGTGTGCAAAATCGTAATCCGTGAAAGATTCAATATGGTCGGCAATGCTTACGCTGATGGGCGTTCCCTCCACACGCAATTCCTCAATGACTTTAAGTAAGCCCCGTTCCTCACTGTTGGTTACGGCACGAATAGCTTTTCTAAGGACAGGGAACTTTTCGCCGTCACGGGAGGAAATGCCTGTAAGGAATGTGAGAATGTCGATTGCCAGAGATTCCGAATCTTTCGGATTCTCCATAATCACATAGGGGTCAAGCAGCCCCTTGTTCTTCTCGTCCGAGGTAAGATTGACAATGTTAATCTCGTCGGCAATCTCCGGCAGCGTTTCTTTCCAGTTCCCACGTTCCGCCTTTGGGTCTACAATGACCGCCTGTGCGCCGAACAGGACAGAGTAATAGACAATCATGTTGTTTGAGAATGATTTTCCACCGCCCAATGAGCCGACGAAAGCGGCAGCGAGAGCGTTTGTCACAGAACCTTTCACTCCTTGACTGGCGAGGGCAGGTTTCAGATACACATTTCTTCCTGTATCAAGGCTGTACCCCACATAGATTCCCTCATTTTCTCCCAGCATTTGTGTAGCACCGAAGCCCAGCCCAGCGAGAAAGTCGCTTGTTACATACTGGATGTAATCATTCATATACCGTTTGCTGGCAGGCAGAAATTCCCCATGCAAGCCCAGCATATCCCCAAATGGACGTACCAGCTTCACGCTCAAATCGTCGTAGAAGTCCTTGACTTCATTACAGCGGCGTTTCAACTCGTCAAGGTCGGGAGCTGTGACACGCACCACGTAGGACAGCTTATACATGGATTCCTTGCTCTGGTCTAAGGTGGTTTCCAGCTCATTCACACTGTCCAGTGCTTCCGCCACGTTGGAACTGGTTTCATTGTCGCTTTGCCATGCGTGGTTATCCAAATCTTTCAGCTCTTTCTTCTTGTTGCGGACAGTGGACAGTGCTTTCCTGTTTGCCACGATTTCCACATTCATACTGGTATCAATGGGAAAGGTGAACTGCTGTTGCTGATAGTAAAAGATTTCAGAAGACGGGAAGTCCAGTTCGCCTACAATGGAATTGATGGTAAAATAAGCGACGTATGCTGTGGAATCTTCCTGCTCGATTTTCAAGTACCGTTGTTTTTCTTCAATCAGACAGCGTGTCGGCTTGATAAGGTCATAATATTTTACCAGCGTTTCCTTATCCAGTTTTTTCTTCGGCAGATAGTATTCGTAGTCCTCATATGCCGTTCCTGTCTGTCCGTAAAGGTGTTCAATGAGATAACCAAAATCGTCCTTGTCCAGACGGCGGATTTTAAAGCGGCGTGATATTTTATTTTCCAGCAGTTTTTCCATCTTAGAGAAACGCCAGATTTCATCATGGTTCATGGAAACGAAATCCCCCATGAGCTTATGGTTCACATCGTGGATGAAGTCGGAAAGAGCGTTTGCCGCTTCTTTACCCACGTTTTTAATCGTAACTTCCTGCTCATTCAAAATCAGCTTGAAACCGATAAAAAAGCGGTAGTCCACTTGATTTTCCCCAATCATGGAAATAAGGGCTTCGGTCTGTGCGTCGATTTTTTCATAGGCAATTTCTTTCAGTCTGCCGGACACTTCCTTTTTAGAGCGTTCCTGTGCCGCCCGTATGCTGGATTCTGCGCTAATCTGCAAAGCGTGGATTCTTCCGTCACGGTTCTGTGCGATTAACTGGCGGAACGAATCGTGAACCCTAAATTTCTGTTCTGGACTAAGAAACGAATAATTGTAGGGAAGCAGCTCATAGTATGCGAAGCATTCCCCGTCGTTGTTCCACACCAGATTGTTTTCGATATATTTAATTGGATATACCATAAATTTCACTCCTAACTGCCGTGATGGATTCTGCCGGATGGTCTTTCTCCAGCTTCACGGTCTTACCTGCATAGGTCAGTTTCGGGCGCACCAGATAGGCAATAACGGATTTCAGAAAGCCGTAAGGTTTCTTCCCATCAAAGGTTTTCTGGCACATGAACCATGTAAGCGCAAGGGGAATCCCAAAGTATTTTAGGAAAGCCCCATCTATCATAGACAGCGGCGGCACATTTCCAAGCAGCATGACAGCAAACAGCGATACCACAAACCATGTCATTTGTGTAAATGTGATGGGGAATGGCAGCTTAAAGTCATTGATGGAATAAAGCACCTTTTCAACCGACCAGATACTTGTGTAGCTTCGTATTTTCTTCATGTAATCAGTCCTTTCTAAAAAGTGTGGGGCAGCATGGAAGCCACCCCGAAAAACAAAGAATCTGCCAGAACAGCCCTGTCGGGTTGTGATCTGCCAGATTCTTAACGAGTAATTTCAAATACGCCGTGGTTCGTGACAACAAAACTGCCGCTGATTTCAAGGTCACGCCCGTAGGCTTCATAATCAATGTAGTTTTGCAGGCTTGCCGGCACTTCGCCCAAAGCCCCTGTTTCTTCAATGAAATAGCGTGCTACATCCGCCATATCCTCACAATCGGGATAATGGATAATATCGTCTTCATGCTCGCACAATTCTTCGATACCGCCGAAATAGGATTGCAGTTCGTGAAGCTCTGCCTGTATATCCTCCGGTAAATCCTCCACCATTTCACATAAGCGGTTTACTTCCTCAATGGGCGTGTACTCGTCGATTTCAAAGGGCAGTTCGTAGTCATGAATGGCGTATTCTTCATATTCGTCATTCAAACCGATACGTTCTTTCACTTCGTCAAAGTCAATGGGAGGTGTGAACCATGCCCCGACCAATTCGCCCTCATTGTATTTGCCTAAGTTGGCAATATAGATTCTCATTTCTTCCACCGTGTCCACCTCCTTACTTGTAGCGGAACACGCCATTATTTGTGAACAGGTATTCTTCGCTGGTTTCCAGCTCTCGACCAAAGGAAGCATAGTCGATATGGTTCTGTAAGTCAGAGCTGATTTCTCCACAGATGGATTCTTCCAGAAGAAGTACCCTCGCCAGCGTTTCCGAATCCTGCACAGGGTAATGGCGTATCTGGTCTTTGTGGTCGATAAATTCCTCAAAGCTGCCGAACCACTTTTCCTGTATGCGGTTCATTTCATGGGAGAGGGGCGTTCCCTGCATATCCAGCACGATACGGCACATGGCGTTGATTTCCCACAGCTTCATGTTCAGTTCCAGCGGAAACGGCAGCTCATAGTCTTCAATCTCGATTTCATCCTCATTCTGGATTCCCAGCCGTTCCTTGACTTCTTCAAAGTCCACAGGGCAGTTGAACCATCCGCCGGGGTATTCCTCGTTCTCCTCATGGTAGAATCGGATGGTATTCAGAATATAGATTCTCATTTCTTCGATAGTACGTCACATCCTTTCTGAAATTCTTTGTGTACCATTCCGTCACCCCCTTTTTCATTCCCCCTATGCCCATCTCCCATAGGGGGAAAGGAGTGTTTGCGTAACCGCAAACAAATTGATTTAAGCTCCGATAATCTTGTTGAACAACTCTAACAGGATGTCTTTCACACCAGCGGCGTTAAAGACCAGACCAACGGCAATCAGCGAGATAATCAGAAAGCCTATCAGTTTACTAAATTCACGTTTGAATCCGAGGTAAAGCCCAATCACAACGATTGCCAGCAATACCAGAGATTGTGCGTTTGATAAAAACCAGTTGTATAAGTTCTGTCCGAAATTCATAAAATCGCTCCTTTCTTTGTTTGAATGTCAACAGGGAATAAAAATCAACTAGATAACCACCTCCTTTGCGGTGGCTGCTTGCTGTTTTAAGATTTTTTCGTGCCGCTCGGTCAGCTTCGCACTGGCGATAATATCCTTTACGACCTGCGTATGGTTGATTTCATCCAGCTTCATAGCCACTTTCAAGGTTGGGGCTACTTGATGGGAAAGCCAGTTCAAGGTACGCTGGAATGAATACGGTTCGGGCTTTGTTGTCAGCTTCATGCTTTCCCGATTCTCCCCGATAAACCATGCCCATTCCTCACTTATCCGCCATTCAGAACGGGGCTTCATATCTTCCTTGTCCACGAACCGCACATAGCGGTTGATAATCTTAAAAGCAGTTCGTTCTGGATTGTCATACGCCAGCAGGTCACGGAGGGCGTAATAGGCACGCTCGTTTTTCAGCCGGATTTCAAAGCGGTTCTTGACTTCGGCTTCCTCTATGGGAATGTCATTTTTCTTGTACTGTTCAAAATCCTTTTCATAAATGCAGAAGTACACTTCACTCTGCAAAGAGCCAATATACAACGTGTTTCCCATACACTCCTTTTCATCCCTCCGCACCAGCTCGCCGCTGCGGTAGCTTTTAAAGCTGCGGAACACGGAAACACATTCCTCATTCCGGCATTTTTCCGTCAGACGGGGGATGTTTAGAATCCCTGTCTTGTCGTTGATGGCAAGGTCAAGCCGCTTCATCACGCCGCCCTCCACCAGACAGTCCATGAAAAACTCGTACCAGCTCCGTTCCTGTGCCAGCAGGTAGCTTTCAAACTGGCGGCAGCCACGCCCTTTCAGTTCCAGCAGCACGCCTCTTTCTATTTCGGGCGATACCAGCACGAATATGTCGCCCAGACAGTAATGTTCAGCGTAAGAATAAAAGCCGTAGTCTTCATGGAGCATATAGGACAGCTTCAACCTCAAAATATCCTCAACGATGTGCTTCACATCCAGAGTAGGGAAGCGAATCCGCACATAGTCAAAGAGCATTTCAAGGGGAGCGTCTGGATTGAACCGTTCCAGTGCTTCCATGATAGCCGCTTTCCGTTCGGCGGATGGAAGTACCTTGCCCGTTTCAATGTCGCTTAAATACTGGCGTGTCATGCCAGCAGCTACCGCAAGTCTGCTCTGTGAGATTCCATAGCCGGAGCGTTTTTCCTTTAATTCCTGTACCCAAGTATCGTGATTCAGTGAATATCCCTCCAATCAAAAAGGCGTATGTCAACTTTCGGTACTTTGCTGACACACGCCGGATTTTAAGGAATCCCATGTAACCAGCAGGATTCCGCTTTATTTTCAGACTGTTTCCAGTCGATTTGTACCCCCCTGTTAGATACGGGGGGTTAGGTGCTGGCGTGCCTTGCGGCACACCAGCCAGCAGGTGGCATGACAGCCTGGGGGCCCCCCCGCCCAGCAGGTCAGTCCACCCCTGCGGCTTCCGCTCCGCACGCCGCCTGTGTGTCCTGCCTGCTGTTTGCAAGTAGTTTGATTTCCTTTAGGAAGTCGTGTCCTTTTGGCACAAGTGGCGTGTAAAATTCCGATATGACGCTTGTTCCCACGTCCACATAGCCACGCCCTTTTATCTGCTTCAAGAAAAAGTCCTTATCGGTTTCCCCAAACATCATCCCATAGCCCATTTCAGACATACGCCCAAGAGCCACACGGAAATTGAACTGGTCACGGATTCCGTCGCCCAGATATTTTGCGTCCGGACGCTGGCAGGCAAGAATCAGAAAGAATCCGGCCTGCCGCCCCAGCATGACAATCTGTTTCAGCTTATTAAGGACGGCGGCGTTCTCTTTTGTTCCCAGCATTTCCATGAACGCAACATATTCATCAAAGATAAGGAAGTTAGCGGGTAATCCCAAATAGGCGTAGTTTTCTCCTGTCTTGTAGCCCTCCATCTGCTTCATATCCTCGCTACGTTTCATCATTTCATCATAGAAACGGTCAAGGCAGGCGGTCATATCATCCTTTTTATAGTAGATGTTTGGCATGACGGCTTCCAAGTCGGCAAGGTCGGCGTTCTTCGGGTCTAAAACGTAGAGAACAGCATTTGTGCGGAGCAGAGCTTCTATGAGCGTCAGAATGAAATACGTCTTACCGCCGCCCGTTCCTCCGGCAATCAGCATATGGGGCAACTTGTCATACTCCCACCAGATATTTTTCATCAGCCGGAGCTTGCCGCCCTTTGCCTGCACATCCTCTATGGAAATGCGGTTTGCGATAGTGTCATAGAGCAGGGTATATTCCACGTAGGAATCCTTTAATTCCTTGTCGGTCAGTTCACAGTACAAACCACTTTCCAGCTTCTTTTCCAAGTGCAAAAGCTGGTCTTGATATTTTCCCAGCGTGATTTCCACCCGAATGTGAATCAACCCATTTTTTAGCTGGTAGTAGATTTTGGGGAAATAGCTGATTTTCTCCTTTGAACGGCTGGAGGGCAGGTCTTTGAAGAAACCGTCTGACTGCACCTGTTCCGCTTCATACCATTTATTTTCCAGAATCATCTTCGCCAGCTTTTGGCGGTGGTAGAGCTGTTTCACATAGTCACGGCAGTAATGCCGGAAGACCAGAGCCGCCGCCAGACAAAATAGCCCAGCAACCCCTATGCTGATAAGCAGGTAGGGAATATGGATGGATTCCTCTATTTGTGATAAGGAAACGTTCTTCCAGTCTGTCTGCATGATTGATCTGCCATGAAACAGCAGGACAATCAGCAGAAAGACTGGAAGCAGGGCGGCGGTGGCAGTATGGAAAACTAAGTCTTTGTCCGTGGCACGAATCCGCTTGCCACGTGGGAGATACTGTTTCATGCTTGATTCACTCCTTTTCTCTGAATTTAATAAAAGCCCGCGTAGAGCAGCGAATAGGTTTTTTCGCTGTCTTCTGTACGGGCTGTAAACAGGAATGTATAGCCGGAAATGTCATTGCATAGGCAATCTGGCATAAATACATTCAGATTTTCCGGTGGACTGTAATCTTCTAAGGCTTCGTTCAATAGCTGTTCCGCCATCCAGCGGTATTCCGGCAGGGCAAGAAGCCGGAAGTCGTATTCGTATTCGTCATATCCTGCGATACCATCCATAGGCTTCCTATTTTACAGACGGATTGTCTTTCTTCGGCGGCTGCGGATTTCCGGCAGGGGCAGCACCTTTCTTCAAGACAATATCATCCGCCTTGATATACCAGTCCACATCCGCCCCTTGAAATGTGGCGGTTGCGACGGTATCAGCAACGGGATTGATGATTTCCACTTCTGCGTTGTAGTCAAATTTTTTCAGTGGCACGCTGGCAGGGATGGACACTTGAATCATGCGCCCCTGTCCTCTGGACTTCAAATCGTAAGTGCGTTCCTTGATTTCATCCGATACCGTACCGTCTTCGTTTTGAATCCGCACCTCACGGCGGAGGGCGGAGAATTTCAACGCCCCGAATGTTGCTTCCTTGTCAATGACGATTCCATTTGCTAATCTCATAAATAGATACCTCTCTTTCCTTATGCTTTTACCATGTCGTCTGCATGGAGAATATAGTTTGTGAAGCCCCGTGTTCCGATTTTATAACCCTCTGCGGTAATACGGGGATTTACCAGCTTTACCAGTTCTTCAAAGTCAAAATGCTTTTCGCCTGCTTCGGCTGGCAGAATCACGACAATATCATCCGCCCTCTGTACGTCAGAGTACAGATTAAAGCTGCGTGTAAGTACGGTCATGCGTCCATTGATTCTGCGCTGTTCTGTCTTGTCTTCTCCGGCAAACTCCAAGCTGCCGAATGTCTTTTCCATGTTCGGGATAACAAATTTAAGTTCCATATGTTTTTACCTTTCCTTTCTGATGATTGATGGTTAATGGATTTGGATAGTTCCTTATTCAGCTTCGTGGAGAATACCTGTCTGCCTGTGATTTATCAAGGGCTGACGTTGTGCTTCGCACCCTTGACAAATCCCATTCTGACAGATAAAGGGTAGCCAAGCCGAATATGGGGAATATCTGCCAGCCCATGACTGGCGGAATCTCCACATGATGTTATGCGGAGGGGAACGCTCCTGCGGTTCTTGTCGGGGCATGGGTATCACATCCTTTCTGAATTTTGGACAAGAAAAAAGGAGTACCATTTTTACGATACTCCTTCACATACATTTTCTATTATTTTATATCTCTATTACTGCGTCTTATAGAATTAGGTAACATAATATCTATTTCATTTTCTGAAAAAGTTTGTTCTTCATCATTCTTCAAAGCCTTTTGAGCTTCTGCATAACTTTTTCCATCAGTTCTAGGAGAGTTACTGTATACTTCAGCAGTTCTTTCTTGCAATTCATCCCTTTTTTTCATTATAGCTTCTGGCTCTAAGATTTCAAAATCAGTTAATAATGATACATATTCTTCTCGGATTTTCCACAAAGCGTCTGACGCTACTTTATGCTCTTGTGCCTTTTCTACTAAGTTGAAGTTTTTTGTATAAGAATTTAAAATCAGTAATACAAGGGATATAATTGCTCCTAATACGCTTGCTATTTTATCTTCCGAAAGAATCGCAACAATAAAACCACTCGTAGTAATCGCTGACAAAACAATTTGCCAAATCTTTATTCTGTCATTAGTTTTTAATAATCGACTAATGATTTTATCATGACAGGTTTGGGTATATGTAACCCTGCCATATGCTTCTCTAATTTGTGATTCCAACTTATAGCCTTGGCTAATCTGGGAATTTCGTTCCATAAATTTCTCTCCATTTTTGCTTTGCAGAATATGATTTATTATCGCTCTCATACGATATGGCGGCTACTGCATTATCATATGCTGTTTTTGCCTTTGATTGAAAACTACCCGATTTCCAAACATAGCGGTTACTTCCCGGTGCTAACCAATAACTTTGAGATGTGTCAATGTTTTTTAAATATTCAAAAAAATCTCTACTCATAAAAT
>OCAG01000495.1_pt1 | contig 26520 bp, 14 predicted proteins | sample 1477111 | NCBI WGS metagenome assembly OCAG01 (sample SAMEA2580288, study PRJEB22360) | human gut metagenome | biome: human gut; feature: human-associated habitat; material: faeces | place: Denmark | collected 2008/2010 | reverse complement strand
GGTGCAGTTGAAAGTGACTCACATGAAGAATATGGGTACTTATGCTGCTTGGAGAGCAACGAAGACAACCGGGCAGTATGATGCGAAGACTTTCGAGGTGAAGGCTGTTCCCACGGAAAAGGTGGAGGGGTTGAGGCCGGGGATGAGCGTGCTGAAAAGAGCTAAAAACTAAAAGCTAAAAATTAAAAGTTTAGAATTTAAAGTAATGTAGAGTTTAAAATTTAGAATGAAGTGTTTCCCGAAGACGGTGAGTAACTTAGCTCTCCCTCTGTTTATAGAGGGAGTACCCGAAGGGGGAGGGAGTTCAATCTAAAATCTAGAATCATAAATCTAAAATTAATCTATGCGTGAGAATATAAGGGCTTTGGGGGTGTTGATGAAACGGGAGGTCCGGATGTTGGCAGAACGTCGGATCTACTGGTTCGTGATGGTCTTCGCACCTTTGTTCTGTTTCCTGTTTTTCATGGATTTGTTGAAAGACGGGTTGCCGAAGAAGTTGCCTGTGGCCGTGGTGGATGAGGATAATACCACGACTTCCCGTTCCCTGGTGCGTTCGTTGAACACGTTTGCCCAGACGGATGTGGTGATGCGTACGGCGAATTTCAGCGAGGCCCGGGAGGCTTTGCAGCGGGGAGATGTTTACGGGATCTTTTATATTCCGGCAGACTTTCGGAGGGATGCGTCGACGGGGAAAGAGCCCGTGTTGTCGTTTTACACGAATGATACTTATTTCTTGGCGGGTTCTTTGTTATATAAAGATATGCGGATGCAATCAAATTTGGCTAACGGGGCGGTTCAACAGACGTTATTGTTGGCGAAAGGCGAGGGTGGACCGTTGCTTGCAGCGAAATTAATGCCGATCGTGCTGGATACGCACCCGCTGAATAACCCGTGGTTGAGTTACGCTGTTTATTTGGCGAATTTCCTTTTACCGGCGTTTTTGTGTATGTTCGTGATGTTTACCACGGTGTATAGTATTAGCGAGGAGATTAAGCGGAGGACTTCAAGAGAGTGGTTGGAGGCGGGGAATGGTTCTATTATCGTGGCATTGATGGGGAAACTTGTTCCGCAGGCGTTGATTTTCACGGCGATGGGGATGCTTGCTCTTTCCATGTTGTATGGTTATGCTCATTTCCCGTTAAATAGTGGATTTTTCCCGATGTTTCTGGCTATGGTACTGATGATTCTAGCCTCTCAGTGTTTTGCCCTGTTTGTTACGGGGATGACCCGCCGGAGCAGAATCGCATTGAGTGCTTGTGCCTTGTGGGGTGTGTTGTCATTTTCGATATGCGGTTTTACCTATCCGGTGCGTTCCATGCCGGAGCTGGCTCAGATCGGGTCGAATTTGTTCCAGATGCGTCACTATTTTTTGATATACGTGGATCAGGCTTTGAATGGTATTCCGATGATATTTTCCTGGCAGAGTTATGCGGCATTGATGGTATATCTGTTCTTGCCGATTTTTATCCTGCCGAAGTTGAAGTTGGATTTGTTGGAGTTTAAGTATTTGCCATAAATCGTTGAAAACGATTTATGGGTTACAGGTTGGCAGGTTGGAATGAGTTTGAAATTTAGAATTTAGAGTTTAGAATGAAAAAGACTACCCCCTCTAACTCCCCCTTACACAGGAGGAGAAACGGACGCAAGAAATCGCTACAATGTTTTTAATGTAGCGTGTCTTCCTCCTTTTCAAGGGAGAATTAGAGGGGGTTAATCTAAAATCAAAAATCATTAAATCTAAAATTGAAATGGGTTTTTGGACGGATATATATTATGTTTTTAAACGAGAGTTTTACGCGGTGTTTCGGGATCATGCCGTGCTGACTTTTTTCGTGGCGTTGATGTTGGGGTACCCGGTGGTTTACACGTTTATATATAGTAATGAGGTGGCGAGGGAAGTGCCTGTGGCGGTGGTGGATCATTCGAAGTCAGCGTTGAGCCGGGAGTTTATCCGGAATTGGGATGCCACGGCGAGTGTGGACGTGGTGGCCCGTTGTGAGGATATGGAGGCGGCGAAGTTGCTGATGTATAAGAAAGATATTTACGGGATTCTTGAGATCCCCTCTGATTTTAGTAAGAACGTGGCCCGGGGGGAACAGGCTCACGTATCTCTTTATTGTGATATGGGAGCTTTGCTGAATTACAAGGCTTTATTGACGGCCGGGACGGACGTTTCTTTGGCGATGGGGAAGGATATACAGGTACAGGGGATGGAGTATGCCACGGAGATCACTGAACAGATTGCGTCTTCTCCCGTACGGATTCAGGACGTGAAGTTGTTTAATCCGCAGGGAGGTTTCACTTCTTTTTTGATCCCGGCGGTGTTGATTTTGGTGGTGCAGCAGTCGTTATTGTTGGGAGTGGGAACGATTACAGGGACAGAGCGGGATCGACGTCGGAAAGGGTTGTTGTTACCTGCGAATAAGCATTTTCGTCGTCCGGCACGGGTAGTTTTAGGGAAGGCTTTTGCTTATTTGCCTATTTATTTCGTGATGAGTTATTGGGTGTTTTTCATCGTGCCTCGTTTGTTCGGGATGACCCAGGTGGGGGAACGGGGGGAACTGATGTTGTTTTTGTTCCCGTTTTTGCTGGCGTGTACCTTTTTTGCTATTGCTATGTCGTTTTTTAGTCGCGAACGGGAAATGCCTTTCTTGATATTCGTGTTCACGTCTGTGCCGTTGATGTTTATTTCCGGAATTTCTTGGCCGAAGTCAGCAATACCGGAATATTGGGTGTGGTTTGGAAAGTTGTTTCCTTCCTCGTTCGGGATTGACGGTTTCGTGAAAATTAATAATACAGGTGCCACGTTGTCAGAGGTGTTACCTGAATTTTGGGGGTTGTGTATATTGATGGTGTTTTATTTTATTGTGGCATGTTTGTTGTATAAAAGAGAGTGTAAAAAGTTAAAATTTAACATGGTTAGTGATAAAATTGGAAAATGATGAAAGGTGTTGTATTTTCTTTGCTTGGGTTGATTTTATTGATGTGTGCCTGTGGAAGTTCTAAAACAAAGCAGGAACGCGGTAAGGCTACGGTGCAGGCCGATACGGTGAAAAGTTACCAAGGGGAATTGTCGATTATTTATCCGGGAAAGATCAAGGCGGCTTCAGAGGTAAAGCTGTCATTTCGGGTGGCCGGACCTATTCGGGCGGTGTTGCCGGAAGTGGGGGCGTTCGTGAAGAAGGGAGAGCTGATCGCTGAGATTGATCCGAGAGATTACGAGATTCAACTTTCAGCGACAGAGGCGGAGTACAATCAAGTGAAGGAGGAAGCCGGAAGGGTCATCGAGTTATATAACCGGGGGAGCGTTCCGGTGAATGACTACGATAAGGCCGTGGCTGGGGTCAAGCAAATTACGGCAAAGTATGATGCCCATAAGAACGCCTTGGCTGATACTCGTCTGGCAGCACCTTTTGACGGATATATTCAGAAAAAATATTATGATTCTCACGAGACGGTAGCTGCCGGTTACCCCGTGGTGTCTATGATTAATAGTAATTATTTTGACGTGGATATTGATATTCCGTCCAGTGATTTTGTACGACAAGATTTGTTTAAGTCGTTTTCTTGTACGATTGACGTGTTCCCGGGACAAGTTTTCCCGTTAGAGTTGATTGAAATTACTCGGAAGGCGAACTTGAATCAGTTGTACCGGATGCGTCTACGTCTGAAACCCGTGCCGGGAGTGGATATTGCAGCAGGGATGAGCGTAAACGTGACGATCGAGTATAACCCGAACGAGGAGGCGTTGACGGTGGTGCCGTTGTCTGCGATGTTCGAAGAAAACGGGGAATCTGCCGTGTGGGTATATAACCCGAAAGCTCAAAATGTGACCAGGCGTGTTATCCAGTTGAAAAAGTTGTTGAAAACAGGTGAGTTGATTGTTTCCGAAGGATTGGCAACCGGGGAGATCGTTGTATCTGCTGGTGTGCATAGTTTGAAGGAAGGTATGTCCGTGGAATTATTGAAACCGGTTTCTAAAACAAATGTAGGGGGACTGTTGTGATGATCAATTTAGCGGATTATGCATTAAATAATAGGGCGCTGGTAAAGTTTTTTATTGCAGTGCTAGTGATTGGAGGTATTTTTGCCTTTAATTCGATGAGCAAGTTGGAGGACCCGGAAATCAAGGTAAAACAGGCGATGGTGGTTACGGTGTATCCCGGGGCTTCTGCTCATCAGGTGGAGTTGGAAGTGACGGATGTGTTGGAGAAGTCGATTCGTTCGATGGGGGCAATCGGTAGTATTGAATCCAAGTCCATGGCGGATATGTCGTTGATCACGGTGGAGTTGGAGAGTACTGTGAGCCCGGACGAGTTGGAGCAGAAATGGGATATTCTGCGTCGAAAGGTGACGAATGCACAGGCCCAAATGCCGGATGGAGCGCGTCCTTCCGTGGTGATGGATGATTTCGGGGACGTGTATGGAATGTTTTATGCCATAACGACCGACGGGGTGGGTGACGAGCAGTTGTTGGATTATGCCCAGTTGGTGAAACGGGAGTTGCAAGATATTGAGGGTGTGCGTCGTGTTGAGATCTATGGGAACCGAACCCCGTGTATCAATATCGAGATGATGCAGGATAAGATGGCGAATCTGGGGGTTCATCCAATGGAGGTGTTGTCCACGTTGAACAGTCAGAATAAAACCGTGTATCCCGGTTATTTCAATAGTGGGGATCAGCGTTTGCGGGTGGCTATTAATGATAGCTATAAGTCGATCGAGGATATTAAGAATCTAATTATACAGGGACACGAGGATGATCAGTTACGTTTGCGGGACATTGCGTCCATCACGGAAGGGTATGAGGACCCGGCCCGCAACGGGATGAAGTATGATGGCAAGCAGGCTTTCGGGTTGGCAATTTCCATGGAAAAAGGTGGGAATATCATTACTTTGGGAGAGAAGGTAGATCAGGAGTTACAGCAGTTGAAAGAGTCCCGGATTCCGGTGGGCGTGGATTTTCAGAAAGTATTTTTTCAGCCAGACCGGGTGAGGGATGCCATTAATGTTTTCATGGTTAACTTGTTGGAATCGGTGGTGATCGTGATTCTCGTGCTGATGCTTACCATGGGATTCCGGAGCGGGGTAATTATCGGTACGGGATTGGTGATTATCGTGCTGGGGTCATTCGTGGTGCTTTATCTTTTTGACGGAACGTTACAACGGGTTTCGCTGGGGTCGCTGATTGTTGCTATGGGGATGCTGGTGGATAATGCGATCGTGATTGTCGACGGGATACTGGTTGATTTGGAGCGGGGCGTGAAACGGCCGGCCGCGCTGACAAATATAGCGAAGAAGACGGCCATGCCTTTATTGGGGGCTACATTGATTGCTATCTTGGCATTTTTCCCGATCTTTATTTCCCCGGATACGACGGGCGAGTACGTGCGGGATTTGTTTATCGTGCTGGCGGTATCCCTGTTGTTGAGTTGGGTGTTGGCGTTGACGCATATCCCGATTCATGCGGATCACTCGTTGAAAGTGAAACCGAAAAAGTCGAATGAGAATTTGTATGATAGTAAGATATACCGGTTGTTTCGGCAATTTCTTTCTTTTATGTTGTGGCACAAGTCCATGGCAATCGGGGTGGTCGTGGTTTTATTGGCGATTACCGCATTTTTGTACCGGTATATCCCACAGGGTTTCTTCCCGGATTTGAGTTACACGCAGTTGTATATTGAATTTAAAATGCCGGAGGGTACCCGGGTGGAACGGGTCGAGTCGGATTTGGCAAGTATAGAGGATTATTTGTTGAGTCGTCCGGAAGTGACTCATGTAACGACGAGTGTCGGCGGGACTCCTGCCCGTTATAATCTGGTGCGTTCTATCGCGGAGCCCACGATGAGTTACGGGGAGTTGATCGTGGATTACACGACCCCGGAAGAGTTGAAGGCGTCGATGACCGAGATTCAGGATTACTTGACGGCTCATTACCCGGATGCTTACGTGCGGATGAAACGTTATAATTTGATGTACAAGAAGTACCCGATCGAATTGATGTTCACGGGTCCGGACCCGGCCGTGTTGAGAGAGTTGACTGCAAAGGCGGAACAGATTATGCGTGACGAACCTGCAATTACTTTGGTGACGAATGACTGGGAACCGATGACTCCCACGTTGATGGTGGATTACTACCAGCCGATTGCCCGTTCCGTGGGACTTTCCCGTTCGGATGTCGGTTTGTCGATGCTTGCCGCCACGGATGGAATGCCCGTGGGATCTTTCTACGAGGGAGTTCATGCAAAGCCTTTGTACATGAAGAGTGTGAATAGTGAGGGGGAGAAGGTGGAAGCACTGGATAATATTCCCGTTTGGAGTGTGCTGCCTTCGACGGCGGCTTTGAACGAGGAGTCGTTGAAGGGGTTGTTGATGGGAACGATGTCCGGGGAGGATTTGCTGGCTCAAAGTATAGGTTCTATCCCGTTGAATCAAGCCACGAAAGGTATTTCCTTGAAATGGGAAGATCCTGTTGTGCGACGTTATAACGGGCAACGGGCTATGCGGGCGCAATGTAATAATGCTTTGAGATACACGGCAGAGAGTGCCCGTTCGCTGATCGTGGAGAAGGTGGATACGATTACTTTGCCCGAAGGATATGCTAAACAGTGGTTGGGAGAGCATAAGGCGAGCGGGGAGTCCATGAAATATTTGTTCGGGAATATTCCGTTAGCGGTTATTCTGATGATCGCAATACTGATCATGTTGTTCAAGGATTTCCGCAAGCCGATTATTATTTTCTGTTGTTTACCTTTGGCTGCAATCGGGATCGTGCTGGGAATGTTGATCAGTGGTAAAGAGTTTGGTTTCGTGGCGATTGTCGGTGCGTTGGGGTTGGTCGGGATGATGATTAAGAACGGGGTGGTACTACTGGATGAGATCGGGTTACAGATTGCTTCCGGGAAAGATCAGACACAGGCTCTGCTGGATTCTTCTTCTTCTCGTTTCCGTCCGGTGATGATGGCGTCATTGACAACGATATTGGGGATGATTCCGTTGCTGGGTGACGATATGTTTGGCTCGATGGCCGTTACGATTATGGGAGGCTTGTTGGTAGGTACGGTGATCACGTTGGTGTTTATTCCCGTGTTGTACGCGATATTCTTTAAAGAGAAGAAAAGTGATAGTATAAGTTAGAAGATTATTATGAAAGGTCTGTTGATAATATTATTGGTTTTAGGTATTTCTCCGGTAAAAGCGCAGGTTTCTTTGAACTTGGAAAAATGTCGGGAAATGGCTTTAGAAAGTAGCAAGAAGATGTCGATTGCCACGAAACAAGGGGAGAAGGCTGAATTTGAACGAAAGGCTTATCGTGCGAATTTTTTGCCCAAGCTTTCGGCTACCGGGTTGTATGCTTATATGCAGAAAAAGAGTTCGTTCACGATTGATGGAGGGTATTTACCGACGTTCGTGCCGGATGCAAACGGGGAGAAAGTTTATAATCTTTATATTGATCCGGCGACGAAACTTCCGGTGATGGGAAAAGATGGATTGCCTCTTTCGGCGTTATATGCTTATATGCCGGATATTGAGCTGGAATTAGGTTTGCGAGGGGTTTATTCGGCGGGAGCGATGCTGGAACAACCGATTTATATGGGAGGAAAGATTCGTTCTGCCTATCGTATGGCCACGATCGGAAAGGAAATGTCCGAATTGAATAAGCAGTATACCCGTGCGGAGGTGATTACCGAGGCAGACGAGGCTTATTGGCAATACTTGCGTGTCGTGGAGCTGGTGACTTCTGCCCAGAAGTATAAGGCGGTAGTTAATGAGTTAGTGCGAAATTTGACGGATGCTTACGAAACAGGGATGGCTTCCCGAAATGATTTGCTGAAGGCGCAGGTAAAGTTGAACGAGGCTGAGTTGATGTTGCAAAAGGCGGAGAACGGGAAGGCTTTGGCAGGGATGAATCTTTGCCGGGTAATCGGGATTGATCTTTATTCGACGATACAGGTGAGTGATTCTTTGTATGATGAGGTGACTCCGGGCGTGTTGAATGCCGGGGAGGGATTACAACAGCGTCCCGAATATAATTTGTTGGAGAAGGATGTGGAATTGAAGGAGAAACAGGTGGCGTTGACCCGTTCTGATTTTTTGCCGGAGGTGGGAGTTTCTGCCTCTTATGGATTTTCGGGGGGAATATCCCTGAACGGGCAGACGGAGGACGTGGCGTCTTTCACGGCTATGGCTTCCGTGAAGATTCCGATTTATCACTGGGGTGAGGGCCGGGGAAAGATTAAAGCGATGAAGGCCGAGCAGGAGATGAGCCGATTGAAGAAAGAGGAGATGTCACAAATGATGCTTTTGGAGATTGCACGGGCTCGCTATAATATCGAGGATTGCCACACAAGGGTTATGTTGACCCGTAAATCGTTGAGCCAGGCAGAAGAAAATCTGGGGGTGAGCAAGAATCAGTACGAGGTGGGAATGGAGACGATCACGAACTATATGGAGGCTCAGGCACAATGGCAAAAGGCGTGGAGTGACTGGATTGATGCCAAGGCGGAATTGCGGTTGAGCGAGACGAGGTACTTGAAGGCGACGGGACGGCTATAATTAATAAGGCTTGCTTTTTGGGCAAGCCTTATTAATTATAAGATAAAAGTTAAAAGCTAAAAACTATAAGTTGGGATATGTGTTTAAATTATTTTTTGCAAATAGCGGGAATAATTTTAACTTTACCGTGTCACGTAAAAGGAGTAGTATCGTGCCCGATATAAAAGAAACAACGATAATTCGTCTATTAGAGGCCGGAGATGAGAGATGTATGAAGATGATGTTTGATACTTATTATCAAGCATTATGTACGTATGTTATGCGTTATTTGATTTCGATGGAAGATGCGGAGGATATTGTTCAGACGGTGTTTATATCCTTGTGGAATAATAAGCGGGGACAGGCTTTTACAGGATCTTTGAGGTCTTATTTGTTTGGGGCGGTAAGTAAGGCTTCTTTGCAATTTATGCGAGATCGGGGAAAAACTTATTTTGTGGATATAGAGCTGCATATTGATGATTTTTTGGAAGAAATGTCTCGTGATCGTGAAGTGGAATTAGAGAAGATGAAAGAATACCTATATGCAGCCATTGAGGGTTTACCCGCTAATCCGAAGAAGGTTCTTACCGCGATTGTTTTTAATAATACACCTTATAAGGTGGTTGCCGAGGAGATGGGAATTTCGGTGAACACGGTGAAAACCTATTATGCGAGGGCGCTTCAATCGTTGCGTAAATCTCTTGATGGTAAGACATTTTGTCTTCTTTTCCTTTCTTTCTTTTCTTCTGAAAAATAAATTTTAATTTTTCTTCTTGATTTGTGTCACCCATTTTTAAATTTTGGGAATATGTATGAAAATTATGACACATGGAAGATAAGTCGATATTTGAATTAATTGCAGAATATAGTGCCGGGACGATTTCTTCTGCCGATGCCGAATTACTTCGTGAGAGGTTGGAGAGCGATGCGGAGGCGATGCGTTTGTTTCGGGAGATTCGGGAGACCGAGAAGATATTGAAATCCGTGCAGGCGCAAGAAAAAATTGACCTTCAGAAGTCGTGGCAACGTCTTGACAGTTCTTTGGCTGGGCGACCTCGAAAAGGATGGAGGCTGTTCTGGACCGTGGGCTCGGTGGTTGCTGCTTCCGTGGCGTTATTGCTAATGTTTGTTTTTCCGTTTACCCGACAAGTGGAACAGCTGGGGACGTTGGTATCACAGGTGGGAATTACTCCCGGTGGAGTAAAGGCTATTTTACAGAGTGAGGATGGAAAGATGATAGATTTAACTTCTTCCACGTCCTCTCGTATTGTGACGTCGGATGGTTTGGTGTTAGTGAACGATTCTTTGAAGGGATTAAGGTTTGATCAGAGTAAGTTGGAGAATCAACCGATGAAATATCATACGCTTGCGGTGCCTGTTGGCGGAGAGTATCATTTCACGTTAGCGGATGGAACCCGGGTGTGGGTAAATTCTGCCTCTGAGGTGCGTTTCCCGAATTGTTTCTCCGGGGGAAAAAGAGAAATTTATGTCAAAGGAGAGGTCTATTTGGAGGTGGCTCGTGATGAAAAGCATCCGTTTGTGGTACATGCCGGAGAAAATGAGGTACGTGTGTTGGGAACGAGTTTTAATCTGACTGCTTATCCGGATGAACAGGAGGTGATTACTACATTGGTCGAAGGAAGTGTTGAATTTTGGAATGATCAATCAAGTATTCGTTTGAAACCCGGGGAACAGTCCGTGCTGGATCTGGAGACGAATAATCTTGAGAAACAGAAGGTTGACGTGTCTATTTATACTTCTTGGGTTTCCGGTACGTATGAGTATGAACGGATGCCGTTGTCGGATATTACCCGGCAATTATCTCGTTGGTACGACGTACAGTTTGTTTACGAGGCCACGGAATTCCGCAATCATCCGTTCACGGGGATTGTAAAACGTGATCAGTCGTTGGAAGAGGTTTTGTCGATTATTGAGAAAACGACAAATATAAGGTTTGAAATATCAGAGCGAACAATTATTATCAAAAGAGCGGAAGATGCAGCGAACATCTCCCGCTCAAGTAATTAATTTCATTGCTTTTTAGCGAAACAATTAAAGTACAATGTTATGAAAAAAAATCGATTAAAAAAACTGCATTTCTTGAAAATAGCAGTTTTGCGACATGGAATTAACAAGAACGTGTTGCTGTTTGGTTTGTTTATGCTGTTTGGTTTGTGGAACTTTGCCTCGGCCCAGACCAAAAGCGTAACGTTGGACGTGAAGGATATGCCTTTGCGTGAAGTTTTTAAATTGGTCAAGACACAGACCGGGACAAATTTTATTTATAGCGAGATCGAGATTCAGAAAGCTTCTAACGTGACGCTCAAGTTCGAGAATCTACCGTTAAAAACAGCTTTGGAAAGAATTTTTAAAGATCAACCTTACACGTTTGAGATTCAAGGTGACATTGTGGTGGTGAAGCCTGCCACACAGAAAAAAGTGGTTCAAGAAGAGAAAAAGAAACGTTCGATCAAAGGTCAGGTGTTTGACGAAAATGGTCAACCCATTCCGGGAGCCAATATTTGGCTCAAGGGGACGACGACGGGAGTTCCTTCTGATGTGAATGGGAATTATTCGTTAACTTTTGATGAGAAATATAATGTGGTTGTTGTTTCTTTTGTTGGGTATAAATCGGTGGAGAAGGTGATAGGGAATCAAGACGTGATTAATTTTAAGCTTGTTCCGGATGACGAAACAATTGAGGAAGTGGTGGTAACAGGGTATCAGACTATTTCTAAAGAGCGGTCTACCGGGGCTTTTGCAAAAGTGTCTTCACAGGTGTTGGAAATGCGACGTATGGATAATCTTTCGTCAGTGCTGGAAGGTCAGATTGCTGGATATTCGGATGGTATTATTCGAGGTGTATCGACCATGAATGCTCAAAAAACGCCGCTTTATGTGATTGATGGTTTCCCCGTGGAAAATACTTCTATTGATGCTAGTGGAAGTGTGATAGAAAATGCTCCTGTATTAAATATGGAGGATATTGAGAGTATAACTGTATTGAAGGATGCTTCGGCTGCTTCTATTTATGGAGCTCGTGCGGCAAACGGAGTAATTGTTATTACCACGAAAAAGGCCAAGCAGGGGAAAACACAAATTCAATTGTCTGGAGTTTTGACCGTGCGCCCTTATTCCTATTACACGGGAAACTTGACAAATTCTGCAGATGTTATTGAATTAGAAAAACAGTGGGCTGCCGAAAATCCGGAATTAAATAATGGGATTGATCGAGCGCTAGCAGAGGCGATGAATCGTCGTAATAATTATGCATCTCCCAGTGCGGGAATTAATATATTGCTTGATCTCTATACGAATAAAATTACTCAATCCGAAGCGGATGCTAAACTGTCTGAATTAGCGTCAAGAGGTTACAGCTATTACAAGGATGTAGAAAAGTATGCTAAACGTAATCCATTTTATCAACAATATAACTTGAGTGTGGGTAAAGCAACCGATCGTAATAATTTTATGCTCTCGGCCAGTTATCGCAATAATAAAGAGGAAGATAAATATGCAAAGAGTGATCAGATCGGTTTAAATATTCAAAATTCAATGCAGGTTGTTTCATGGTTGAAGGCTGATGTAGGAGTTTATGTTAATTTTGAAAATGCCACGACGCAGACGTATGATTTATTGAATTCTTACGGGGCCGGTTTTACTGCGAGTCCTTACGATCGTTTGAAGGATGATGATGGGAACTGGATCACGATGCCTTCCCAGTATAAAAAAACGGTACGGGATAATATTGAAAATTACGGGCTGTATGACGTGGATATAACTCCATTGGCAGAGTTAGATAAGCGATTGACAAAGACGAAAGAGTTTATGAGCAGGCTGTTTGCAAAGTTAGAAGTGAAGATTTTGCCATGGTTAACTTATAACACGATGTTCCAATATGAATATGGGGTGAATCGAGTAAAACGTTTGGAAGAAATGGATTCCTATGCGACGCGTGTAATGATTAATAAGTTTGCTACTTACACGGATGGGAATGTGGTTTATAATCTTCCGGCTGGGGATATATTTTATACCCAGAATCATTTTTCCAATGCTTATAATTTCCGTCAACAGTTAAATGTTGATAAAGTGGTTAATGGTGTACATGGTATTACTTGGATTCTTGGTCAAGAAATACGTAATACAAAATTGGAATATAGTAATCTAACCCGTTACGGGTATGACAATGACCTTTTGATGGCTCAATATATTGATGAACCTTTATTAACTCAAGGTTTTTCCGGGCTGATGAATACTTGGGCGTCGTTATCGGCTCCTAGTGCCCAGAGGGAGATGGTGAATCGGTTCGTGTCTTTTTATTCGAATGGAGCTTATTCTTACGATAATCGTTACACGCTTTCAGGAAGTATCCGATGGGATCGTTCTAACTTGTGGGGAACAAATTCGAAGTATCAGAATAAACCGCTTTGGTCGGTCGGGGCTAACTGGAATATTAGCCGGGAAAGTTTTTTTAATTGCTCTTGGGTAGATATGTTGAAATTGCGAGCTTCTTATGGAATCGGGGGAAATATCGCTAAAAATGCAGCTCCTTATTTAACTGCAAAATATTATACAAGTGCTCTTGTGGGCGGTTTGTACGGGAATATTTCTTCTCCACCTAATCCGAATCTTCGGTGGGAAAAGACGACAACCGTGAATGTTGGTGTGGATTTCTCCATGTTCACGAATCGTTTGGTCGGGTCGTTCGAAGTGTATAACAAAAAGAGTGTGGATTTGCTGGCAAATCAAATGGGAGTACCCACGGAAGGATTTGGTTATTCAACGCTTACATTTAATAATGGGGCGATGCGTAACCGGGGATTTGAGCTAACTCTTCAGGGGGATCTGTTTAGAGAATCTGCGTTTAAATGGAACATGGGATTCCTTTTAGGCTATAATAAGAATAAGGTTACGAAAATCAACGTGGAGGCTCCCGTGTATTTCCTGCAGCTGGATTATCCGGAGGCATATCCTGTGGAAGGAAACTCTTATAATGGAATTTATGCTTATAAGTGGGCTGGTTTGAGTGAGACGGGAGAGCCACAGATTTATGATAAAGATGGTAATATTACTACTACTGATTACACGGATCTAGAAGCAATTCATTATGTTGGAACGACTGTTCCTGAGTATAGTGGTTCGTTCACGAATGTGTTTAATTATAAGGATTTTGAGTTGTCAATTCAGATGCTTTATGCTGGCGGGCACAAGATCCGGAACACGAATATTCCTAAAATCAATATGGGAGATCCATACAGTAACGGGATCATTGACATAACCAGTAGAGATATTCGTAAGCGCTGGAAACAGGCCGGAGATGAAAAGATCACGGACGTACCTCGTTTGCTTTTCTATACGTCGCCTGATTTTAATTATGATAGAGAGTCTATTTATAAGGGGGCAGATATTCACGTGTGGGATGCATCGCATATTAAGATTAGTAATATTTCTCTTACTTATAAGCTTCCAAATGAATGGGTGAAGAAAATAGGTTTTGGCGGGGCGAGGGTACAGTTTAATATTGAGAATTTGGCAACAATAGCATTTGATCGTAAAGCAGGTTATTTATTAGGGAGTAAGGATAAACCGAATTACGTCTGCGGGCTTTATTTGAATTTTTAATCTTAAAAATGGAAATACGATGAAAAAGCAAATACAATATATAGCGGGAATTATAATTCTTGCGATCGGAATGTTTTTTTCTTCTTGTGATGATTTTTTGAATATTCTGCCGAAAGGAGAAAAGATCCCGACAACGTTAACCGATTTTGATGCGTTTATTCGTAACGAGTCGAATCATTTGAATGATATAACACAAGCAATTAATCTTTTGAATGATTCCTATGTAAAGCCTAGTGCATTGGGGTTCGTGTCTCTGGAGTCTATTAATTATAATTGGATGGAGGACGAGAATCGTATCGCGCAAAATAATTCGGATGAAGGAGCATATTATTACGCGTATACTGCCATATCGAATTGGAATTTGATTATTAATAGTGTTCCTGATGCTACTGAATGTACCGAGACGGAGAAACAGGAGTTAATTGCGCAGGCGAAAGTATTGCGGGCGATGAATTATTTTTACCTGACGAATTATTATGCTGATGCTTATAATGCTTCTTCGGCCTCTTCAAAATTATCTGTGCCTTTGATAGAATCTGCCGATATGGGAGCTTCTTCCACTCAAGTTACGATTGAAAAAATGTATGAGTTTATATTGAAAGATTTAACGGATGCCTTACCGGCCCTTCCCAAGGAAGGAAAAACGATCCTGCATCCGAATAAAGGATGTGGGTATGCGATGTTGGCACGGGTGTATCTTACAATGGAGAATTATGACGAGGCTTTAGTGAATGCGGAAGAGGCGTTGAAGTGTAATGACAAACTTTTTGATTGGAGAGATTATTATAAGGAAAATAAAGATCAGATTGAGAAACCTGATGATTGGTCTACTAGCTACCCTGCGATTTCCCTAACGAATCCTGAAAACTATATTTTCCGTTATGGGACTAATTCACAGAAGAATGGAGGACAGTCGGCGTTGACCGGAGCTTTGACAACAGCTCGTGCTGCTTTGTTTGAGGCAGGGGATGCTCGTTTCGCGTCTAAATGGAAAGCGAAGTATGAAGCTCCGGACGATATTTTTTATGGCATTCGTAATGATAAGTTCAATGGGGGTGGTTTGTCCACGCCTGAGATGTATTATATCAAGGCAGAATGTTTAGCTCGTAAGGGTGGTCAAGATAACCTAGACGATGCCATGGAGACGTTAAATGCGGTACGGGAGACTCGTATTTTTAAAGATTATTATACCCCGCTTTCTGCTACTTCTGTTGAGGAGGCCGTGAAATACATTATTCAAGAGAAGGCTAATGAATACGTGCAGACTGGAATTCCTTTCTGGGATGCCCGGCGTTTGAACCAAGACAGTAAATATGCCCGGACGTTAACAAAGGAGTTTAACGGGAAAACGCTCTCGCTTTCTCCAACATCACACTTGTGGACAATGCCATTCCCGCAGGGAGCAACGAGTAATCCCGGTAATGGAACTTTGCAACAGAATGTGGAACGATAATTAAATTGTTGATTTTATAAAAGTAATTGAAATGAGAATGTTTTTTTTAGTTTTGTTGGCTGGAATGATGTTAACTGTGGGTGCTTGTACTCCTAAAGATTCGTTTACTATTCAAGGGAAGATTACCGGCTTGTCGGACGGGACCATTATGGAGTTGGTTCCAGGGGCAACTCATAAACAAGAAAAGCCTGTGGCTGAGGCAATCGTGACAAAGGGAGGTTTTTCTTTCACGGAGAATGTGGAAACCCCTCGTTTGTATTATGTTATGGTTCAAGGTATGAATGGTGTACTTCCTATAGTTGTAGAGAATGGATTACAGGTTTGTATACATGGAAAAGCTGAAAAGCGGGATTATAATGGTCAAATGTTTGTAGAATTTTCAGATATAAAGGTTACTGGTTCACCGGTGCATGACGAATTCCTTCAGAAAATAGATTTTAGAACAAAATTGGATCAATTGTACGAAGATAAGGAGAAAAAACATGCGGATATTAATCGTAAAATAGGGGAAGCACGAGGAAATAAGGAGCAAGTTCTTTTAGATTCACTTTCTCGTACAGAGGCTTATGCTCAGATGGAAAAAGATGAAGCTGCTTTTTTTGAAAAAGCTGAGGCGGAAATAACAAAAGCCGTTTTGGATAATAAGGATTCGTGGTGGGGACCATTTTTGATGTTGAATTTAATGAGTTGGTTTGAGGATGATCAAAAAGAGTGGTTTGAGGCTTTTTCCCCAGAAGTGCAAAAAAGTTATTACGGGCAAATCGTTTATAAAGAATTGTTCCCGGAAACTCTTGAAGGCAAGAATGCTCCGAGTTTCACAGTAACTGATTCTGAAGGGAAAAAGGTTACGTTACAAGAGCTACAAAAAAATAAGAAATACATACTTGTCGATTTTTGGGCATCATGGTGTGCACCTTGTCGGAAGGAAATTCCTAATTTGAAGGCGTTATATGACCGGTTTGCTGCTAAGGGATTGGGGATAATTAGTATATCTATAGATAAGGATCAAAAAGCGTGGGAAAAAGCGTTATCCGAAGAACAACTCCCGTGGCCGAATTTCTTGGATGATTCAGGTATTTCTGATGCTTATGGAGTGAAAACGATTCCCGCAATCTTTTTGTTAGATGCAAATGGAAAAGTTTTGTCGATTAAGTTGAGAGGTGAAACTTTGCAAAAAAAGTTAGAAGAACTTTTTCAATAGATTATCTTTCGTGTTGTTTTCGAGGAGATACAAGGGAGAGTCGTCCAGTTGGACGGCTCTCTTGAGTTATATGTTTTTTTATTTGAAAACATATTTGAATGAATTTTGCGATTATCTCTTATTATTAGTACTATTGCATAATAATATGTGGGGCGAATAGTATGTAAATTTTTTAATACTCCAATATCATGAACATTCATAACTTAAAAACCGTTGCTTGTTATAATTCGAGATTGTTGTTGAGAAGTTGGATGTTCCGGCTGTTTTTGTTATTACTTTTTCTGATTGTTATACTTTATCAGGTCTTGGCGCAGACCAATATTTTTTATGGGGTAAATAGTGGATTGGTGACGTTGCCATCTTATCTTCCTCATGAAAATGCTTATCTATTCACGATCTTGCAAATTGTACCCTTGATCTTTTTGGCAGGGTCCTTTTTGGGGAAAGAGAGGAAAATGGATTCGATGGATACGGTTTACTATCGTCCGGAGAGTAATGCAGACTACGTGGTGGGGATGATGTTGGGATTCACGAAGACTTTTATGACGATGGCGGGGATTTCTCTTGTTATCGGGATGTTGCTGCATATTTTTGCGAGTGAGTCTCCTTTTAATTTCTGGCTCTATCCTTTTTATTGGCTCACGATGATTTTTCCGGCTTTGGTATTTGCCTTGGGTTTCTCTTTCTTCATTCATACATGGGTTCGTCACCGGGGACTTAGTATATTGATTCTTTTGGTGGTATTTGGGGTGTTCCTGTTTCAGTTGGGCAAGGTGCGGGAAGGGCTTTTTGATCCCTTCGGGTTGTCTTTACCGAATGCTTTTTCTGAAGTGACGGGACATCCGGGAATGGCCCTTTATCTCATGCAGCGGGTTTGCTGGTTATTTGTGGGGATTGGGTTTGCTGGATTGGCTGTGTTGATGTTTCAACGTTTGCCGAATCGTCCGGTGAACCGGAAGCGGGTGATGATCGTGGGAGTTAGTTGTTTGGTGCTGGGGGTTCTATTCGGGGGAGTTGTCTATATGGCACGGGAGAACGTGAAGAATATTCGGGAACTTTATGCCGAAACTTATAATAAATATCAAAAACTCCCGAAAGGAAACGTGGTTTCGAATACCTTGGAGGTGGAGCAAAAGGGAAATGTGCTGTTCGGGAAGAGCACCCTTCTTGTCAAAAATCAGGGGGATCAGGAATTATCGGAAATTATTCTTTACTTGAACCCGGCTTTGGTGGTATCCGCGATAAAAGAAGGTGAGACTGAGGTGGCGTTTGAACGGGAGAATCAAGTGATTCGGGTTGCCCGGAAATTGCTACCCGGTGAGGATGTGGAATTAACCGTGGTGTATAGTGGTGGAATTGATGAGCGGGTGTGTTATTTGGACGTGGATTTTGATAAATTATTTCAATTGCAACCCATTCCCGGGCATAGTTCTACCGCGGGAAAGCGGTTTGCTTTTGTCGGGGATGATTTCACGGTGCTTACCCCGGAATGTCTTTGGTATCCGGTAGCCCAACCGTCGGTGAATCCGGCATCCCCGTATGATGTTTTGCCCGATTTTACTTCCTACTCCTTACAAGTGGCATCGACAGATGGGCGAACGGTTATTGCTCCCGGAAAGCGGGAGACGAAAGAAGGGCGTGTCTGTTTTACGGGAGATATTCCTTTGCCTGGGATGGGGCTTTGTATCGGGAATTTTGAAAAGCATGATCTTGTAGTTGATTCTACATTATATGAACTTTATCTTTTCGCGGGACATGGTAAGCTTTTGCGAGGATTCGAGGAAATTCGTGATTCCATTCCAGCCATTATTCGTGATGCCCGTTATAACGTGGAGGAACAGATGGGGATCACGTATCCTTATTCTCAATTGACTTTGGTAGAGACTCCGGTCTCTTTTTCCGGTTTTGCCCGTCCTAATAAAGGGGGAAGTGAAATGGCCCAGCCCGGTATGTTATTTCTGCCGGAACGGGGGATCGGGATGTGGAATGATTATAAGGCGGAGGTCGCTTTTAGAAAGCGAATGATGCCCGAGATATCGTCTTTTTATAGTTCTACGGAGGATATGCTCAGTAGTGATTTGACTAGATCGTTATCTTCGATGTTTTTGAATGAATATCGTTATAATGTAAACCAAGCAAGTTTGTTATTATATTCGGTCGTTTCGCCTTCTCTCTTGTGGCGTAGCGGGGTTGCCAGTACTAGTGTAGGTAATTTGTACACGATTAGTCCCATGTTTTATGAACAGACTATGGCATTACATTCTGCTGAATATCCGGCAATTAATTCCATACTGACAGATGCGTTAAAGAAATCGAATATGTTTTTTATCTCTTATTCGGAGACGGATCAAGTGGAACGCTTTGCAGGTCGTAGCGTGGGTGATCTTTTTCGTGATCGATTGGATAATCCTTATGAGACGGCGACTCTTTTACACGAGAGAACGAGTGAGTTATTGCGTTTGTTGAGTGTGAAGGATGTTCCCATGGAACAGATTGTGGCGTTTTTGGCGAAGTTCATTCGAGAAAATCGTTTCCGGCAAGTTGAGTTTGATGACATGAACCGGGAGTTTATCGAGAAGTTTAGTGTTGATTGGATGGATGTTTTACCCTCGTGGTACGAGAACCGTAAGGTTCCCGTTTTCTTTGTAAGAGATTTTAAGGTAGAAAATATTACATCCCAGGAAGATGGAGAAGGTAGTCTTTCCGATGCTACTTTCTCTGGGAATTTTGTGGTTCGTAACCGGGATAATGTGCGTTCCCGAGTATTGGTGAGTATTTTTAATGATAGTGATATTGATGGAGTTGTTTCTTTCGAGGCTCGGGAAATGATGTCTTCGGGGGTAAATATGCGCAGACAAAGTAGAGGAGATGAGAAAGTGGCTACTCGGAATTTTTTGATTAAAGCGGGAGCCGGTAAACAGATTGCCGTGGTGATGGAGGGTATGTCATTTGCATTTAATACAAATATATCAAATAATCTTCCGACGAATTTTTTTGCCTTTGGGTTGATGGGTATATCAAAGACTACGGACACGACCGAGTACGTGAAAGATTTGGAGCGTTCTTATTTTATGCCGGCTCCCGGGGAAATTATCGTGGATAACGAGGATGAGAATTTTAAATTGAATTCTCCTTCTTCTCGGAAACGGCTGAGGAATTTGGTTTCTCCCTTGAAGGAATCGAAGTATGAGATGGGGAGCAGTATTACGATAAGGGAGGGGGTTGAAGTTGTTCCAAAGCACATGATTAACTCCGAGGCTTACGGGCTGAATAAATTGACCCATGCTTTCATGTTGCAAGGGAGTAAAGCAAACATGGAATGGATTGCCCGGATTGAACGTGAAGGAGAATATGAAATTCTGGCATATATCCCCCCGAAAGTTCTCGCTCACCGAGTAGAAGAACAGGCGAAAGGTGGTAAGATGAGTGGTTTCATTTCTATATCATATTCTGCTGTTACAGAATCAGAACCGGAAGAGGTAAAGCAATACTATATCGTGGATGTCGGTGGGGAAAAGCAGGAGGTTTCTATTGATATTAAAGAGCATGTGGGATGGGTTTCCCTGGGACTTTTTAAGTTGCCTGCCGGGGAATGTAAAATCGTGCTGACGGACCAGGGAAACAAGGATCAGGTTCTTCTTGGTGATGCGATCAAGTGGGTTTATATGGGGGATAAATGATTTTATAGAAACTTTAACACGGTCTTTTGAGTATATATACTCGATTTAAAAGTTTATATATATGAATAAGACAGTGTTTTCGGTATTGAAGTGGGCTTCTGTTTCGGGAGTTTTGCTTGTTGCGATGTCTTGTCGGAGGGCTACTCCGGGCTTGGAGATTTCGCAATTGGTGAAGACGGCAGAGGTGCAGAGGTATGATGGGGAGTGTAGTACGACCTATCCCGGGAAGATCAAGGCGGCTTCAGATGTGCAGTTGGCGTTCCGGGTGGCGGGACCTATTCTACGTTTCAACGCTGAAGTGGGGGAGTTCGTGAAGAAAGGGAAAGTGTTGGCGGAGATTGATCCGAGAGATTACAGATTGCAGTACGAGGCGACAAAAGCGGAGTACACGCAGGTGACGGAGGAATCGGATCGGGTGATCGAGTTGTATCACCGGAAAAGTGTTCCCGTGAATGATTACGACAAGGCCGTGGCGGCAAAGCAGCGGATTGCCTCTTTGTATCACGCGAATCTGAATGCGTTGAACGATACGAAGTTGAAGGCTCCTTTCGACGGGTATGTCCAGAAGAAGTTTTTTGACGCTCACGAGATTGTGAATACCGGGACTCCCGTGTTGTCGATGATTAATAATGATTACTACGAGGTAAATATTGATATTCCATCCAGTGATTTTATTCGTCGGGAGAACTTTAAGGAGTTTTATTGCGAGGCGGATGTCTTTCCGGGTGTAAAGATTCCTTTGGAATTACTGGATATAACACAACAAGCAAATTATAATCAACTTTTCCGGGTACGTTTCCGGATGAAACCGGATGAGAAATTGAATCTGGCGGCAGGCATGAGTGTCAGCGTGACCATTCGTTTCGAGCCGGGCCAGGAGGGACTATCTATTATCCCAATCTCTTCTTTATTTCAAAAAGAGGACCAATCATACGTGTGGGTGTATGATACAACCCAAACAACCGTGAGGATGAATCCCGTGAAAGTTATCGAACTGGATAAAGACGGGCAAGTCATCGTGGAATCGGATCTGGCCTCGGGTACAAGGATTGTTTCTGCCGGGGTGAACGGTTTGAAGGAAGGGCAAAAAGTCCGTTTACTACCTCCCGTGTCCTCTTCTAATGTCGGCAAGTTATTATAGATATTGAAAACTAAATTAACCTGCAACTTGCAACCGGTCAACTTGCAACGTTGCAAAGCAACAAAATACAATGAATTTTACGGAATATGCTTTAAAGAATAGAGCTTTTGTCTACTTCTTTGTTTTCGTTTTGGTTGTTGGGGGGATATACTCGTTTTTCACGATGAGTAAGTTGGAGGATCCGGCGATAACCGTGAAGCAGGCTATGGTGGTGACGGCCTATCCGGGAGCTTCTGCCTATCAGGTGGAGTTGGAAGTGACGGATGTATTGGAGAAGGCGATTCGTTCGATGGGGGACTTGGATCATGTTTCCTCTCGTTCGATGGATGACGTGTCGGAGATTATGGTAGAATTGAGTAGTACGGTTCCTTTGGCGGAGTTGCAGCAGAAGTGGGATATTTTACGCCGGAAAGTCATGGGAGCGCAAGCTCAGCTACCGGATGGGGCCCAACCTTCCATCGTGATGGATGACTTCGGGGACGTGTACGGGATGTTTTATGCCATGACGTCCGATGGTTTTGACTATCAGGAAATGTCGGATTACGCGGAACTGGTTCGTCGTTCCGTGTTGGATATTGACGGGGTGAGCAGTGTGGACGTGTATGGAGAACGTCAGTCTTGTATAAACGTCGAGTTCTTGGAAGATAAGATGGCCAACATGGGCGTGCATCCGGCAGAAATAATCATGACCTTGAACGGGCAGAATAAAACGGTTTACTCCGGTTATTTCGATAGCGGGGAGAAACGGGTGCGGGTGAACGTGAACGGGGCTTACAAGGAGATCGACGATATTCGTAATCTTTTGATTAAGGGACACGAACAGGATCAGATCCGCTTGTCGGATGTGGCTCGTGTCACGAGGGGTTACGTGAAACCGGAACGGGAAGGTTTGTTATATGATACTTTGCCGGCAATAGCGATTTCGATTGCCATGGAGGAAGGTGGGAATATTCTTCAATTGGGGAAAAAGGTGGATGCCAAACTGGCCGAGTTGAAAGAAGATATTATTCCGGCGGGGATTGATTTTCAAAAGGTATTCTTTCAACCGGCACGGGTGAAAAGTGCCATTAACGTCTTCATGGTGAACCTGATCGAATCGGTGGTTATCGTGATCTTGGTGGTCATGCTTTTCATGGGATTCCGGAGCGGGTATATCATAGGGGCCGGTCTGGTGATCGTCGTGTTGGGCTCGTTACTCGTGCTGTACATGATGCACGGGACATTGCAACGGGTTTCGCTGGCCTCGTTTATCGTGGCGATGGGGATGCTGGTGGATAACGCGATAGTGATCACGGATGGGATTCTCGTGGACCTGAAGAAGGGGATTCCCAAGCCGGCAGCCTTGGTGAATATCACGAAGAAGACGGCTTGGCCTTTGCTGGGAGCGACCACGATCGGGATTCTTACTTTCTTGCCGATATTTTTATCTCCCGATACCACGGGAGAGTATGTCCGGGATTTGTTTATCGTTCTGGCCGTATCCTTGTGGTTGAGCTGGATTCTTGCCCTGGCGTATGTCCCGATACAGGCGGACCGGGGCTTAAGGGTAAAGCCGGGAGAGGTGGAAGATGAGACGAAAATGTACGATACCCGGGTGTACAAGGCTTTCCGGAATACGTTGCAGTTTTCCGTGCGTCACCGGGTATGGGTGATTGGTGGAATCGTCCTGTTGCTGGTTGTCAGTATCTATCTGTTCCGGTTCGTGCAACAGGGATTTTTCCCTGATTTGAGCTATAATCAGTTGTATATAGAGTATAAAATGCCTTACGGTACGAATCCCCAGACGGTGAAACGAGATCTGGCCTCTATCGAGGAATATTTAACCAGCCGTCCGGAAATTACGGCCGTTACGACCAGTTTGGGAGGAACTCCTTCCCGGTATAATCTCGTGCGAACGGTGGCAGAACCCGCTTTAAGTTACGGGGAGTTAATCGTGGATTTCACTTCTCCCGAAACCTTAAAGGCGAATATTGATTCATTACAGATTTACCTTTCGGAGCATTACCCGGAGGCATACGTTCGGATGAAACAATATAATTTGATGTATATGGATTATCCGGTACAATTTATGATTTCCGGTCCGGACCCGGCCGTGCTGAAACGTTTGTGCGGGGAGGTGGAGGAATTGATGAATGAGGATTCCACGACGATGTTGGTGACGAATAACTGGGGGCCGATGACGCCCGTGCTGAACGTGGATTATTATCAGCCGATAGCTCGCGTGGCGAACCTTTCCAGGGAGGATGTCGGGTTGGCTTTACTGGCCACCACGGACGGGTTGCCTGTCGGGTCATATTACGAGGGAGAGCATGATTTGCCGATTTACATTAAAAGTATGGGTAAAGACGGGTTACGTCCGGGGCGCTTGAATAATGTTCCGGTATGGAGCCTCGTGCCTTCGACGAATATGTTGAGTCTGGAAACCGTGAAGGAGTTGATGATGGGAATGATTTCGACGGATGAGGTGATGACGGCCGTCGTGGGTTCTACTCCTTTGAACCAAGCGACCAACGGGATCACCGCCTCGTGGGAAGTTCCGGTGGTCAGGCGATATAACGGGCAACGCTCTATATCGGCGCAGTGTAATAACGCCCCCGGCTACACGGCAAACGACGTGCGAAATAGTTTGCTGCCCAAGATTGAGAAATTGAACATCCCGCCCGGTTATTCCACGGAATGGCAGGGAGAGTATCTGGCAAGCACGCAATCCAAGCAGTATTTGTTTAAGAACGTTCCGTTGGGAATTGTTTTGGTCCTGGCTATTCTGATCGCTTTGTTCAAGGACTTCAAAAAGCCGCTGATGATTATTCTTTGTTTGCCCTTGGCGATTATCGGGGTTGTTTTGGGAATGTTGCTGGCGGGTAAAGAATTCGGGTTCGTGGCTATCGTGGGGGCCTTGGGATTGGTCGGTATGATGATTAAAAACGGGGTGGTACTGGTAGATGAAGTGGATATACAGATTCGATCGGGGAAAGATCGCTTTCTGGCTCTTCTGGATGCTTCTTCCTCGCGTTTGCGTCCGGTCTTCTTGGCAGCGATGACCACGATCCTGGGAATGATTCCCTTGATTAATGATGATATGTTCGGGGCCTTGGCCGTGACGATTATGGGCGGGTTGTTTATCGGTACGGTGATTACTTTGGTGATCTTGCCGGTATTCTATTCGCTGTTCTTTAAAATCAAAGCTGATTAATTTTGGATTTAATGATTTTAGATTTTAGATTGACCCCCTCTAGCTCCCCCTTTTCAAGGGGGAGAAACGGACGCAAGAAACCGCTACAATGTAGCGTGTCCTCCCCCTGTGTAAGGGGGAGTTAGAGGGGGTAGTTTTTCCCATTCTAAATTCTAAACTCTAAACTTTAAACTTTTACACTATGCGTTTTATTATATTATCAATCGGGTTGTTATTGGCTTTTGCTCCTTCACGAGCCCAGCGACAGTTGGATTTAAAGCAATGCAGGGAGATGGCTCTTGAATATAGCAAACAATTGGCTATCGCGGAAAAGCAAAAAGAGAAGGCCGTGTGGACCAAGAAAGAATACGGGGCAAATTATTTGCCGAAACTTTCCGCGTCAGGCTTTTATCTGTATCATCAGAAAAAGCAGGAATACAAATTAAGCGGGGGATATTTGCCGACTTACGTGCCTGATGCTGACGGGAAATTGCAACCCAATGTTGTCATCGGTGCTGACGGGAAACCCGTGATGGGGACGGATGGAAAGCCGGTCTTCCATGAATATGCTTTTCTACCGGACATACCATTATCGCTTTCTTTGAGAGGGGTGTATATGGCATCGGTTCAATTGCAACAACCTTTGTTTATGGGAGGGAAAATCCGGGCGGCACATCAGGCGGCTAAATTTGGGGAAGAGCTTGCCGAGGAAAATATTCGGTTGAATCGTTCGGAAGTGCTTGTCGAATTGGAACAGGCTTACTGGCAATGTGTCCGGGTACAGGAATTGGTGTTGGTTGCCCGGAAATACAAGTCGGTGGTGAACGAGTTGGTGAAGAACTTGGAAGATGCCCAGCAGGCGGGGATGGCCCCGTTGAATGATGTGTTGAAAGCTCAGGTGAAATATAATGATGCCTTGTTACAACTACAGCAAGCGGAACATGGAAAGCAGTTGGCTCAAATGAATCTTTGTCGTTTGGTGGGACTGGATTTGAATACCGAGTTGGTACTGACCGATTCACTATCGGCCACGATAACGCCCGGTGTGCTGGCGTTGCCGGACGGGCTGGAACAAAGGCCGGATTATAACATGTTGGAGAAACAGGTGGAGATGAAACGGAAGGAGATAAACGTGACCCGTGCCGATTTCCTGCCTCAAGTGGGTGTTTCCGCGGGTTACGGTTATGGCGGTGGCTTGAAATTGAACGGTGATGATTCTAATTCCGGTTCTTTTAGTGCCATGGCATCCGTGGCGATACCTATTTTCAACTGGGGAGAGGGACGGAATAAAGTTCGGGTGGCGAAGGCCGAGGAAGAAATGAGTCGCTTGAATAAAGAGCGATTGGGCGAGATGATGCGGCTGGAAATAGCCGGAAGTCGCTTTAAACTGAATGATGCCCAAACCCGGATACGTTTGACGGAATCCGCCTTGGAGCAGGCAAAGGAAAATCTGAGAGTGTCCGAGGATCAGTATGAGGTGGGAATGGAAAATCTGACAAACTTGTTGGAGGCTCAGGCCCAATGGCAACAGGCTTGGAGCGAATGGGTGGATGCGAAGGCCGCTTTGAAGTTGTGTGAATCGGAATACTTGAAGGCGATAGGAAAACTCGAATAATTTTAGATTTTAAATTTGGAACTTATATATGAATTTACAGTAAACCAACTCCCTCCCCCCTTCGGGGTACTCCCTCTATAAACAGAGGGAGAGTTGAAATA
>OCAG01000491.1_pt1:7500-26676 | contig 26676 bp, 13 predicted proteins | sample 1477111 | NCBI WGS metagenome assembly OCAG01 (sample SAMEA2580288, study PRJEB22360) | human gut metagenome | biome: human gut; feature: human-associated habitat; material: faeces | place: Denmark | collected 2008/2010 | reverse complement strand
TTTCACGCATTCGTCGAGCCCAAACAGCATATCGAGCGCATCCGCATCGGCGGGCGCTTCGTGGAACGGACCCTGACCCGCAGTGAAAAGATCGAGGACAACGATCTGCCGGTCATCGCTGAGAAGTACCGCGAATTTCTCAAGGAGCAGAACGGATGAGCGATCAAGACGACATCATTGAAGCCCCGCAGGATGCTGCCGAAGAGAGCGGCCCGGATAACTTTTTCATCGACATCCTGACCGGCAACAAGGAGAGCGCCTCGGCCAAGAAGCTGCTGGTGCAGAAGGTGTTGCGCCAGCTCATCGAGAGCTACGGGTTCGACCGGAACGACCTGGAGGTCAACTACAACCCCCAGATCGCTGGCCAGGGGCGCAAGCGCATCGACATCGCGATTTTCCGTCCCGATGCCGAGCACAACAACGACAACCTGCAGCGGATCATCGTCTGCAAGACTCAGAAGAAGCGCGACAAGCTCCGTTCCATTGCCGAGGCCGACGCCGACCTGCGCGAGCTCAAGGAGCTGCTGGAACTGATCCCCGGCGCGACGCTGGGCATGTGGACCAACGGCCAGGAGGAGTTTCTTTTCCAGGTCGAGCGCACCCGTTTCGAGGTTCGAGCCAAACCCCTGGGCGTCTGGCCGGTGCCGGGCGAACGAACCACCGATCTCGACCGCACCGGCGGTGTCATTCAGGTCAGCGCCGAGGCGGAAGACCTGGAAGACGCCCTGATGCGCTGCCGTCAGTATCTGAACCGCAACCTGGGGCTCGATCACAAGGATTCCTTCAAGCAGTTGGCCGTGCTGATGCTGGCCAAGATCCACGACGAGACACTGCCCACCGGCGAGCGCAGATTCTGGATCAGGGGCGACGAGCCTTTCACCGAGGCGGGTCAACAGGCCATTGCCCAGCGCATCAACGAATCCATTGCCGCTGCCAAGGCCTGGCAGCCGAACCTGCTGACCCGTGGCTGGGATCTGACGCTGGAACCTCACGAGACCGCCCGCGTGGTCATGGAGCTGGCCCGCTATAACTTAAGCGAAACCCAGCCCCGTTACCGCACCGGGGCCTTCCGTGCGGTCGCCCGCAGCGTGATGGACGGCCGCGAGGGCCGCTACCCCACGCCGCTCAACGTGGCCGAAATGGCGGTGGAGATGCTCGACCCGCAACCCGGCGAACGTATCATGGACTGCTCCAGCGGCACCGGCACTTTCCTGGCCATGACCGCCGCGCACATCTTCAAGAAGAAACTGGCAGGTCTCGGCACCACGCCTGAAGAGGCCACCAACGAACAGATCCGCCAGGCGCAAAACGAAACCGCCGCCTGGGCGGCCAGCAATGCCCTCGGCTGCGATATCGATCCTTTCCTGGCCGTGGCCAGCCGCATGAATCTTCTGTTCACCACAGGCAACTCCGGTCGAGTGTTCCGTATCGATGCCCGCACCTTCCCGGACGGCGATCTGGATGGCATCGAGGCCGCCCGCCCGGCCATGCCACTGGGCAGCATGGATATGGTTCTACTCAACCCCTGGTTCTCCACCCAAGACACGGTGAGCGACACCTCCATCCTGGAGCGCTATGACCTGGGCAACAACTGGGAGCGCGACGAGGAAGGTGGATTCCGCAACACCGGCAATCTGAGCACCGGAGGCGTCCCGCCCGAGGTTCTGTTCATCGAACGCGCCCTGCAGTGGGTGAAGCCCGGCACCGGCCGAGTGGGCATCCTGCTGCCTGATGGCTTGCTGGGCAATCCTGCACAAGAGTACGTGCGTTGGTGGATTCTGCGCCACTGCGAGGTACTGGCCTCAGTTGATCTGCCGGTGGAGCCATTCAAGGTCACTGTGAAGGAGTATGGCCTGACCCCAGCCTTACCCAGCCTGCTGGTGCTGCGTCGCCGCAGCCAGGAGGAGCTGATCAATACCGAGCACCCGGAATACAAGGTCTTCATGGCCGTGGTGGATCGAGCCGGTGTGGATTCTCGTGGAAGTCTTTTATTCCAGCGGGCACCGGATGGAGAGGAACTGATTTTCGAAGACGAGATTGTTGAAAGGATTCGCCAAGGTGGAGAAGTCGAAATTCGTCGAACCACCCGCCGCAAGCGTCGCGTACACGATGAACTGCCGATAGTTGCCGAGAAGTTCCGCGAATTCCTTCAAACAGGTGAGGTTTCAGCATGATAGTAAAAACAATTCCAAGCACCTGGTTGATTGAAGAGGAGCACCGTCTTGATTGCGGCCCGTTCGTAAAGGGCGGAATAGAGGCAAGAAAGACAATAGAAGGGCTTCGATATCAAAAAGACCATCTGGTCGATCTGACAGAAAATGGCATCAACGGTATGTACCACGTTGGCCAGGATAAAATTGTCTGGGCAGAAGACGAAATTCACGGAATGCCCTTTTTGCGAAGTGCCGACATTCTGAGGGCGGATCTGTCTTATCAGCCATTTATTTCTAGAAAACAAGTTGCAGGAAATTACCTATTTCAGTGCCCTGCCGGAGCTACTTTAATTACTCGGTCAGGAACAATAGGACGTATGGCTTTTATGAGGACTGATATGGAAGATACCGCCATATCACAGGATGTCCTGAAGGTGATTCCAGATGAAGAAAAAGTGAAGCCGGGGTATCTATACGCCTTCCTAAACTCGAAATATGGTATTCCCATTATTACAGGTGGGACATTCGGTTCGATTATCGTTCATATTGAAGCGGAAAACATTGCTGACCTCCCTGTCCCACGTCTTGACGCGGTGGAAGATCAAGCTCATGAGCTGATTCAAGGCGCTGCTGATCTGAGAGTAGAAGCGACAGAGTTGCTCAAGACGGCGGGACAGATGGTCAATGACCAGTTCGGCTTCCCGGAAAAGCTGGCGTTGTCACACCGGGTCTTCTCATGTTCGACGGCTTCATCAACGCTGGTTCTCAAGCGGTTGGAGGCGACCTTCCACGATGCTGTTGCTCAAGAAAGTGACCGGCTGATCGCTGGCGTTCCACGCAAGGATGAATTCTCGACACTCGGCATAGCGATTAGTGAAACCGGACGGCTTAAGCAGGTCTTCGTCGATGAAGAGTACGGTGCCCCCATTCCTGACCAGCGGCGAGATTTTCCGCCAGCGTTATGAGCCGACACGTTTCCTGTCCAATCGATTGTTGCCGGACGAGAGCGAGTGGGCGACTCAGGAAGGTGACCTCCTTCTTGCTCGAAGCGGGCAAGTCGGCGGCATTATTGGTCGCGGTGTTTGGGCGGACCGTCGTTTCGCTGGTGGATGCGTATCGGTAGACGTCCTCAGACTGGGCGCACAAAACTCGCAAATTCTTCCGGGCTACCTCTACGCGTACCTATTCCTTACGGATGTCGGTTACCGTCAACTGATTCGGACAGCCGCTGGGAGTTCTATCCCGCATCTGTCGGCACCCGACGTATCACGCCTGCTTATTCCCCGATGCGACAACGCCCTCGAAGCCGAGATCAACGAGTTGGTCTGGAATGCTGGACATAAACGGGCTGAGGCTCAGGAAAAAGAAGACCAGGCTCGCGCCCTCGTCGAGCGCACCATCGAGGAGGGAGGTCGCTAATGGCGAAGGTCATCCCCATCGGGCAACCCGCGAACGAATCTGAACGCCAGGCCATCGGTTTCCTTCGGGACCATCTGCCCGATGGCTGGCTGATTTTCCACAACTTCGAGATGCGCCAGGGTGAGGAGGTGTTCGAAATCGACATCGCCATCCTCGCGCCTCACGCGGTGTACCTGGTGGATGTCAAAGGGACGCGGGGCAACATCGATGTGTATGGCTCCAAGTGGTATCCCGAGGAGCGGCAGCCGTTTTTCTCGCCGCTGGCCAAGCTGCGCAGCCATGCCAAGACCATGGCCACCATTATCCGCGAGAGCAACACCGGCCTGATTGAGCTGCGCAAGGCCCATGTGCATGCCGCTGTGCTGCTCACCGCCGATGACGCCGCCGTGTTCGACCAGGCGGGCATCGACAGCCCGGACGTGACCGACTTCAAGCACTGCCTGAAATACTTCCGCGACGCGAGCCGCATTCCCGACAACCGCCTGGATAACATCACCCGTTTCCACTCCCAGATCGCCAAGGCGATCACCGGCAATGCCAAGCCCAAGAGCGCCGCCTTGGTATTCCGCGACTGGCAGGTGGAAGAGAAGCTGGGCGGTACCGACCGCTACACCGAATACCGCGCCAAGCACAACCTGTTGGGCAAGAGCGGCGGCATGGCCCGTCTGCGGGTCTATCAGGCCGACCCTTACCAGGATGAAGCCGCCCGCAAGGAAGAGTTCAAGAAGATCAGCAACGCCTATCGCGCCGTGGCGCACATGCCGACCCACGCCAACGTGCTGGCGGTGAAGGATCTGTTCGTCTCCGACGATGAAGATAAGGTGGTGCTGGTCACCGAGGACCTGCCCGGCCAGGCCCTGCGCCTGCACATCAACAAGGCCTCCCTGGCGCTGACCTTTGACCAGAAGCTCCAGGTGATGCGCGACGTGCTGTCGGCCCTGGACCATGCGCACCGGCACGAGGTGATCCACCGCAATCTCACCCCGGACGCCATTCTGGTGACCAAGGGCGGCCAGGCCCGGGTGACGGGGTTCGATTTCGCCCGGGTGGGCAAGAACCGCGCCTCCACCGTCGCCGATCAGGTGGTGGATGATCTGGAAGCCGCCTACCAGGCTCCGGAGTGCTTCAAGGACCCGACCCAGGCCAGCATCGCCTCCGACCTCTACGCCGCCGGACTGATTTTTTACGAGCTGCTGACCGACGAGCTGCCCTTTGAGAGCGTCGACCAGATGATGGAGGCCGACGGCCGCTTCCCGATGAAGCCCTCGGAGCACAAGCCGGACCTGCCCAAAGGGATCGACGAGTGGCTGCAGAAGTTCTGCGAGTTCGACCCCGAGGAACGGCACGCCAGCGCGGCTATCGCCCGCAAGGGCCTGGATGACCTGATCCTGCCCGAGGCCAAGAATGAATCCGCCCCGGATCTGAGCGGCCCGGCTGTGGTCGTGCCGCAGCTCCCCGATAATCTGATGAACCTGCCGCAGGATTTCATCCTGGCGGATCGCTTCCGCATTCAGAAGAAGCTGGGCAGCGGCGGCTTCGGCGTAGCCTACAAGGTGTTCGATTCTCTGGGCGATGTGGTGCGGGTCATCAAGCTGGTGACCAAGGACCGCCGCAGCGTGTACGAGCGACTACGCCGCGAATACAAAACCCTGACCAATCTGCCCGACCATCCGCATGTGGTGAAGGTGATCTGGGCGGACCGCATGGCCGACGCCAAGCAGACGCCGTACATCGTCTTTGAGTATGTGGAAGGTCTGGATGTCTCCGACCTGATCGATGCCGAGGCGCTGTCGCTGGATGATGCCGTGCGCATCGTGCGCGAGGCCGCCGATGGGCTGGCCCATCTTCACAAGCACGGCGTTTACCATCAGGACGTCAAGCCCTCCAACCTGCTGTGGACCGATAAGGGTGTCCGCATCATTGACTTCAACGTTGCGGTATCCGAGAACGATGAGGTTCAAGGCGGTGGCGGCACGCGCCGTTACCTGCCGCCGGATTACGATTACAACTCCGAGCCGGATGCTTCGGATCGGATGGACCGTGACCTTTACGCCTTGGGCGTCTCCTTCTATGAGTGCCTGACCGGCAAGTATCCGTTCGACGACCCCACGCCGCCGATCAAGACTCAGCCCAAGGACCCCAAGCAGTTCAAAGGTTGCGCCGACCTCAGCTCGACACTGGTCAATGTGCTGGTGAAGATGATCGCGCCGGAGCGTAAGGATCGCTTCGCGTCTGTCGATGAGTTCTTGACCGCCATGGCCGAAGTCAAGCGCCTGCGCTCGGTGCTGACCACCGGCGAGATTGGTGCCGGACCCAAGGTGGTGTCCAAACTGGGCTTCGAGCCGACCAAGCCCAACACCAACCCCTTTGTCACGCATCTGCTGACCCTCTACAGCCAGAGCCAGGTGTCCAACGCGGGCACCCGTGGCCTCGATGAAGTTGGCAAGGCCACCTACGTGCCGACCTATCTGGATGAGAAGCTCAAGCCCGCGCTGCTCAAGGGCGAGTTCCGCCTGGTCATCATCAGCGGTAACGCCGGTGACGGTAAGACGGCCTTCATTCAGCAGTTCGAGGCCTTTGCCGAGGGCAAGGGCGCACAGATGCAGCGCGGCGCGAATGGGGCTGTGTTCCAGCTCAAGGGACATACCTACCAGAGCAATTACGACGGCAGCCAGGATGAAGGCGATGAGCGCAACGATGCCGTGTTGCAGAAGTTTTTTGCCCCCTTCGCGGGCAAGGACGCCTCCGGCTGGCCCGAGAATCAGACCCGCCTGATCGCCATCAACGAGGGGCGGCTGGTCGATTTCTTCCTCGAACACGAAGAGGAGTTCCCGCTACTCGCCAAGCAGATCCAGCAGGGGTTGGCCGGAGCCGCTCCGGAAGGCGGCATCGCGGTCATCAACCTCAACCTGCGCTCGGTGGTCGCCGAACCCGAGGAAGGCCAGCCTTCGATTCTGGAGCGGCTAATCGCCCGCATGACGCAGCAGGAATACTGGCAGGCCTGCGAGAAGTGTGACCTCAAGGGCAAGTGCTTTGCCTACCATAACGCCCGGACCTTCCAGGACCCGGTTGCCGGACCCAAGGTGATTGAGCGCCTGAAAATGCTCTACACCATTACCCATCTGCGCGGCCGACTGCACATCACCATGCGAGACCTGCGTTCGGCGCTGGCCTTCATGCTGGTGGGCACCCAGGATTGCGACGGCATTCACCAGCTCTATCAGAACGGTGGTGAGGAGACCCAGAATCGCATCCTTGACGGTTTCTATTTCAACTCGTGGCTTGGCGGGGCGGAAGGCTCCAATGACCGGCTGATTGCCCTGCTGCGCGAGATCGACGTTGCCGAAGTCAGCAACCCCGATCTGGACCGCGAGCTTGGCTTCCTCAATCCCAAGACCAAGGCCATGAGCCGCTTCTCGTTCGCGGAGCGGTCCGGATATGACAATGAACTGGTGGAGACGCTGTTTGGCAGTCTGCCTCGCGATTACTCATCGAAGAACCGTGCCCGATTGATCGCCAAGCACCGGAATTACCTCTCGCACATGCGCCGTCGCCATTTCTTTGAACGACGCGACATCGGCTGGAAGGAGATGCTGCCTTACGGAAGCATCGATCCCTTCCTGGATGCCATTGAGCAGCCAGGCGCGAAAAGCGCCGATGAGGTGACCGCTATTCTCCGGGCCGTCAACCGGGGCGAAGGTCTGAGCGATCCGGCGCGGCTGGACAACCAGTTGGCGCTGCGTGTTCGCCAGGTGGATAAAGGCACCATCCGCAGTTACCGCCTCTTTGACGGCGACCATTTCACGCTCCGCACCGAGCAGGAAACGGCAGCTCATCCTTTCCTCGAGTGCCTGTCTCAAGCGCTGGTGCTGTTTTACGACTCCGGCGACGGCCACAAGGCCAACCTGCGCATCAATCTCGACATCTATGAAATGCTGATGCGGCTCAACAACGGATACCGTCCCAGCATCGAGGAGCAGGAAGGTTTCTACCTGAGTCTGGCGGTGTTCAAGAACGTTCTATCCGCCGCTCCCTATCAGGAGGTGCTCCTCACTGAAAGCGGCTTCGAATTCTTCCAGATCCGGCGCGACGACAAAGGCATCCTGCATCTGGGAAAGGTAAGCAGGAGGGCTGAAGCATGAGCATCAAAGGCAGAGACAAGGAGTTCCGCACTCCCAAGACCACCTACGTCGATTTCAAGCACATCGAGATGGATCGTGTGCTGACCATGCTCTTTCCCCGGCTGAAATACGATGGTTATGCCAGCCGACGCCCGCCCCGTGGCGGAGACCTGACCGTTGAAGAGTTCATGGAGGACTTCCTTGAGCATCCCGAATGGTTTGCGGGCTTTGATCGCTTCCCGCAGGTGGTACACCGCTGGATCGAAACCGATCTGATGGATGTGGTGAATCGGGGCAAAGCCAATCAGGCCGTGGCCGCACCGAGGCCGCTGCATGGCAATACCTACAAGTTCCGCAACGCCAAGCACACCCGTGACTATGGTGCGGCCGAGCAGATCTACTGGATGCTTTTTTATGCCCGCAAAGGCAAGGGACAAGCGGCGCGAGATGCGTTGAAACGCTTTTTCTTCCCAGGAATCGACCTGGTGACGGACCGCTACGATCCCAACGCATCCGTGGATGTGGAAACGCAGGCCATCCTGCGTCTGGATCATCAGGTTACCCAGGACATGAAGGACTCCAAGGAGCCCTCACGCTTCCAGCCGCTGTGTATCGGCCAGGCCGATATTATGGCCGACGACATTCTGCGACTACTGGCCTATGAGCCCTATATTCCGCGTTCGGTGCTGGTGGATTACCTCAAAACCCTGATGGCATTCCATCTGGCGCTTTACCACCTCAAGCTGCTGCAGATGCTGCCCAAGCTGGTGAAACAGCGCTCCGGCAACGATCTCTGCACCGCCAAGGAATGCCCGATCAACCCAGGCCTCGACAATGCGTTGGAAGGCTGTCCTTACCGCGTGGCGCTGGTCGTGGATATGGGCGACGTCAACAATCCGCACATGGCCGAGTTGGCCCGCAAGTCCACTGACCGGCTCTACCGTCAGATACCGGCCTTTGTGCAGGCCAACTTCGTCATCAAGAAGCTCGATGAGATGGCGGAATACCTGAGCAAGAAGACGGGCAAGCTGGCTACCCCTGGGGGCGGCGTGTTCACCGTTGGCGACCTAGTATCCCTGCTGAAACCCGAGCACGACGCCGAGCGCCAAGCCTACTTCAAATTCCGTCTGGCCAGCCTGATCGAGGAATCGACCTCCGGGAACGAGGACGTCGATCCGGAGATCCGGGAAGTCACTGGCATGGGCCTGGGTGAGTTCGAATCCTTCATCGAAATCCTGATGGCGTATCGCGGCAAGTATCACCGCCAGTACATCACTGAGTGCCTAGACTCTCTGCTGCTGAAGAACAAAGAGAACGGCCTGCTGACCCAATCCCGGACCAAGGGAAGTCCTCGGCGATTTGTGCTGGGAAGCAAGCTGCTCGAAGTGCTCCTTCAGATCGCTGTGCTCACCCAGGACGGCGGGCGCTTTGTGACCCGCGAGGTCCGCATCGAGGAATTATTGGCCTTTTTACGAAACCGCTACGGCCTTCACATCGACCGGCTACCGGAAGGAACCCAGGCTAACAGCAGCATTCTCGACAGACGCGCCCTGCGTCTCAACCTTGAAGCCTTCAAGCGCCGCCTGCGTGAAATCGGGTTCTACGAGGACCTGTCGGATGCCTACGTGACCCAGAAGGTATCGCCCCGCTATGCCATTGAGAGAAATGACGGAACTGATAAGAACGGGAGGCACGCATGAGTAACGCGTTCACCAAGCTTTCCCAGGATAAATTGAACGCGGCGGTCGCTGGTCTGCTGTGCCCTCGTATCGAAGCGATCCTGGGTGATCGTGGCCCAGGCCACTGCATGCGGGTCACCGATCTTGATGACGATGTCATGGAGTCGGTCTGCAAGGAACTGCGGCGAACCCGGCCCGACGGGAACATCTTTATCCTCGGCAGCCATGACCAGGAGGGCATGCCTTTCCGGGTGACCTCCACCAAGCTGGTGGAACTGCGGAACCCTGACGCGAACGGCGAGCTGCGCCAGCCTTTGCTGGTCTTCATACCGACCTCGCTCCGTACCAGCGCCGAGGACTCTTTTGGCGTGGCGACCTTCGAGGAGTTGGCTTTCACCGGCATCTACGAAGACCTGATCGACTCGCTGCTTGATCGGCTCCCGGCAACGCTGGTCGGCCATGTCCGCGATCTCTTGGGTATCCTCACCGAGGAGGAATGGCTGTTTGCCGATGATGTTTCCCGCGTGCGGTATCTGCTCACCGCGCTCGAAAACGGGATTGATGGAGAAACTCTCGGGGCCAGCCTGTATGAATTGACGCTGATTCCGGACTTCAAGCTCTTTGCCGATCCCGGCATGGTCAATGGCAAGATTCGCCGCAACCTCGGCAGCGTCCGCAGTCTGATGACCTCGCACAAGTCGGTGCGTGGCCGTATTGCCGATCTGGGGCTCAGCGACAAGGCGTTGGAGTCGCGCCTGTTCACCTACTTTGAAAAATACGATGTCCAGGAGCCCGAATCCTGGACGCCGCCCATCGCGACCGACAAGAGCTGGTGGAGCATTTCTTTCGACAAATGGACCTTCCAGGAAGAGCTCTCGCTGGACAAGGTTCTTCTGACGGTGCTGGAGACCGACTTGCCGGTCGTTGCGGAGGATGAGACCGACGACCAACTCTCCGGCCTCATCGGGCAACAGGTTCTGGTCCCGAACGACCGCCGCAAAATGAACGTGGTGTTCGAGGTTAATCCTCACCCCGGCAAGGTCAGCGGGCTTGACCATTTTACGGTGCAAATCATTTCGCAGAATGACGGCCCGGTAGGAAAATCCAAAAAGGTCAAAGCCTGGACGCCCAACCGCCTGCAATGCACGACCAACCTGGCCAAACTCAATAAAATCGAATTCGAGGAAGGATGGCATTTCATCCGTGTAATGCCTTGGACGGCCGATGGCGATCCGATTCCGCTGGAAGCGGATTCAGCCTCCGAGGGCGCTAAACGCTCTTATGAGAGCGAACCTTTCTACGTCCTGCCGGGCGGCAACATAGAGGAAGAACCACCGCAACGCGCCATCCCCATTGAGCAGAGCCTGGAGCATGCACGTTACCGGCTGCAACTGACTGCCCTGGGCGATGAACGCGATCCCGATGATATCGCCATCAGTGGTGTCGCCTGGGCCGAGGGCGGTCGTTCCAAGAAGACCTCCCGACAGGAAACCCTGCACGCAAAATTCGGCCGTGAGGGCGCTGTTCAGATCCCGCTCTCGCGTATGCTCAAAACCATCGAGCAGCGCATCTTGGCTGAGCCCAAGCACCCGTCGGGCTGGCGAATGCAGATCAACCTGGATACCGCCGAACCGCCTTCCGAAGTCGGACTCACACTGCCTTCTTCCGCCGCGATGGCTTCCTTCCTGGCTGCCCGCGAAGAGTTTTTTGCAGCGGTGCGCAAAGACACTGCCGAGCTGATCATGCAGGGGCTGTCGTTCCGGGACTCGGAAAAGGAATGCCTCGCCTATGCTGAAAGCTACCTTGACCTGGTCAGGAACCTCATCCGTCAGGCCGAGACGACTTCCGGTGCCGAGCGTCAGCAACACCTGCAAGCGCTCAGAAATGTGCTGGCCGTTGATTCCATTCATGTCATCTTGACCGACTTCCGTGGAAGGCATCGTGAGGCTGTTTTGGTCTCCCCAACCCATCCGCTCCGTGCCTTGTGGCTGAGCAGTTGGGTCACCCTGGGCAAGGATTGGATCGAGAAGATCAAGTCAGGCGGGAAGGATCACATTCCTCATGTCCGTTCCGCGCTGTTGGATGGCCTTGTGCCCTCTGCCTATCCGGTCGGTATTCCCGTCGAGGATGGCCGCATCTTCACGCCGGTGGACAACCTGAATGCGTTTTGGGCGCTCTACGCCCCGACAACCGAGGAGAATTCCCGGGGCCTGATGGCTGAGATCTGTTCGGCCCTCGGCTTGGCCGAGCCCTCTGCGGCGGGAACAGATATTTCCGGAAAGGTCATTGCGGACAAAATCGAGCGCTATCTCTCCCAGCATCCGTATGTGCGAGAGCTGTCCCTGAACATCTTCAACCCCGGGGCCGGTTCGGTGATTGCGGAGGCCCTGATATCGCTCCAGCAGAAGCGTGAGCATGCCGATTTGCGCTATGACATCCGGCTCTTTACCTCCGATCCTGACTCGCCGGTTTTGGGTGAGGCACTTGAATCCATGGTCCGTCCTGGAGCCACGGTAAACGAGGCAGCCGACGCGTTTGCGACTTCAACCGGCAGTCATCTGTTCTCGAAGCTCAACTTGGCCAAGCACGCGCTGAATGAGTTCCATGCAAATTCCAAGGAGTTTCCGGCGCACATCAGCGTTCTTCTGGATGTGTTTCCCGCCGAGGAGCTTTCCATCGCCGAGAAATCGATGGGAGTGACGCCACTGCATGGGTTGATACAGGACTTCGACACCGAATTCGTTGATGACGATTCGGGTACCTTCTGGAATAAACGGCCGATTGTCGGGCGCTCCCTCGGCGCGGACAACCACGCTGCGTGTTTCGATTTGCTGTCGTCGCTGAGCCGTCACCTCTGTTTTGCCACCTCAGCGGTTGCTGCTTCTGGTGCCAGTTTCAAAGCCGTACCCGTCGTGACCCTTGGCCTCGATGTGGCCCAACGAGAACTGATCTACGAGGTTCACCAGATCAGCGATTGGGTGTTCACCATCGACCGAAATATGGGGATTGAGTTTTTCGACCATGGCGGCCGGAAGAACAGACCAGACTATCTGATTGACTATGTGCCGGGAGCTAGCTCCCAGGCGACACATAACCTGATCATATCCTCGCGTTCGAACGATGAGCTGGAGGCCATGCTGAAGCCGGTGCTGCTTGAGCACGGCTTGTCCGCCGACGGCGAGCAGTCAGTTCAGATCCTGGCAAACCTGCGGTCGCTTTCCGGTCAGCTCGCCCTGAAACTGATTTCCGCACGCACGCAACAGGCGGAGGCTCTTGGCCTGGCCCTGGCGCGGCTCTATCTCGAATATCAGGGCGCGTTGAGCAATCAGGTCATTGTGCCGCTGGATGCACACACGGACCTCTATCGCTCAAGCGGTGAATCAGACGACGTCAACGATGCCATCAGCCTGCAACGCACCGACTTGGGTTTGTTCGACCTGGATTTGAACACCAGGACGATCACCTGCAACCTGGTCGAGGTGAAGTGTTATTCGCAGGTCGGCGACTTTGCAGCCTTCAACCAACTGAAGGAGCGGATCTCCGCTCAGATAAATCAGAGTGAGCGCATCCTCCAGCGCCACTTTGACCCGGCACTGAAAAAGCCGGACCGGCCGGATCGGTTGCTCAAGAGCCGGGAGTTGGCTCAGATCCTTCGGTTCTATCTGGAACGCTCACTGCGTTACGGGATCTTTGATGTGACCGCCGCGCAGGAAGCGCGAGGGTTACTTGAATCCATCGAACAGGGTTACTCGCTTCAGTTCAGACGTTGCGCTCTGATCTTCGACTTTGACAAGGCCGGAACCGAAGCTCCTGACAACGAGGTGGGCATCGAATTCCACCGCATTGGCAAGGATCTCATTCACGCCTTGCTGGAGAATTGCCGTAAGCCTGTGTCCGTCGAGATTGAGGAAGAGCCGACCGCCCATCTCCTGAGCGAGCAGTTCATTCCGAATGTGCCGAAACTCGAGACAGCCGCTTTCATCGCGCCCAAGAGAGCCCGGTCAACGTCCTGGACGGTGGATGAGCTCTGGGACGAAGAGCCGGAGGCACCAATCACCCAGTCAACAGCTCCTGACGCAGAGGAAACACACGCACCTGCGCAAGAGGAAAAGGAAGGACAGGCGGAACCCGTCGAGCAAGCACCTCGAACTTCCACCATCGAGCCTGAAGAAGAAAAAGAAGCCGAACAGCCCGCTGTCGTTGCTGTTGAACCGGAAGCACCTGTTCAACCCGAGCATGAAGCGCCTGAGCATCCGACCCCCGAGCCCGCGCCTCAAACCGAGGTCAGTTATGACATCATGCTGGGTGTCAATAGTGACTCGCCTCAGTACGGTTTGCTCGGAGAGGTTTCCGGCAGAAAGATCGCCCTGGACCTCAACCACACACACACGATCAGTCTCTTTGGGGTTCAAGGCGGCGGCAAGAGCTACACCCTTGGAACAGTCATTGAGATGGCCTCTATGCCGCTTCAGCACATCAATGTGCTGCCAAGCCCGCTCGCCACGGTCATTTTCCATTACAGCCCGACGCAGGATTATGCGCCGGAGTTTACCTCGATGATCAATGCCAACTCGGTGGATGAGGAGATCCGCATCCTTCGTGAGCGTTACAAGGCCAACCCGGAAGCCCTGAAGGATGTCCTGATTCTTACCCCGGCAAACAAGGTGGATGATCGCCGGGCCGAGTACCCAGATATCGAGGTTAAGCCAATTGCCTTTTCTGCCTCCGAACTCAAGGCGGCGCACTGGAAATTCCTGATGGGAGCGATTGGCAGCCAGAGCATGTATATGCGGCAAATCAACCTCATCATGAGGGGGCTGCGGGATAACCTGACCCTGGATGCCCTGCGAGCAGGCATCGATAACTCTGGTCTGTCCGATCACCTGAAAGAGCTGGCCCAGACGCGTCTGCTGTTCGCCAGCGAATATATCGATGATAACCAGCGTCTCCAGGATCTGATTCGTCCAGGCCGGTTGATCATCGTGGATCTGCGAGATGAATACATCGAAAAGGACGAGGCCCTCGGTCTGTTCGTGGTGATGCTGCAGATTTTCTCAGAAGCAACCTACCAGGGAAGCGCCTTCAATAAGCTGGTGGTTTTCGATGAAGCCCACAAATACATCGAGAACGATGACCTGGTTTCCGGCCTGGTAGAGGTTGTCCGTGAGATGCGACACAAGGGGACCAGCATCATGGTCGCCTCTCAGGACCCGCCATCGGTTCCGGTCTCGCTGATCGAGCTGTCATCGCAGATCATCATGCACAAATTCAACTCGCCCGCCTGGCTGAAGCATATCCAGAAGGCGAATGCTGCCCTTGGCGAGCTGACCTCTGACAAAATGAGCCATCTCGGAACCGGCGAAGCCTATGTGTGGTCGAGCAAGGCATCAGACGACTCATTCACCCGGGGCGCGGTGAAGATCAAGTGCCGTCCTCGCATCACGCAGCATGGTGGCAGCACCAAAACGGCCGTGGGACGGTAGGAGACGCAATGGATCTGCTAAAGGCCATAGAGGATGTTCTCAAGTCTGCTCACCAACCACTGCACGTGGGGGTGATTACCGAGAAGGTGATCAGTGGCGGTCTCTGGAAGTCGTCAGGGAAGACTCCCGAGGCGACCATCAGCGCTCGGCTGTATTCGGACATCAAGAAGAAAGGCGAGGCTTCGCCCTTCGTGAAGGTCTCTCCTCAGACCTTTGCTCTTCGGAATTCCTCCATGGAAGAAACCAACAGCGGATCAACACCAGCGCCCACCAAGGAAGCACCTCCGCCATCTGTAATTGCGGGCTTTTCCTTCACCGATTGTGCTCAGAAGGTGCTTGAGGAGTTCGGCGGCAAGAAGCCGATGCACTACAAGGAGATTACCGAGAAGGCCCTGGAAAAAGGTTGGCTGGTGACGGGCGGCAAAACGCCCGAGGCCACCATGTACGCTCAGGTGATCACCGAGATCAAACGCCAACAGAAACGGGGTGAGCGTCCTCGCTTTGTCCAACACGGCCGTGGCTATGTGGGCCTGAGCCAATGGATGGGACGCGGTCTCGCATTCCAAATCGAGCAGCACAACCACCAGGTTCGGAAGGCGCTGCGTGAGCGCCTGCTGGTTATGAAGCCCGGTGAGTTCGAGGAGCTTATCTCGCAGTTGCTGGCGGAGATGGGCTTCGAGATGGTCGAGGTGACCAAGCTCAGCGGCGACGGCGGCATCGATGTCCGGGGCACCCTGGTGGTCGGTGACGTGGTCCGCATCAAGATGGCCGTCCAGGTCAAGAAATGGAAGCTCAAGAACAACATCCTGGCCCCGGTGGTTCAGCAGGTGCGCGGCAGTCTCGGAGCGCACGAGCAAGGACTGATCATCACCACCAGTGATTTCAGTGCCGGAGCCATCAAGGAAGCAGCTCAGCACGACAAGACTCCCATCGCCCTGATGAACGGTGAACAACTCGTGATGCTGCTGATGGAACATGGCATCGGCGTCCATCGCTCCACACCGGATCTGTTCGAGATCGATGAGGACGCTCTGTTAACCGGGGAAGGAAAATAATTATGGAGACCTGGATATGAATTCAAAACCTGAAGGAGCCGGAGCCCGAGCCTGTTGGTTTGTCGGAGCCACATACGGTGGAACCGATGATCAGACACCCCGCTTTCTGCAGGAAGGCATTTGGGAAAATGGATACCAGGACAAATATCTCGACGCAGTGAAGTCCATCCAGGTTGGGGACCGCATTGCGATCAAGTCGTCCTATACGCGGAAGCACGATCTCCCCTTTGATAACCGGGGCCAAACCGTGTCCGTCATGGCGATCAAAGCCATTGGCACGGTAAAAGAAAACCTCGGCGACGGCCGCACCTTGAAGGTTGACTGGAAACCTTTCGATCCTCCGCGTGAGTGGTACTTCTACACCAATCGAAGCACGGTCTGGCGGGTCTTGCCTGGGGACTGGACCACAGATGCGTTGATCGGATTCACCTTCGAGGAAAAGGCGCAAGACATCAACCGGTTCCGCAATGCTCCTTACTGGCGTGAACGCTTCGGTGATAGTGCTGTCGACAAGCGCCGTTTCAACTGGACCCGCTTTTACGAGGCGGTAGCAGACAAACTCCTTACCTTTCGGAATAAGCGAGATGAGCTGATTGCCGGAATCCACGTCATTGTCTCTAAGGTAGATGGCCTCTCCAACCTGCAGGATCAATTCGCGGATGGTTCTTCTGGCCCCCTGAAGGACATCTGCCCTTTTACGGCCATGGGCATATTCAACCGGGGGATCACCGATGCAAATCGCAAAGCTATTGCAAGCGAGCTTGCCAGTCTGCTTGGAGTGTCTGAGCCTGTTCCGGATTCCTTTGAGGGGATTCCTATTCTCAACAACCAGAAGTCATGGTTTTTCGGGTTCGACAACAAACGCCAACCAGACGACATTGACATCCTCTGGGAGGCCTTCGCCCAGGCAATTGCTTTTGCGGAATCGGATGACGCGGAGGCGCGGTCGGCATTTGTCTCAGCCTACGACAACGCGACGCAGCGCTATGGTGTGGGATGGAACCTTACCATGGGGCTGTACTGGATTCGTCCCTGGAATTTCCCGACCCTTGATGGTCAGTCCCAGCGTTACATCAGTAAAAAGCTCAACATTCAGATTGGCATGAACGGCCCCAAGGGCCGCTGCAACGCAACCGATTATCTGGCGGTGCTGGACACCCTTGAGGCTCGTTTCCAGGAGGATGCGTATCCCGTCCACTCATTCCCGGAGCTGTCGCTTGCCGCCTGGCTTTTCAAGGATAGTGGAACCTCTGCCCACCCGAATGCGACAGACCCTGATGCGCAGGATGATGAAGCAGATGCTACACCCGAGGCGGAGGTCACGGCCGCACCCATCGAACCGTACTCCGTCGATGACATCCTTACGGATGGATGTTTCATTGCCCGGGGAAAACTCGAAAAGATTCTCGAGCGCCTTCGGACCAAGAAAAACCTGATCCTCCAAGGTCCGCCGGGCACCGGAAAGACTTGGCTGGCCAAGCGATTGGCTTTCGCCCTTATGGGGCAACGTGACGACAGCAAGGTCCGAGCTGTTCAGTTTCATCCGAACCTTTCCTACGAGGATTTTATTCGCGGCTGGCGGCCGGTGGGAGACGGCAAACTCACGCTGGTTGATGGGCCTTTTGTAGAGATGATGAAGGCCGCCGCGAAAGATCCAACGTCAAGACATGTCGTCGTCATTGAAGAGATCAATCGCGGGAATCCCGCACAGATTTTCGGCGAGATGCTGACGCTCCTCGAGGTCGACAAGAGAACGCCGAATGAGGCCCTGGAGCTTTCCTATAAACGGTCAGATGGCGAGCGTGTATTCATCCCGGACAATCTCTATGTCATCGGCACGATGAATATTGCCGACCGCTCCCTCGCTCTGGTCGATCTGGCGTTGCGTCGCCGTTTTGCCTTCATCGATTTGGAGCCCACGCTCGGCAAGCCCTGGCACGATTGGGTTCAATCCCAGTGCGGTATTGATTCAGAAATCCTTGTCGAAATCGAGAAGCGTCTCATTGCCCTGAACAGCGAGATTTCAGCCGACACCGGTCTCGGGCCTCAGTTCCGAGTGGGGCACAGCTATGTCACACCGCCGTTCGGTATTCCCATCAGTGATGCCCGGGAATGGTTCCGTCAGGTGGTTGATACCGAGATCGGTCCGTTACTCGATGAATACTGGTTCGATGCACTCGAGAAATCCCAGAAGGCGAGAGAACGCATGCTGGAAGGATTCTGATCGTGACACTTGCCGCAGCCAACTTGATTTCAGACGCTCATGAAGGGATTGGCCGTATCGGCCGCATCCCGGTGCGCAACCTTTGGCTGCTCATGCTGTATGCTTCCGATTTGTTCAGGGATCTCGAAAAGGCGAAGGTCGCCGTAGAGGATAACCCTGATGACATCCCAGATCTGGTCGCAGAAATGCTTTGCCGCCGCGTTGAGCGTCGTATCCAGCGCAACTTGAGTTATGGCTATCAATCGCGTGAGGCTGTTCTTGGCCGCGTGCGCGGACGCATCGACCTGCTGAACACGGAGAGGCATCGATTACTTGATCGTGGAAAGGTTGCTTGCCGATTCCATGAGTTGACCATCGATACAGCCCGAAACCGATATGTACGAACGGCCCTTGAGGAAATTTCTAAAATCGTTCTCCAGGGGACGCTGGCACACCGATGTCGGTCGTTGGCGGCAAGCTTGAGACGCATGGGCGTAACCGGGGAACGTCCGAATCGTGGCGAGGTCTCCATCGACCGCTTCGGGAGGCACGATGCAGATGATCAGCCTATGGTTGCTGCGGCTCATCTGGCCTTCAATCTCGCCCTGCCTACAGAGGCCGCAGGCGCAAAGCAATTGTCGTTGCCGGATAGAGAAATTACCTGGATTCGGAAGCTCTACGAGAAAGGAATCGCCGGTTTCTATGATGTCGTGCTTTCAAAAAACGGATGGCACGTCGATGCGGGGAAAACAATCGGGTGGCAGATTGAAAGCAAGAGTCTGGGTATAGACAAAATACTACCCTCGATGCGAACCGACATCATCCTCGACCACTCGGACGCGGGACGCCGTATCGTCATTGACACGAAGTTCAATTCCGTTGTGACACGAGGCTGGTATCGAGAAGAAACACTACGCAGCGGATACGTCTATCAGATCTACGCCTATTTGAGATCCCAGGAGGGTAATGGTGATCTTCTCGCTGAAAACGCCTCGGGTCTGCTCCTTCATCCTTCGGTGGGCGATATGGTTAACGAGGCCGTCGTGATCCAGAACCATGAGAT
>OCAG01000491.1_pt1:0-2500 | contig 26676 bp, 13 predicted proteins | sample 1477111 | NCBI WGS metagenome assembly OCAG01 (sample SAMEA2580288, study PRJEB22360) | human gut metagenome | biome: human gut; feature: human-associated habitat; material: faeces | place: Denmark | collected 2008/2010 | reverse complement strand
CAATAGGCAGGGTCAGCGGCCCGCTTCCGAGGTCGGCGATGGTCACCGGCGTTTCGGCGTCGCAAACGGGGACGGGCAAATCCAAACCCGGCAAGAGGCCGGACAGCCGCACAAGATTCCACGGCAAAAAATAACGCAGATATGCCGACACATACCGGGGCGCGCTCCAGTAGGAACGCCCGAGCCCACCGCGCTCATAGGTGAGCATGGCGGACAGGTCACGGATGGCCTCCGGCAAATCGGCGCGGTGGTTGCGGGACAGCGGCATCACCGTATCCAGCGCCTTGGGGAGCTGCGCCAGCGCGTTGCGGCAAAAAGCGTCCAGCGGAGAAAACAACGGGCGGCACATCGGATGCCCTGCCGCGTGCTTGACCGGCGCGGGCATGGGCCTTACCGGGCCGTCGGCACGCGGCGCATCAGGCTTGCGGAAGCCCGCACGCGGCCCACCGGGGCGGCGTTCTCCGGGACCGTTCTTCGGATTGTTTCCGGAACGCCCCTGCCCTGCATGGCTGTTCCGGGCGGGACGTTCCTGATCGGCGCGACTGTCCTGCCGGGGTGCGGGGCGCTTTTCCGCCGGGCCACGGGACGGGGAACGCGGGGCCCCCTTTTCGGAAGTCCCCGCGTTGTTTCTACGTTTAGGGGAGGATGACTGGCTCACGATGCCGCACGCGCCTCAAGAGCGGCCACGGCCGGCAGGGTTTTGCCTTCCAGCACTTCGAGGAACGCGCCGCCCGCCGTGGAAATATAATCCACCTGACTGGCGTAGCCGTACTTCTCGAGGGCCGCGATACTGTCACCGCCTCCGGTAACCGTATAGGCGGACGTTTCCGCAACGGCCTTGGCGATGGCTTCCGTTCCCTTGCCGAACTGGTCGATTTCAAACGCGCCCACAGGACCGTTCCAAACCACGGTGCCCGCCTCGGCGATGATCTGGGCGTACATTGCGGCGGTGGCGGGGCCGATATCGAGGATCATGTCGTCAGGGCGCACTTCCTCGACCTTGAGCACGGTCGCCGGAGCGTGTTCTTCCAGCGCCGGGCCGACAACGACGTCGACGGGCAGCGGGATGGCCGCGCCGCGCCCTTTGGCCTCTTCCATGATCTTGGCGGCGGACTCCACCAGATCCGGCTCATACAGGGACTTGCCCACTTCGTATCCGGCGGCCTTCAGGAAGGTATTGGCGATGCCGCCACCCACGATAAGCTTGTCCACGCGCTTGGAAAGATTGTTCAGGACTTCAAGTTTGGTCGAAACCTTGGAGCCGCCGATGATGGCGAGCAGCGGATGCTTGGGCGCATGGAGGATACGGGTTACGGCTTCGAGTTCGGCGGCCATGAGCAGGCCCACGCAGGCGACCTTGGCGAAACGGATGGCCCCTTCGGTGGAAGCCTGCGCGCGGTGCGCCGTGGCGAACGCATCCATGACGTACACGTCGCCGAGCGCGGCCAGCTTGCGGGCCACTTCCTCATTATTCTTCTTTTCGCCCTTGTTGAAGCGCACGTTCTCGCACAGGACGCATTCGCCGGGCTTTACGCTGACGCCGTCCAGATAGTCCTTCTCAAGCCTGACCGGAACGCCGAGCAGTTCCTCAAGGCGTTTGGCCACGGGAGCCAGCGAAGCTTCTTCGGAGTAAACGCCTTCTTCGGGACGGCCAAGGTGCGAGAGCACGATGATGCCGGCGCCTTTATCCAGCGCGAACCTCAAGGACGGAATGGCCGCCCGGATGCGCTTGTCGCTGGTGATTTTCCCTTCCTTGACCGGGACATTGAGGTCTTCACGAAAAACAACGGTCTTCCCTTGCAGATCAAGGTCGGACATGAGACGTACGTTCATTGTTCTCCTCCTAAAAAAGAGGTTGCGCTACAGGGTATCGAATACGGAGGCAATGCCACAAAACGCGGCTTCTTGCAAACGGACGGCGCTTATCCGAAAACCATATGCCGCATGTACAGGGCCGTAAAATCGGGACGGGCCGCCAGATCCACAAGCGTACACCCGGAACTCCAGCGGACCAGCCTCTCCCGCAGTTCCGGGCGCGTCAGCAGAAGCGCCGCCCCGCGCAGGGAGGTGTTGCCCTCCGCCACAGCGCGCGCCTGCAGGCCCTGCGGCAGAAAGCCCAGCCGCTCCAGTGCGGTTTCCGGCATGTGTTCCCCGAGCGCACCGCCGAGGCAAACCCGCGCGAGCGCCCTGCTCTCCAGCCCGGACGTCGCCAGCAGGCTTTCCAAAGCCAGCGAAAACGCGGCCTTGACCTTGAGGATTTCCTCCACGTCGGCCCCGGCAAGCTCCATGCCGCCGGGCAACGGCAGGCTCCAGCCAGCGGCCCCGCGTTCGACGGTCCCGAGCAGGCGGGCGGCCAGAGGTGAAACAGAAGCCGACGCAAGGCGACCCGTGGCGTCGAGGAAACCTGTCCGCAACAGCGCATCCAGCAGCGACAAATAGCCCGTGCCGCAAATCCGTTTCGGTTCCGTGTTGCCGATGACCACGGGAGACAGGCCGAACG
>OCAG01000471.1_pt1 | contig 27636 bp, 29 predicted proteins | sample 1477111 | NCBI WGS metagenome assembly OCAG01 (sample SAMEA2580288, study PRJEB22360) | human gut metagenome | biome: human gut; feature: human-associated habitat; material: faeces | place: Denmark | collected 2008/2010 | reverse complement strand
ACAGCCATGTGTTGGCCTCGCCCGCCGAAGGCTGCGCTCCCAACGCTTCCACCAAAAGTTCGGCCTGATTCTTGCCCTTGTCTTCGAGCATATCTCGTCTGTCCGTAACGACATACCCGTTCCCGACGCGATCAAACGCGGCCTCCAGAGAATCTTCGAGGACGATTTCGCCGTGCCCCGTCACGAGGCCGCCGGAAAGCCGCGCCCGGTGCAGAAACTCACGGGCTTCCTTCACGCCCGCCACCTGTTCCAGTTCCCAGATGATGCTCACGCGCAGATGGGCACAGGCCACGGGCTGCAAAGAAAGGGCGTGCGGGTTTTTCGAAGAGTAGTCGCTGCCGTTGGCCGACTTGCCGAACGTGAACGCTGCCGCCCGCCGTTGCTGTGGCGAAAAGACACCATAAAAAGATTGCCCCAGCGCCTCGCGGTTGTGGTGGATCAGAGCCATGCCCGTCACTTTAGCCCCTCCGCCCAGATGAAAGCAGAGCGCCTCACCAAGGCCGTAGGCAGCGAAGACCGGCGGCCCGCCCATCAGGAAAGAGGCGGAAAGCATGTTGGCGGCCTGAACCCGCACGCGGGGAAAGACAAGATAGCTCATCGAAACGCCTCCTCCAAAAGCCCCGCAACCGTCGCGGTTGCCGTCACATCCAGAACCATCACTCGGTTTCCGTTGGCATATGAGGCATGTTCCATGCCGCCGATCACCAGCCACGCCATATCGCGGGGCCATGTACTGTCGCGTAAGGCGGGATCAAGCAAGCCGCGCATCGCAATCGGCCTCAACACCGGCGAGACCAGCGCCTCGGTTCCTGTTTCAGGATTCTGTTCCTGCGGGAGCATAACGGCATAATCCCGCAGCATTTCCCGTGCCTCGTCAGCCCGCTGCAGGACAGCGGCCGCGATGTTCCCCAGAAGGGCTTCCTCTTCCTCCCGCGCTTTCAAATCGGTTCGCCCGGGCGTAGCGGACTCCCCATTGTCCAATCCATGCCGCCGCCGAAAATCCGCGTAGGCGAGCAGGGCTTGCCTCAGAGGACCGGGCAGGGAAAAATCGATAGATATTCCTTTGTAATAGAGGGAAAAAGCTGCTCTCAAGTCATCCGCGCTGCGTGGCGCATCCACAAAGAGCGGGCGCTGCATGACCCGTACGAGACCACCAACGTTCTGGGGGTTGGAACCGCCGATGCCGAACTGCGCCTGCCGTAGCTTGCGCATCTTCATGCGGGGGGCGTTCCCCACCTCCTCTCCGTTTTCGGGCTTTCCGGTGCGCTTCCCTTCCTCTTCACACGCGGCATTATGGCGGGGCACCAGCCCGTTGTCCTTTTCGAAGAGCAGTTCGCATATCCCGCCCGCTGTCATGGGCGTCATGGACACATAACCACCTTCAGCGCCTTCTTTGGGAATCAGGATCTGGCGCAAACGGTGATCCACATGCTCAACGCCGACGCTGAAGGCCGAGGAGCACGCTCCGGTCATGGCGTCCTCGATGGCGAGACGTTCTTCTGACGATGCGGCTTCCGCAAAGGGATTGCCCCGTACCACGGCATTCACCTGTTTGCAGATGCCCGCCACCGCCGCGCCGCCCTTGCCGTAGTCCAGCGAAAGGGACACTCCCCGCGCCATCAGCGTACGGGCCGAGACATAAGGGGCATCCAGAGCATCGTCCGAAGCGAGACGCACCCCCGCGAGGGCCGCGTTGGAGTTGACCGTTTTCGAGCTGAAATGAACAAGTTCCGCGATTGTGTTGCGATAGGTTTCTGGTGGATAGGCTTTCCACAGTTTTTCATTCTTGGCTTGGCGTTCCTGCTGCCCGCCGTCCGCCTCCATGTTCGCTTCATCCATCCTTTCTCTCCTTGTCATTCCGCCGCCGGACGGCGGACAATGCCGAATCCCTTGTCATATTCCCATCTGTCGGTATCGCTGTATGAAACCAGTTCAGCCGAGAGTGCACGCTCTTCGTCCACCCCGACAGCTTCGCATTGGGCGCGCATGGTTTCGGCATCCAGCCACAGCCATGCGTTGGGAAGGGCATCGACTTCACGGAAGGAACGCTCATCGCGTTCCACCCACTGGCCACCTGTGCCGCGCCGTTCTCCCTGATACACAAATGCCTCGTAAACATCCCCAAGGCGTTCGACGTCATGTCCCAAACGCCACATTTCCGTCCTTCCCGTACGATTGCGCAACGGAGTCTCGTTGTAAACCCATTCGGAAAGCAGGGCGGCCGGAGAGCGCTCCGCAACGAAAGAGTATTCGCCGGTCTCTGGCCCAAAATACGGAAACAGCCGTTTTGCAATGGCCTTGTCGTCGCGTCTGGCAAGGCGGCAATCCTCGCCAAGGCGTACGTCCGCCGTCATGACAAGCCGCCCTTCGCGCCACGGCAGGATTTGGGCCAGATCATGGATGGAGTACCTTTCCTTGTCTTTCCCTTCATAGCCGGGCCAACAAAACGCGGGCGCGCGGGGTTCGTCCCTGTCGCTGTTGCGGCAATGCCGCCAGTTGAACTGCGGCACGGCAATGTTGGGAGCATCCCCGCAAGGGCGCAGGCGGTGACGGTTGACCCGGCCGGCGGCCTGCACCAGCGATTGGGCGCTGGACACGTCCAGTACGGCCCAGTCGAAGTCGTGATCCCGCCCCACCTCTTCCACCGGAGTGGCAACCACGATGAAAGGCACGTCTGGGCGCTCTTCGTGCGCGGCTTCATCCAGAAAGGCGCGGATCTCGTGGTCAGCCACGATATGCCTGTCGCCTTCCGCACGTGAAAGCAGAAAATCCAGCCTCTTTTCCTTGTGGAAGCGGGCGATGTGCCAGTCGTTCGCATGATAGCAAGCAACACGCGCCTGTGGCAGTTCTTTCGCCAGATGCCGGGCCACGTCCACGGCTGTTGCGATATTCGCCACGCGTACCAAGCCAAAGGAGTACGCCACTCCGGAGCGGGCATCCGTTAGGGCGTGGCGGGCGTGCAGTTTTTGAACTCCCGCGGTCACGGCACCCATCCATGTGCTGACGCTTTCTTCAGCCATCGGGAGCAGTTCGGCATGGCGGTACACGGGTAAGGCGGCTATGGCCTCCAACTGTGCGGACACCCGGCTGTCGTACAGTGCAAGCAGGGCCGCAGCCCTTTCCGCTCGGCCTTTTTCCGGCACATGGGGTACGGCTTTTATGAGCGGCGGCAGGGCGTCATCGATGAACGCCAGCACATACAGCGTCTTTGCCTCGGAACGGGGCTTTTCCTCGTCAGTGCAAGCGCTCTTGCCATACCGCAATGCGCGCGCCATTTCCGCGCCGGAAGCATAGGCCGCTTCCACGGCCTGCGCTACGGGGCGGGACAGTGTGGCTGAGGAACAGATGACGTTGCGCCCGAAAAACGCGCACCATTGGACAAGGCGCAGTACGGCGACAAGGGATTCGGGGTCATAGGAATCGATTTCGTCGAGGACAAGATCGGCACTCATGAGGCGCAGCAGGGCTTTGACGTAATGCCCTTGCCGATGTGGTTCTCCGGCGGCGATCAGGTAGTCGATGGTGGAAACCAGCAGAGGAGCGCCAACGATGCGCCGCTCCTGCGGCTTGGGGAAGAAGGATTCCAGCCATGCGGGCAATGGCCAGTTTCCGCCGGAGGTCAGCGCTTCCGTTTCCGCAGGATTGCCGTCATCGTCTGACCACGGGGCGGCAATGTTTTCTTTCTCTTTGATGTTGGAAGCATTGAACAGTTTCCGCGTCACGTCATCGCCGATAACCGTAGCGAGATCGCTGTCGGAAAGGCCAAGCTGGCATTGCAGGGCCCGCCCCGTTTGTAATGTAAGGCTACGCAGGTTCAAGGCGATGGAAAACCGGGGAGCGTCGCTGCGGGAGAGAACGCAGGTCGCGCGCACGTTCATGCGTGTCTTGCCGCTGCCGGTTCCCGCCATGTTGAAAACAAGGGCACCGCTTGTGGGGTACGCCTCCCGCGCTTCGGCCAGCGCATCAGCCGCCGTATTTTGCCATGCGAAACGGCTTTCCGGATCCGCCGGGCGCAAAACGGCCTCCAGCGAGCAGGGTTGTAGGCCCGTCAGGGATGCTTCGGGACGCTCCACAAGGTTCGCCATGCGCCAAACCAGATCCGCCGCTTTTTCCGAAACGCGGGACAAATGATCGGCGAGGTGTTGATTCAAGCGGCGTCCATCGGGTGCGACATGCGTGTTGGCGAAGGCGGGGGAAGTATCTTTGTTTGGCGGGCACTCCAGCGCCGATACCGTGTGATCCGCAAAGACAAGAGCCGCGCGTGCATACAGGAAAACGGATCTCCAGTATGGAATCCACGCTTCACCCGCCATGCCCACAGCCGCTGCGGAAAGGCGTTTGTCCAGCCGTTGCGCGAGCTCCCAAAAGGAACCTTCAGGTTCGGACCACGGGGTGAAAAGCGCGTCATCAGGCGGGCAGGGCAGGTTTTCCCGTACGAGCCTGCCTTCCGGGCAGGGCAGACGCGAGGAGAACAGGCCATGATGTGTGGAAACAAGCGCATCCACACATTCCTGTGCCGAAGCAAGGCCATAGCGCGAGGCATTGCAAATCTCCCGTTCTCCTATGAACATTTCGAGGCGTTTTGTATACACGTTCGCCCATGCCGTCTTCCAGTCCATGCCGGATCGCACCGCCTGCCATAACTTGAGCGAAATCCATTCATGCCGCACGGTATCGGCCAACTCCGCTTTCCCTCGCAGCTTTTCCTGGAACTTCAGAGAATATTTGCCCAAGTCATGCAGCAGGCCCGCCAAGCGCGCCGCTAACCCGGCATGGCGAACCCACTCGGACACACGCACAGGAGTGGTAATCCGGCGATACCCTGCTGGAAAATGGCCTTCAGGCCCGAAACGTCCCCGTGCACCCACTATCCAGAGTAACTTCATACGGCGGCGCCCATCGTTCTGGTAGCAGGCCACGGAAGTCTGTCGTGTAGCGCTTCGGGCTAAAGCGGCGCGCACTTCCTGCAACCCTTCGGTCGTCATGGGCGACATCCAGCAACGTTCCCCTGCGCGCAGGGCGTAGCTGTCCAGTATGGCGCGGCTGCGGGGAATAGCCCGTTTCTGGCAAGCGGAAATGAAGATGACGTGCATAGAAGAAAAGGTATCGGTTTATACAGATGAGAGCAATATGACACGGGGAACAGCATCTCATCTTTTTTGTAGCTTCCTTTTGGCTTCAAAAAAAGTTGTTCGGAAAAACCTTTTGGAATAAAGTAGTTAAAAAGAAGCGATGCGGACGAAGCTATTGGAGGTGCCAAGATGTAATCCTTTGAAAGATAAAGATATTGTCCCGTATCGCTCTAGTTGTCCGCCGTGTAGGCGGTTTAGAAGGCACTCCCCTTTTTTGCGTGTTATTCCGGTTTGTTGTCCGCCGTGTAGGCGGTTTAGAAGGATCAGCTCGCGGTCGTTGGCAATGCGGGCCTGTTGTCCGCCGTGTAGGCGGTTTAGAAGTTGCAGCCGATTCTCTTCAACGTTGTCGACGAGTTGTCCGCCGTGTAGGCGGTTTAGAAGCGTACAAGATCTGTGGAAGAATGCAGATACCGGTTGTCCGCCGTGTAGGCGGTTTAGAAGGGCTCATCGAAGAATCTTTTATCATGAGGTTCCCCTTCCTTACTCGCCGCCGATGGAACGGGCGCAACGGTCGTTCTCGTAACTCGCCGTTATGAAGCTGACCCCGCCCCACGTGAAGACTCCGGCGTTCTGCCGGGCGTCGACTACCCCGCGACCCTTACCCCCGCCGTGGGCCTGTAGGAGGTGCATCATGTCACAGTGCGAACTCATGCCCATGCCCGCGCCTTTGGTCGTCTTACACGACGGACGCCCCACCACCTCTCTGGAGATCGCCAAGTTTTTCAAGAAGCGTCACGATGTTGTATTGCGGGATGTTCGTAATATTATGGATAACTGACCGGAATCGTTTAGCCACCACAATTTTGTGGGGCTAACTATATTGATGATCAAGCCAAGAATCGCCCCATGTTCATCATCTTCAAGGACGGCTTCACTCTCTTGGTGATGGGCTATACAGGCCCCGAGGCCATGCGCTTCAAGCTGGCCTACATCGAAGCCTTCAACGCGCTGGAGGCCGAGTTGCAGCGCCAGCGGGAAGGGGCCTTGCCGCCCGCCGACGCCATCGCCCCGTCGCAACAGGCGCAACTCAAGGCACTGGTCGACGCCAAGGTCGGCATGTTGCCGAAGGAGCACCAGCGCAAGGGCTACGGCGAAGTGTGGAGCCGCTTCGCCCGCCACTTCGAGATCGCCAAGTACACGCAACTGCCGCCGGAAAGGATGAGCGAGGCCGTGGAGTATTTGATCGGGCTGGAACTTAAGGTTGCGGAGCCCGCCCTGCCCGATATGAGGAGCTTGCCGCGCTTCGCAAGTTATGACCGATACGCGGCGAGCATTGAGGCGGCCTATACCATTCTTTCGAGGCTAAACGCACTTGATGTACAGTTCTCACAGGCGCGTCTCGGCACCCACCCCCTGCGCGACGGAAATTGCTCACGGTTTTATGACGCCGTGATGCGCGAAGTGCGTATTTCTGCCACAATGGTGGATGCGGCGCGCAATGCGCTCAACAACGCTATCGAGCTTCGCCAGATAGCGGAAACGGTGTGTTAGCCATGCCCCCGATCACCCGCCTCGAAATCTGGATGTGCGGCTATGTGCTCGGCATCGTGACGATGCTCATCAGGGAAATGGGAATGTAGACGGATGGCCCCCGGAAACGGGGGCTTTTACATAAGGGGCACGGAATGTTGGAACAGGAAAAGCCACGCCGGACGATTGCGGAGCGCATCAGGAAGAAGGAACCGAAGCCGAAGAAGGCGAAGACGCCGAAGAAACGGGAAAGCTACCGGGTGGAGGCCGAACCGGGGGAATCGCGGATCATGTGGTGCCCGCGCCCCATGCTGGTGACGGCCCCGGCATGACTGGCGGAATGGTTCAGGTAACAGACAAGGCCGGGGTGGATCCCCCGGCTTCTCATCGGAGTGAGTTATGGAAATGAAAGCCTTGTCAGTGCGCCGGCCGTTCGCGTCGCAGATCGTCATCGGGGAAAAGACCATCGAATGGAGGTCAAAACCGTTCAACTGGCGCGGCCCTCTGGTCATCTGTGCCTCGAAAAGCGCGATCATCGAACTGGACAACGGGAAACTTCTGCCCGTGGGAATGGCCCTCGGCATTGTGGATGTGGTGGGATGCCACCCCATGACGCGGAAAGATCTTGTTGCGGCGTGTTGCGAGGATTACGAGGACGAGATGTATGGTTTCGCATGGGAGCTTGCCAACCCGCGTGAGGTCGTGCCGGTGCCCGTTAAAGGCATCGTTGCCCCGTGGCCGTGGAGGGGCCCGGAACTGACCTTGTGCCCAGGATGGCATGACAGGAACGTCTTGGACGATTGAAGAAAAGCCCGACCGGAAGGAAGGGGGCTTTGCACATGAGTCAGGCGGTGAAGGGACGGACGGTTTTTAGGCTCGTCTTCCCTTGACGGGGCTCTTATTTGTACATATTTTTGTACAAAAAAGGAGATACCATGTCTCAGGCCATTACCTATTCGGAAGCTCGGCAGAATCTGGCCGAAACGATGAACCGTGTCTGCGATCATCATGAACCTGTCATTATTACCCGGCAAAAATCACCCTCTGTGGTCATGATGTCTCTTGAGGACTACAATTCCATCATGGAGACGGCATACCTCCTCCGTTCACCTGCCAATGCCGCACGCCTCAGGGAAGCGATACAGGCCGCAGATACAGGCAAGGCCATTCCGCATGAACTGGAGGATTGATCATGCTGCTTACGTGGACGCCGCAGGCGTGGGAGGATTACCTCTATTGGCAACATACGGACAAGCGCACGGTCAAACGAATCAATGAATTGCTGCGTGATGCCATGCGAAACCCCTTTGAAGGGCTGGGGAAGCCGGAACCGCTCCGGTTCGATCTTGTCGGATGCTGGTCGCGCCGCATCAATCAGGAAGATCGCCTCGTCTACAAAGTGGACGAACGAAGCGAAGCCCTGATCGTACTCCAATGTCGTTACCATTATTGAATTAAGATAAAAGCCCTGTTCGTTTCATCAACGAGCAGGGCTGTTTTACCCTGTCCGGCAATCCCTACGCGGCGCACCTGCGCCGATATTTCCAGAGCATGTTGCGGTCGGCTTTCAGCGCATGTCGGAATGCCTCGATCACGTCTGTGTGGTACGCCTTCACGCTGCCGTATCGGCTGTCCTCGATTTCCCTGATTTCGTATTCCACGTTTGCAAACCATAATGCGATTTCATTAGGAATAAGTAGGCCCATTGTGAGCGCCCACACGTTTCCATAGATCATTTGTGGCCTCTCAGCTTGTAACTTTAGGCTACTTTCCCGCGGCATCTTCCATGGCATATTTCCCCGGTGAGGTTCCCAGCGCCTTTTTGAACATCGTAATAAAGGCCGTAACGGATTCGTAGCCAAGATCCCATGCTGTCTGTTGCACGCTGACGCCGTCTGACAATTTTTGGATAGCTATAACCAGAAGAAGTTGCTGTCGCCAGCGTCCAAAAGATAATCCTGTCTCCTTGACTACAAGCCGTGCTAGGGAACGGCGGCTCATGCCGATATATCTGGCCCAATCGGAAAGGCCTTTCCGCACTGTCGACGCACCAATAATGCTCTCCGCTACAGACTGCAACCGTGCGTCTGAAGACACCGGTAGCCGTACTCCCGTTACGGGCATTCGGGACAACTCCGTGAGAAGTACCTGGATAAGGCGCTCGGCATGGTCTGTTGATATGGCATCCGGCGCTAATGCGGCGACATGCAGGATTAATTCGCGGACTAGCGGAGTGATTGCCAGCGTGCAGCATGTTGAGGGGAGTTGAACACTTTCCTGTTGGATAAAGAGCAAGCACACACTGGAACGCGCTGTTATCCGGTTGCAGTGCGGTGTATTCGGCGGAATCCAAACCGCGCACTGCGGCGGCACTAGCCAAAGATTTCCAAAAACTCTACACGCCGTGCTCCCCCACAAAGTAAGCACCAATTGCCCGACGGCATGCTGATGCGTCGGCAACTCATACTCGTTCCGGGCGACATCCACCCTTTTTGCCGTGAACGGGACATCACATCGGTCAGGAGGAAAAATTGCCAACAATTCACGCAACGACATATATGGCCTTATTTAGATATTTTTTGGCATAATAATTAAATTTAATCAAAGAGTAAAGATGGCAAAGTGCAACCCGAATTCAAAGTTTTCAGATCAGCAGTTCAGATTCACTATTGGAGGTTGCCATGAATTCCAGGAAGCCGTCCGCGGCAAAAAAACAACTCATACTTGCTATAGGCATTCTATTTATCGGCATGTGCTTGCGGGCTCCTTTTACGAGTATTGGTCCACTTTTGGAAATAGTGCAGAAATCTCTTCACCTCAGCACAACGGCGATAGGTCTTGTTAATGCTCTGCCGCTGCTAGCTTTCGCAACCGTATCACCGATGGTCCCATCAGTAAGCAGGAAGCTTGGGCTGGAACTGGCATTGGGTATGGCTCTCGTACTGGTCGGGGGTGGAGTCCTTTTGCGCTCTCTGGGCCACATCTGGAGCTTGTACATGGGGACGGCTCTCCTCGGTTGCGGTATCGCTATATGCAATGTCCTGCTGCCGAGCCTCGTCAAACAGGACTTTCCCGGCTTAATCCCTCGACTGACAGTAGCGTACGCACTAAGCATGGGCATAAGCGCAGCACTCGGATCAGCTCTCGTCGTCCCGTTGGCGCAGTCTCTCGGCTGGGGGTGGGAACTCGCGTCGGGCTCCTTGGTTTTGCTTCCACTGGCAGCCAGCGCAGCTTGGCTCCCACAACTGGCTGTACGGAATAAAAATTTTTGCAAATTGCAAATGGAAGAGCCGCACAAAGTCTCCTTGTGGAAGTCCGCACTGGCTTGGCAGGTCACTCTCTTCTTTGGTCTGACATCACTAACATATTATATAAGTGTGAGCTGGCTGCCAGCCCTTCTCAAAGATGCCGGATTCACAGACGCCGGAGCCGGAAACATTCATGGAGTAATGCAATTGGCATCGGCAGCTCCCGGCCTTTTGCTCATTCCGGTCATCAGTCAGATGAAAGATCAGCGTGTTATCGCCGCCGCTGTCGCGGGAATCGCAGCCCTTGGGACAGCCGGTCTGGCGGCAGTCCCAAACTTGGCGTTTATCTGGGGAAGTTGCATCGGCTTCGGAGCTGGAGCGGCGATTATTCTCGGACTTATGTTTATCGGTTTGCGGACTAATAACATGCTACAGGCGGCATCGTTGTCCGGTATGGCTCAAGGCGTGGGCTACATGCTCGCGGCTTGTGGGCCGATATGTGCTGGAGCGATTCACGATATGACACAAAGCTGGGCGATTGTTTTTTATGGCTGCGCTGGTCTTTGCGTACTATTGGGGCTGATCGGACTCGGTGCTGGTCGGGACATACGTGTCAGTGAAGACAAGATGGTGGAGAGAGATGGCTTCTAGCCTGGCGGGTCGTCGGGGGCTGAAGGCACTCCCCAACATCCTCACCCAAAGATTGCCTCACTCGCGGCGTGTTCGGGGAAAAGCATCAATACATGGCTGAACGAATCCCTTACCCAGATCGTTGAGCAGCGAGGACAATGAGTCAGACTTACCAGCACAACGAAAGGCCGGGCCCCATGCGGAACCCGGCCTTTCATGTTCCCCAAGAAGAGAAATGGCTATGCGGACATGGCGACGCACCCGCGTCCATGCCGTCTCCCCCCCGAACAGGGAAAGCTGGCGGCGCACGCCGTACTTGTCGAGGAAGTGGGCAAGCAGGTGGTACTGGCCCGCCCCGGTGAGCATCGTGGTGACGGCGACGGACGGCTCTTAGTCGCTCCAGCCAAGCTGTGCACCCTCGTGTCGGGCACAGACCGTGTAATGGGCAGACTGTTTACGGGAAGCATGACGACGCCCCGCCCGTAAACACTGACGCCGACATACACAAGGCCATCCTGCGCCCGGATCGGTTCCGTCATCGTCCCGCCCGTTTCGCGGCGTTCCGGCATATCGCCGTCGGCTGATGCGGTCTGGTAGCTAACGCGGATACCGCGCGGGATGTCAGGGGGCGGTTCCGGCTCGAAAACGCCGAGCGTCATCATGACGGCCATGCCGACGGCCTGCTTCGGCGTGAGGAAGGCCGTTTTGCCGTCAACATCGTGCCACACGCGATTGATGCGCACCTGATAGCAGCCCGCCGGGCCGCCGTACGCCTCGGCCTTGGCCAGCTCGAAACGGACGCGCCGGGAATCTTGCCGGACGCTGAGGGAACCGCAGAAAACAGTCATTGGAATCTCAAGTAAAGTTTGCTGGCGAGAACCATTTCGCGCTCGTTTCGAGGTTTCGGGCAGAAAGTTGCCGGGCTCAGGCTATGAAGAGGATACCCGAGGCGGCAACGGAATGCCGGAGGTTGGCCACGCCGATACCGACGTACCAGCGCGGCGCAATTTTGACACGTTACATGGATCGCAAGTTTCATGGGCAATCCTTTTCCGTTATTGGAGGCTGCTCATCAGGCCCGGAGCGCTACCTCCGGACGACCGCCCCGTGGGGCGGTTTCGCGCTACGGTCTTGTTATGCCTCTTGCTTCGAACTCTTTCTGAAGCTCGGGAGGCAAGTCGTCCAACGCCTCCCGCTCCTTATCGATCAGCGTCTTCAGTCTCCACTGATCCGTCCACACGCCCCACGGCGGAACGGGGCCGGACGCTTTTTTCCATGCGGGGCACTCGGTCGCGGGCTTGGCCTGCGCACTGATAGTCGACCACATACCTTGACAGAACTTGGGCATCGGCTGAAAGCGGTATCGGCCCCTGAGCCTCTCCTCACCATGAAGGCCAAGGTAAAGCTTCCACTCCACACCCCAACCGCAGTTTGTACAGTCACACTTGGGTGTTATCTTCATCGAGCTTTCTCCAGCCGTGCTCTTGGGCGAGGTTATCGATGTACATACTCACACCCCCGGCAACCCTTGCTCTATCTTGCAGGCGATAGAGTTTGCTTGTAAACATTGCATGTAACCCGCCCGTAAGATTCTTCCGCACCATTTTTTATCGCTTTGCAATAAAAATTAGGGTAAAAGTTAGGGTAAGACTTCAACAGGGAACTTTTACCCATGAGCAATACTCTCGGGGATCGAATCAAAATATTACGTGGCTCGCTCACACAGCGGCAATTCGCCGAAAAGATAGATATTCCAGCAACTACATTAGGAAATTATGAAAAGAACAAAAGTGAGCTGAATTTTGCCACAATAGATTTATTTACAAAAACTTTCGGGATTAATACGGATTGGCTCATTTTTGGGCGTGGGCCTATGCATTCAAGCGACACGCCAATAAGCCACCAAGAAACCATAACGCAGCCTGAAGCAACGATTTTCGAGCCGTGCGTCCGATGTGCCAAGCTGGAGAGCAAACTGGAGAAAGTAGAAGAACAACGGGACTCGTTGATGGAGGAAAACCGCAACCTCTGGAAGGAAAACGGTGAATTACGCGAGAAATGCGCCCGGCTTGAGGAGCGTATGGATAAACCGTTTATTAGCCGTAGCCCTACTGAAATGGGCAACCTTGCATAGATAAAAAAGTACCCCCGTTTTATGTCAGAATTGACATGCAACGGGGGTACTCGCGTATACCAAAATTCTGTTTCGTTTCGGCGTGATTTTGAAAAAGCGTCTGGCGCGACACAACCTTGACGCTACGAACCGATTTCTCTACGCTACCTCTATCTAACCCTCCCACTTCGCACAACTACCAGTCCCACCAGATCCCCCTAACTCCCATCATATCCCGCTTGCCCAACTATCCAATACTATCTGGCGTGACACACACGGAAATCGACGCCAACATGCAGAAGTACCTGCAGGACAACAGCGTCACTGCCGTGCAGACCGTGCGTGACCTTGAGATCAGCGCCGCGGTCGTTCCCATGACGCGCGTCGTGAACCAGTCATCGGACTTCATAGCGGCTCTGAACCACCGCTACTTGAAGGATCAGCTGCGCGATGCCGCGGCATACGGAAAGAAATCGAATATCCACGGGTACAATCCGATTACGGCCTATGCCTACGGCGTGGAGATGCGTAACAGCCCGGACGGGAAGTATTAGTATGGCCCTGACGAAGAGTGGGGCGTTGTTGGAGAAGGTGGGGATTGCCAGATATCGTGAAATGTTCACAAGATTATCTGGAAAGAGTAGAGAAAGACTCATTCAGTCAGGTATATTCTCTGAAAAGGCTAAATGATTTTCAGTTTTTAATAAAGGAACATTAAATATATTAAATAAAAATAAATTTACCCCATTACATGGATCAGAACTTATATCCCATCCAGATATACAAAAAAGGATTCATATGAAATTGATTTATTCATTTATAGATTGTTTCATGATAGCTACCATGAATTAGCTAATGAACTTGCTACCAGAATTGCAGATACTATTTAACTCTGAGCACGCATGAGTTCTAATTACATCATATATTTTTTGTACATGTAATATTCACATCTGTCCAAATGCAAATAGCAGTTTTGTTTGTTGAAACATTGGCTGTCGCTTCTACACCCAGAGAATTGCACTTTATGAAAAAGAAGCAGGCCACCAGGAAGTATTTTGGTATATATTAGAGTTCGTTCGGAGTAGAGTGCCAAAAGTCTCTGGTGTGAAATGCACGATCTCGGAATCGTCAGAAATCGCAGCGATCAGGTTATCGAGACATATATCCGGCGGATCACTAGAGCGCAAAACTCGTCGGCGCCACGGGCAGGTGGAATAACGCCAAACGCGCGGAACTGAGAAACTGCGTCAGCCGTGTAAAAATGAAAGGGGAGCCACATGAACAAGTATGATCTCGTAAAGCGGCTCAGGAAGAACTGCGGTCTAACAGAAGCCGAAGTGGAAAAGCTCATTAAGGCCAAGATCGACACATTCGCGGAAGCGCTGGCGGAAGGGGAACGGGGTTTTCTCCCCGGTTTCCGGACGTTCGTATCTGTGGCACGGGCCGCCCGAAAAGGACGCAACCCAAAGACAGGTGAGGCACTCTCCCTTCCCGCCTATAACGCAATCAAGTTCACGGCGGCGAAGCGGCTTAGAGACGCTATGCTCCGGAAAGACACAGCCTATCCGGCAACAGCAAAGGAGAGTTGATTCCCTCCTTTGCTGTTGCAGATTCTGCAATAGAATTACACCCGCGCCTAAAATTCTCCCCGATACTTCCCAAGTTATCTCGTTTTTCCTACTAGTTTTTATGCCGTTGATCACCAAGAAGTCCGAAACCCTGTAGTGGAGTTTCGGACTTCTCATTATTCCCCGGATGTGGAAAAGCTGTTATATAGTCTGATCCTCCGAAACGGTTGTGTCGTTTTGGACGCCACTGAGTTTAACAGTGGCACCATTACTATCGGTAAGAGTCTGGTCAATATTGTTATACGTCCACCCGCTTTCATACTGGATATCACCCACATACCCTCTGACGTCAATGCGTTGACCGTTAAGGTCTTCCAGTGCTGCAGTGGTAAGCAGGATCGTTGCGTTGACATCTTTTCCTGTGAGAGTCAGCTGGGTGATGTTATCGGCGTTGGTGAGGACGGCTCGGCTATGCTCAGTTACTGTTCCACCAGTTAACGACTCTGGGTGCATCAGGAAGTGATCGGTCATGGCAACGTTGAGCGTAACGGCACTATTCGCATTCTTTGCGGTAAGGTCAAGATTTACGTCATATGCCATAAAATTGACGACGGAAATTTCCGTATTGTTTTCCAGTCCTCCAATCGTAAGCGAGTTGGTTGTGATGAACTCCGTGATCCCGGTAAAGTTGGAGGCATTTTCAATTTTGAACAAGCCCTCAACAGAAGAGTCAGAGATATCGACAAGCGCCAGCTTCTCGAATCCGGAGAGCTTCTCGCTGGCGGTGACAGCAATAGGCACGAAGGGATCCTCGCTTGTCCCTAACAACGCAAGGGTATCAGTTCCCTTTCCACCATTCAGCGTTGTAGCAGAAGTATACTTCTCCTGAGTCATGACCAGCAGGTCATTCCCCGCACTGCCGGTAAAGGCCAGGTCATCCGCAACATCAGCGTGGAAGCCTATACTGACAGTTTTTTTATCACTGAGGGGGATGGTAACACCAATCTGAGCCGTATTTACATACACCCCGGAATGATCATCCGTCAGGTTGCTTGCGTCGATGTTCTTCACGCTAGCGGTATCAACATTAATACCAAATCGCCCTTTGGTTCCGGAGAAGGTGATGTCTTCTACCGTGCCTCTCACTTCCATTAGGTTGACGGTGCTGGTGTCGCCGTCAGCGGCAAGGCGCAGATCAAGGTTTTGGGTGTTCGCATCAACGGCAATGGGCTTCACTTCGGGAATCAGTCCGACCAGCTTGGCAAAGGTAATGTCATTATGCCAAAGGCTGCTGTCGATGGCTTCGGTGATAGTGGAGCCGACCTTGTTCACTTCAAGGTTGACCACATCCGTTGCCGTCGCCTTGATGACCGGAAGGTCAAATTGTGCCTTACCAAGGATATCTACCAGGGCCGCAATTCTGCCTCCAGTGGCAGTAGCCGCATTCAAGGCAGCCAGAGACAGGGACAAGCCGCCGCCATAAACATCGTGCACCGAGAGGTTCAGCACGCCAGTAGGGTCGGAACTGGGCGCGATTACAGTTTGGTTGACCGTGTGGTTGCTATAGAAATGAACCAGCTTTGCGAAGTTGGGGGCATCCTTCTCAAGGTCGCCTACGGAGGCATAGTCCCCATCTGGGCCCTTCGTTACCTTATCGTAAACTGTTTGGAGTTCTTCCATCAATTGGTTGAGCGTCGGCTTCGTACCCACAAAACCATCTGGGGCTTTCAGGCCAAGCTGAGTCTCTCCAAGACCTTGAGCTGCCGCATAGGTCGCGTCAAGCGCTGCATCAAGCTTAATCTCCGTGTTGGTTGCTGTTGCTGAGGTGTTTCCTGCCGCGTCGGTAGCCGTGGCCTTAAGGGTCAGAGTACCATCCTTCAGGCTGGTGGCCTTCTCTGGTGTGAGTGTCAGAGAGAACTCACCGTGGTCATTCGCCTTTCCGGTGAGGGTAACATCAGCAGTTCCGTTGTCCCCATCGCTGATGACAATCTTTACCGTGCTGCCGGCCTCAGCCTTTCCGGTCAGGGCTACCCCAGACAGAAGCTCATGTCTGTCGATGACGTTATCACCTGCAATTTTTCCAGCAAAAATAGGTACAGACGGGGGCGTTGTGTCGGACGGAGGCGTAGGATCCGGTGTCGGCTCAACCGGTGTGACCGTGCCCGTATCGTCCACCTTGCCGATGACCGTATCCGTGGGGTTGCCAGCGCTGTCCACGCCGTTGACTGTACCGTCAGCGCCAACCACGCCGAACTGTCATCAGCGCCCCCCGGCACCCCGGCCGCCCGCCGCCAGCCGTTGCCGGAGGTACGACCACTACGGGGTTGTCGTTGGTATCCACAATATTTGCAGGCGGGGCCACGTAGTCGGGGTCACCGGGAACAGGTACGGGAGCTTTCGGGACAACCACCTCAGGGGAAATCGCGGTATCGGCCTTACCGCCTACGTCGGCAGGCTTGGTCACCGGAGCGGCCTCGTCCGACGTGACGTCGGCAGGCGGAGGCGTGGGCGCGTTGTAGTTGGAAGGCACAAGCTCGCCGGTCACTTCGGCACGCGCCGGATCGTTTTCCACGCGCTGGGCGACGGGAACCGTCTGCACCAGCGGGACATCTCCTGCATTGGCTTCCGTCGCACCAAACATCTCATAGTGCGAAACCGGAGACATGCCGTTTTCGGCAATGGCCGCAACAACATCGGCGGCGGTCTTGCCAGCCCATTCCGCCTTTTCCTCTTCCGTCCCCGAGGTCTGCAGCTGATACAGCTTGGCGGCTACGTAGGCATTGGCATCAAACGCGTTGGAAGGGTTGATCAGGTTTCCCTTGGCGTCGGTTTCGTGCCCCCCGTACACCTCGTAATGCTCAGCAGGGGTTAGGCCGATGTCTTCTATTGCAGCTTTGACCTCATCCACCGTCCAGTTGGTTCTCCCATCCTGGGCAATGCTATTGACTTGCATGGTTTTGGCGATCAGATATTCCGCTTCATTGAAATAGGCATTGGGATTCAATTGTTCCGTGCGCCCATAAGTCTGATAATGCGTTTCCGGGGTCATGCCCGCATCGGAAATGGCCTGCTTCAGGCTGTCCAGCGTGTAGGCGTTGCCGTTGGCATCCTTTTCTCCAACGCTTTCCAACTGCGCGAGCTTACTCTTCAGGTAGTAGCTCTCATCAAAAAATATAGCCATGGTTTCCTCCTTTAGGCTCCTATTAGGCGAAAACTATATTTTCAGCCGAAAAACCGGCTGTGCCTGCCAAGGTAACAAGCACCGCATCGTTGTTGTCGAACTGCCCGTTGCCGTTTTCATCAAGATAGACGGACGTGTTGCCGTCACTGGTCGTGGCAGATCGAACAGTGTCCGCAAACAATGTGGAAAATTGAAGCTTGTCGTGGGTCACTTCAAAGTTGGCGACGGTGTCACCACCGTTGCCTGCCGCCGCGTACATGATTGTGTTCGCGGCGTTATCGGATTTGAGCGTGATTACGTTTCCGTGTGTGGAAGCAAGAGAAACAGTTGCTGCTCCGGCGTTGTCCTTCAGGATAACGGAGCCTCCGAATTCAGAAAAATTCAGAAGACTGTTGGCTGCAAGGGTACCATTTAGAATGATGGTGGCGGAATCATCCGCATCAAGATCGGTTAGCGTAAGCGAAGACAGATTGGTGACATTCAGGTCGTTCACGCTGATGCTGTTGCTAACGGCGTTGTCCGTAACGGTGATGTGCAGGTTTTCCGTATTGGACAAGGTCAGCTTGCCGAACGCCATGTCCACGGCGTTATCCGTTGCAAAGTTGACGTCGAGGTTTTTGACGCCCTTCATGGTGAAGGCTGTGGTATCAACGTCGACGCCACCATTGAAATTGACAGTGGTATTCTCTGCCATGCCGTTGATGACTACATTTTTCGCCGTTCCTGAAAGAACTGCCATGTCACCGGATTGGTTATAGTTGGAGCCAGCCTTTGCCCCAAAGGTCAGGGTGTCGATAGCATTTTTTGTGCCCAGATTGAGCGTCAGAGAGGTGCCGAAAACAGGCTTGTTGAGAAGTGTCCCGTACGGGAGGACAACTTCTTCAAAGTTGCTGAAATTGTAGCTGTCCAAAGACAGGCTTCCCCGTATTCCAAACAGCAGATTGAATGATTGCGTATTGAATTCCAGCGCGTCGTGCCCAGATCCCGCATTAACGCCTGTGGTGCTGTGGGAGGAAAGCACCGTGCCACTTCCGGCAACAACCCTGTCGTCTCCCGCGCCGAGATCGATGGTCGGGTGTGGGACATCATAATTGGATGTGTTTTGAAGAGTCAGAATATCCGCTTCGGCACCGAACGCTGCGTGCGTTCCCTCAATGGTGAGATCGTCGCCCTGTGTGACGGAGAAAGCCATCTTCGCGTTGGCTACGGCGGTGCGTGCTCCGACAAGGGACGTGGCCTTGATGAAATCAAAAGCGATGGGCGTACCTGCTGAACTTACACTGCCCACAAAGGAAAGGGCCGAAGTTGCATGAATGGAACTGCTGGCCAACAAAAGACTTTTACCGTCTTCCGCAAGAGACGATGTCACTTCAAGGGGTGGGTGGGCCGTCCCGTTGATAAGAGAAAGGACGAAGGAAGGATCGGTTACGGATTCGCTGAAGATGAGGGTGGCCGAACCTTCGGTTATCTGTACGGACTCCAACATGTTATGAGGCATGACTTTCTCCTCAACAGGTTAAAATACATAAAAACACCGCAGATCACACAGGATCTGCGGTGTCATATCGGAAAAAAACTAAGGGTTACAAGCCCGCTATCTAATAGCTCTCTCTCTCTCTCTCTCTCTCTCTCTCTCTCTCAGACAGCAGACAAGACCAAACGGCGTGGCTGTCACGAAGGGAGGAGGAAAAGAAGGGGGGGTGGATGGAAAGCACAGTTTGACTCCTTCAGTAATACTATTCTTTTATAGGATGATTTATAAAATGTAAAGGGGGTACAAAAAATTCTTTGTGAACAGTTGATTGGGCGTATGGCCTGTGTCAGCAATAACAAAGGGTAACCTCCAACAGGTTACCCCTCTATACCGCACATCTCTGTTTTGCTCTATCGAAAAACTAATCGACCATAGCCGGCTGATTCTTATCGGCATTCGCCTTGGCTTTGGCTTCGCGACCCTGCTGGGCCTTCAATACATTTTCCTGCAGCTGCATGAGCAGGCTTGCGGAAATCAACTTGGTATCAGGAGCGTACCCGCACAGCTTTTTGTAGGAATCCATGTCAATGTCGTGGCTGGCCAAATGCTTGGCGTTCAGATTTTTCATCTTGCGGCCGCAGATGCAGCACGAAATGTGGTCATCCGTAATAGCTTCTTCAGGCTTCACGACTAAATTACGCTTCGTGTATGGTATGGAGCTTATGCCATGGAGTCTAAAAATCAATTTTTGATTTACTTTTTTTAACATGCTGAAAATACGAAATCCCTAAGAGGCGCCTATAGAGACGTTTCGTACCCGGGTATGGGGGAATACCACACTTTTGAAAAGTTAAAAAAAGCCACGGGCAAGTTGCTCATAGCTTTTCTTACAGGTCGCTACTCAAGCGTTCCAAGGGCACGTTTTTTCTCCTCAGAGCGCTGTGTCCGGGAGATTAGCCACATGCTCTGAGGCCCTGACGAACCTTCATCGTCATTTTCTAGAGTGAAAAATACCTTAAAATCAAACACTCTATCAAGGCAATGTCAAAGAATAGCTTGCGAGCTTATGACAAGGAGGGAGACACAGTCGGTGCATTCTGCAACTGCACGTATTATATGTGGCATTTGTCCAAGATTCATATGCACCTCTTTGTAAGACTGTGGTGTATCGTAGGCTAGTCAGATACTCCGCATTCGCCAAATAATGCTGCACGGTTCCCGGATAAGGTTCTTGAAGAATCAAAACAGCTGTCTGAAAAATTTACTGCCCTGAAAAACAAGTCGATAAGCATCGTGACAGGTATTTGATGAGCGAAAAAATAGCCTGTGTTGGTCATCAGTTTGAGGGCGTATGCCACGCCTGTGACGACGTCACTGTCCACGGGGTTCTGGTTACCGGGGAATTCGCTACCATATTTTCCGCTGAAGGCACGAGAAGCCATTGAGCAGCGGGAACCCATGCCAAGAAGTGTCTGCTCGATGAGCTTGAAAAGCGCCCAGTGAGCATCAACCGTGCTCCAACGCTGTGGAGGCATGGTATCCTTGCGGCGAAGCCGTTGCTGCGTGAAGGTACAAACCTTCAAGTGAACTCTCTCTGGGAAAAGGGCCTGAACGCTGACTATGACGGCGACGTCATGCAAATACACGTTCCGGTGACCGATGAAGCCATCGAGGACGCCAAAAAAATGTTCCCCCGTCGATGACACATGGAAGGATTATTATGCCGGAAAACTCAAACTGACTGATTATGTTGAGATTTCTGTGGGCTAAATTAGTCATCAAAGAGAGCATAGCTTGTACTCCGTCCGCCGCTCTCGCTTTGCTGCAATATACCGTACTCCATCAGTCCCTGAATATCGCGCAAGGCCGTATCCGGTGAACACTTAGCTAGCTTGGCATATTTTCCGCTCGTCAGCTTCCCCTCAAAACCATCAAGCAAGCGGTTGATAATACCACGCTGGCGCTCATTGAGAGAATGTTGATTGGCCTGCTGCCAGACGCGTGCTTTGTGCATGACAGTAGCAAGTGTCTCGTCAGCGCCTTCTATGGCTCGCCCAAGGCAGCCAAGGAACCAGTTCAGCCAAAGTGTGATATCCAAACCTCCTTTTTGGGTACGTTCCAAAATAGCGTAATATTCCTTACGTTCTCGCTCGATCTGTCCGGACATGCTGTAAAAGCGTTGCGGGCATTCATCAGCCCTCGCCAGGGCGCAATCGGCAATGGCGCGGGCTATGCGCCCGTTACCATCCTCAAAGGGATGGATGGTCACAAACCACAAGTGCGCGATTCCGGCTTTCAACACCGGATCAAGCTCATGAGGAGTATTGAACCATTCCAGAAAACGGCCCATCTCCATATCAAGGCGCTCGGCAGCGGGGGCCTCGAAGTGAACTTTTTCGTGTCCTATATAGCCAGAGACAACTTGCATGGGGCCAGCTTCAGGCTTGCGCCAGGCACCCACGGTGATGCGCCGTGATGCTCCGTATCCGGTAGGAAAAAGGGCCGCATGCCAGCCAAACAGACGTTCCTTTGTGAGCGGTTCAGCATAGCGCTGTGTGGCGTCCAGCATCATTTCCACAACGCCTTCCACGTTTCTGCTCACAGGCGTAAGTCCGCCGATGTCAATGCCAAGCCTACGGGCTAGCGAAGAGCGCACCTGAGCCGTATCAAGGTTTTCCCCTTCTATGGCGCTGGACTTTACTACATCCAGCGTCAGCGTTTCCAGTCCGGCCTCAGCGCGGATAGAAAAGCCAAGGGCGCTCATCCGGCCCAAGAGCAAGCCCTGCTTGTGTCGTATAGCTGCAAGTGGCTCAGCCAGTTTTGCAATGTCCCACTGAAATGTCGGCCATTCCTGCCTTTCGTGAATATAGCGCATAATCTCCGCACCTCTTGCGGAGAATAAAACACACATTCTCCGCAAAGGCAATATTCACCGTAAAAACATAGCGGCTACTTCAGAAACTCACAGCTCCTGAAGTAGCCCTTTTCATTTAAAGGACAAAATCCATGCTGCCTTCTTCTGCCTTAACAACAGCTGGCTGCTGGACATCTATTCCTGCTACTGCGGAGAGTACGGCATCTATATCCGCCCGAGCCTCAGCGCTAGCGAGCGATGGCCACCTATATCTTTCAATGAAGCCTTGAACGTCAATCTTCGTCTATGGGTACGTTTGGTATGCCTGTACAATTTCGGAATAGTATTCCTCCGGCAGAGCACGCATATCAATAAGTACCCTGTTTCGCTCATACCTGTCGGCCATACCGTTTGTGGCCAACCACGCATCGAGGCCCTCAGGATGTGCAAGTGCCTTCGCAGCCGCGGCAATGCCGAATCCCGGCTTTCGGCTGCCTGACCAGTCCGTAGGCGTCTTGATGTTATACACGTTGTCTTTTCCACCCTGCCCAGTCAGAATACTATACTGCAGAAACTCATCTCTGGATTCGTAGCGGAAATCTTTTCCGTTCACACGGGTGTCATAGGGAAACGTGGCGTATTCCTGCTTTGCCGGATTGTAGAGGAATACTCTGGCCTGCACGAGTTGCAGATAGTCAGAATCCCCACTGTGTACGAAAACCTTACCCTCAGGATGCTCCAGAAGATGCTGTTGCGTAAGCGTATATATGACGTCGTCGGCTTCGCATTTTGGAGCGCTTATAACTTTCCACGGCAGGCATTCCCGGATGTTTCTGGTGAGTACGTCAAATTCCTCATAGATGCGCGCCCAATCCAGCCCGTCAATGGCTTTCTTTACGAGTCTATCTCCTTTGTATGGATGGTAAATATCTTTCCTCCAATAGCTGCTATGGCTGTCCAGCGCCAGAACGACATCAAACGTACCTCCGAAATCTTCCGCTGTCTGAATGACGTAGTCATACATGGCTTGAAACACCATGTAGTGCCAGAGTGCGTACTCCGGATTTTCCGATGCCGCTTCGATCTGTTTCAGATAAATGCAGCGATGTGCCAGGTTTGAAAAATCGAAAAGTATCAAATTATCCATAATTAACTCACAATCAACAGTCTTTCTTTCGCCCGAGTCACTCCGGTATAGAGCCAACGAGTGTAATCGTCGTCAGACATGTACCGGTTTCGTTCATCAATGAGGAGTACACGCTCCCATTCTGAGCCTTGTGCCTTATGCACGCTGAGTGCATACCCGTAATCAAGAAGCAGAGGGTCAGTCTGTCTGTTCTTCTCCAACAGGGTATTCAATGCGGTTCGATCCTCCTGCAGCTGCCTCATGGCCACCTGGATGTCCGGGCAGTGAAGCGACCCTGCATAGGACACCAGATCTGAAGGGAACTCCTCTAAGCTTGTGATGTAGCATGGGGACGACGGTTCAATTGGCTTTGTGTCCTCACAGACACGCAAGAGCTGCCCATTCCTGAAATTGGTAACCGCGTCATTCTTCAGGCAAATGAGCCTTTCTCCCTTAATCGGATACTTGCCCCCTTTTTGGGCAAATCCTTGGATAAGACGAACTTTCGTGTTGTAGGCAACACGTGTTTTGTTCATGCCGCAGAGAATGACAGAGTCATCAGAACCTACGACTTTCATGAATCCTGAACAGATATCCTGAACTCGGCTGCTCCCCTTGCGCATCTTTGCCAAGCGATTGCCTTGGACGCCGAAAGGGACGTCTTGCCGACGTAATCCATGATCGCGTCATGGACACGTATTCGCTCTTGTGTAAGGGCTACCGGCATGGCACTGCTCCTCAGGTTCTGTCCTTCCGAGCAGTATCCAAGGATTTTGCAATTGGCTCCAGCCTGATCAAACACAGCTGGAAACTCTTTTTTGCAGAGTACAAGCATTGCCTGAGCAAGATCCCTGATTTCCCACTGAGCCCTCGCGCAGCAGCGGAGGGGAAAAAAGACTCTGTACAGCTTACGGGCGTTCATCGTCACCACAATCGCCGAATGCACGCAGTGCGGGATGATGTAGCGGGTATCCAGCTCGGTTTCCGTCAGGACGCGGGCGTACACGCCGGAATCATCGGGAAAGCATTTGATGAAGGCGGTATCCTTGGCTGTGGCGTCGTTCACGAATTTCATGATGTTGATCCTTTGGTTGAAAGTTGAAGTGGTGGTTGAAGAATGGCCCCACCGGAAAAGGAGGCGGTGGGAGCCGGAGCTATTCGAGGATGATTTCCACGGCGTCCTCAAGGCCGACGCCGAGGATGTCGGAGGATTGCGAAAGGGTGACGGTCGCGGAATCGCCGTTGATGCCGGGCATCTTGTTCTTGATGCGGGGGCAGGACACGACGACCTTGCGGCCTTCCTCACTGCCGAATTCCGCGTCGAACCGGACCTCCTTGCCCTCGCTGCCTTCCCTGAGCCGTTTGGCGGCGTCGTTGCGCATGTAGTATTCAAAATCTACGCTGGAGGCCCGCATGGTGTCGATGGGCTGGCCGGGGAAATGGTCGCCAAGCTCGTCGGTAAACTCCGTGGGTGTGGAGAACTTGATGGTGCAGGAGCGCATTTTCCCGGTTGTCCCGTCGATGCGGACAACGGAATCGGTATTTCTCCATCTCCGCGCCGATGGCGGGGCCGTAGGGCATCCACCACGTCACCACGTCGTCCACGGCCCATGCGCCGGAGATGCCGGGCGCGACGGTCAGCGTGTTCGTCCGTTTGTCCACGGCGGTCACGGCGTAGCCCTTGCCGGAATTGTCGTCCGACTTGGTGACGTTCTGGATTTTCTGCCCAGTAAAGAAGACCTTCGCGTCCTCGACGACGATGGAAGCCGCGGAAGCCTGCGCCTCAGCCCCCACAGAGGAAGGCCTAGCGTTGAAGACCCGGCATCCGGTGAGCGTCCCGGTCAGCTCCACGGCCCCTTCCTTGGTGGCGGAGATGCTGACGTCCGTGACGTGGCAGCCCTGCACGGCTTGCAGCGTCTTGTCGATGACGATCCACGCTGAAACGTTGGGGCGGCATAGGGCCTGTACGAAGGCCCGGCTTTTCAGGGAAACGGACGCGCCGGACGCCGCCGTGGTGCCCTTGTACCCTCTGATCAGTTCGGAGAGGAGCCATTTGCCGGGACTGGCGGCGTCTTTCACGGCTTTACGGTAACGGATCAATTCCTTGCCTGACGGGGTGCTGGCCACTTCGATGACGCCGCGCAGGGGGACATGGCCCGACGCCACGGTAACGGCGAGCTGCGCGTCGTTGTCCGTGAGGGCGTCGGCAAGGGTTCCGGTGAAGGGTGCCGCCAGCTTGCCCTGAAGCGCCTGTATGAGGGCGTCCCCCTGCACCCGTGGGCGTGGCCCTCGGCATTGTGGATGTGGTGGGATGCCGCCCCATGAAGCGGGAAGACCTTGTTGCGGCGTGCTGCGAGGATTACGAGGACGAGATGTAGGTTTCGCATGGGAGCTTGCCAACCCGCGTGAGGTCGTGCCTGTGCCCGTCAAAGGCATCGTTGCCCCGTGGTCGTGGAGAGGCCCGGAACTGACGCTGTACCCAGGATGGCATGACAGGAACGTATTGGACGATTGAATGGAACCCCGACCGGAAGGAAGGGCCTACGCGACCATAAGGCGGCATGGGCGACCGAGATCTAGAAATATGTAATAGAGGAAAGGAACGGTTAATCATATCCCTCCGAGAGATTTTGTGTTACTCTTGGACTACAAATAGGGAGTCTATACCCCTAAACAGCTTCCGCTCATAATGCTTGAGGAATATTGTTCCCGAGCGACTCCAGAAGTAGACCTTCAACGTGTAGTCTTGCCGTAGGGTGATTGAGCAAATCCTCCGGCAATCATCGAAGGAGAAAAGAAGTGAAAAAAACGATCATAGCCTTTGCAGTGTTGGGTATTCTGCTCTTGGCCAGCATCGGCGCCTATGCCTCGTCCATATCCGACAAACAGGCCCAGGCATGGGAACAGGCACTGAAAGGCGAGACCCGGGCGGATCTCCCTGAGTGGATATTCCATGGCCTTACGGCACTTGGAACGGCCAATATGGTACAGTGCAATGGTGAAACATATCTTGTCAGGCAGCAATGCAAACCGCATGATTGCGGCAATAATTTCATTATCAGCGCCTACCAGCCTTCATCTCAAAAAGCTTGGGGAATGATAGTTGAAGTGAAAGATGTACCTGAAGCAATAGATACCCCGAGTAAATATGCCCGTTATATATTTATCGGCAAGCCGGACAAGGCGATCCAATTTCTTCTGATGGAGCAACTAAAGGAAGATCCCAATTGGAAGTAAGCGAGTCATCACGCTTTGATGATATAATCACCCTTGGCCTTTCTTCCCGGGCTCCTTGCCTTTGATCTTCACCGTCGCCTCGCCCACATCATACGACTCGTTGTATTTCGCCTCGATTCCGTCCTCCTTAGCTCCAAGCCACCGGGCGGCGAGCTTCCAACAGAGGGCTTCCGCGCTGCCGCTGCGCCGGGCGAAGCTGGCAAGCTGCGTGTCGAGCTGTGTTTTGTCGATGGCCTTGGACTCGGCGGACTCTCCCACGGCGGACTGTGGACGGACCATGCGAAGGGCGATTTCCCGCACGCTGGCCTCGTCGCGGGCAAGGGCTTCGGCCTGTGCCTGAAACGCGGTGCCCGACGGCTCCACGTACTGCGCGGTGATGCCGCCCGGTTCCGTACTCATGAGGGCGTTGGAGCTGGCGACCACGAACGTGTCCCAATGCTCTTGGCTTACGCCGCCCACATTGAGCAGAGGGACGGCCCGGTCGAACAGCATCTTGTCGAGTTCGGAGTCCCGCCTGTAGATGCGCAGGATCAGGGACAGCACATCGTCCGTGGCGGGGAGCCCGGTCATGGGGGAGGTCGGCACCAACGGCACGGTGCCGAGCCCGTGTTTGCGCTCGCCGTCCCCGGCAATGGCGTACTCGGGGTTCTCCTTGTCCTTCATCGGGCGGCGGTAGCGAGTCCACGAGTCCCGCGTCCAGACGGTCAGGGTTTCGTAGCGGAGCGGGGCGGCGAAGGCCGCGGGGTGCTCCATCTCTTCGCTGTGAACGACCGCCCACGCGAGGCCCTTGGCGTCCATCCCCCAGTCCCACACGTCATCGGGGCTGATGGAGGTGAAATAAGGGGTCATACGGCGACCGCTGGCTCTTCTCCATGCCCGCGCCGCACCCGCACTTGCAGCGGAACTCGACCGGGGAGAAGTGACGCAAGGGAAGAACAGCCATAAAAAATCCTCCTGATTTTTTTTGGTCAGGAGCATACCATTTCAAGGGGATGAGGGTTCAAGGGGTTGTTGGAAGGTTTTTTCATCGCGCGGCTTTCTTCCAGTAGCCGTGCCCGCCGTTCACAGGCTCGACCCAAACGTCGGTATATTGGCAATTTTGACACCCACAGAATTGAGTAGACATAGCAGCGATAGCGGCGCAGCTTGGTCACAAGAATATCACTACTACCGGAGGCTTTTATACCCACGCACTCGTCTCGTCCCAACGCCGTGCAGCAATAGCCCTGTCCGCTTGCACCAATTGGGTACAAAATGGTGCGGAAAATGACACTTAAAAACAATATTATTAATAAGTTATGCCAATAAAATCCTTTCCATAAAAAAGGGAGCCTTTCGAGGCTGCCCTTTTTTTTGTGGGCAAAAGGGAGGGCCGAATGCTTGTAATCGTTTTCTTGTGAAAGAAGAGCTTTTTTAGGAAGGGAAAAGTTTTTTGATGAGTAGAGAGGCTTTTCTGTGCAACCATCTGATAATGAAAGTGTATTGAGTTATTAAAGACATATTTCTGAGAAATGAAAGTATGTTACGGAGAGTTTTTTCGATACAGAAGAAAGGCACGGAAAGAAAAAATTTTGTATATTATTTAATATAGATACATGAAATA
>OCAG01000464.1_pt1 | contig 28097 bp, 44 predicted proteins | sample 1477111 | NCBI WGS metagenome assembly OCAG01 (sample SAMEA2580288, study PRJEB22360) | human gut metagenome | biome: human gut; feature: human-associated habitat; material: faeces | place: Denmark | collected 2008/2010 | reverse complement strand
GTTCGCGTCAAGCATATTTTTACTACTTGCGGCCTCGTTAATCGTGCTGGTTGGGTTTAGGAGAAAACAATGGAAAAACAAGCATTATGGCAGGCATACAACCTGCAACAAGAAAGAATAAAGCATATCCCGAAATGGGATAAGGTCGCTTTGGCAGGAGCCAACATGGCCTTGCAAGCGTACCGAAAACAGTTAAAGGAGGCATAGAAATGATGACTGATAATATTAATCCAACCCCAAATCCAACGTTAGTTTTTGAGGCCATTGCTCAAATTTTGGGGAACCGATATGGATATGATGTCAAGTTAGTATCCATCGAAGAGGCGCCTGAACAGGAGGCCGCCTCATGAACCTAACAATCGCCGGCCTCCCCTTCGTCCTCCTCGGCATCGCCGTCTATAGCGGCATCTGCCTGGCAGTCCGGAAGGGGTGGCTATGGAAGGATTAATGTTAGAAATTCTGATCTCCTTATGCCAGACAGGCACCCATATTTATGGAATGGCATTAGCCACCATCGGTGTTTATACCCTTGCGTTTATCGCTCTTCTGGCATGGATGATCAAAGAGTTTAGCAAATAAAAAAGGTCCCAAAGCGATGCCACGCATTAGGGACCAGACATATGTTACGTGGTTATTGTACCACGGAAATGGAGAAAAAACAATGATCCAATACAGGGGCGTTCCACCATAATGAAGCTGTGCGACGCCATATAACCCCTTTAAGTCAAAGCCTTATCCGCGGGCTAAAAACGCGGAAATAAAAAATTAAAAATCGTTTGTAAACAAGTACACAAGATAAAAACGGACGGGGAATGAGCGCCCGTCCAACCTGAACAGACAAATTTTAAGCTTTAATGGATTAGAATGTCATGCCAGCGTCGCAGTGGCGTATATCTGCGGCACCTGTTTTAATTTTTATGAAAAAAGCCGGGCGACGTTGCAGCGTCATCCCGGCCAATATAAAAACTACCTAAGAAAAGTATATACCCTTTGGAGGAAAAATGCAATGAGTATTCGAAAATATGTGGACGCACTCGCCAGAAATGAGAAGGAGCGCGTCGCCTTGAGGAGTAACGAAAAGGCCATCATTTGCGCCAACAAGGAACCCGAAGTGCACGTACATGAGGGAATTCAGGCATTGGCCTATGGGGCGGGAATGGAACTTCAGGAAACAGAAAGAACGTATTATTTTAACTATGATGGTGTGCTGTTTTATCAACTCAACGAAAAGGAAACGGAGCGAATTTTAAATGAAACCCTATGAAATGAACGAAGTCTATGAAATATCCGAAACCTACAGAGGCGTCATTGCAGCCATTGAAAATGAGGAATGCACCGCTGATGCCATGGCCGAGGCGCTTGCCATCATTGAGGATGAATTCGAAAGCAAGATAGACGCTGTGGCCTGCCTGATCAAAAACATGAAAGCCAGAGCAAGCGCTATAAAAAATGAAGAGCAAGCCCTTCAAAAACGGCGAAAAACCACCGAGGAGCGCGCCGAATGGCTGGAATCCTGTTTGGCAGAGACGCTGCTGCAAAATGGTAAAAAGAAACTTGAGACACCCCGAAACAAGCTTTCCTTTAGACCTTCCGTAAGCGTCTTTATTGACGATGAGCTGGGGCTGAAAGCCATGCATCCTGAACTGACAACCGTTAAGACCGTTGTTACCCCAGACAAAAACGCCATCAAGGCAGAGCTTAAAAAAGGGGTGCATATCAATGGCGCGTATCTGGTCGAAAAACAAAACTTACAGATTAAGTGAGGTAAGAAATGAGCAGAATGATATTAGTCATGGGGGAAAGCGGTTCCGGGAAAACCACGTCTATGCGCAACCTGGACCCGAAATCGACTTTTTATATTGACTGCGATAAAAAAGGCTTGTCCTGGAAGGGGTGGCGTAAGCAGTATATTCCAACTGAAAAAGACAAGCAAAATGGTAATTACTGGGCGTCCAGCAACGCGAGTGCCATTACACAGATAATGGTTAAAATCAGCGCTGAAAAGCCTCAGATCAAGACCATTGTCATCGATACCCTTAACTGGGTGATGATTGATGATGAGTTTAAACGCATGAAGGAAAAGGGCTATGACAAATGGCAGGATCTGGCCTTTTCAGTGAAGGAGATGGTCGCCATGGGGCAGCAGCTCCGTGAAGATCTGACTGTGATCTTTACCGCGCACACGCAGACTGAGCGGGATGACAGCGGCTTTGCTTTTACCCGGATGAAAACCAGCGGGAAAAAGCTGGATAAAATCAGCATTGAGTCCATGTTTACTACGGTGCTGCTGGCAAAATGCGTGGATGGAAAGTACCTGTTTGAAACCCAGTCCAACAGCAGTACGGCCAAGAGCCCCATGGGAGCTTTTGAGGAAAAAGAAATTGAGAATGATATTACAAAAGTCATCAAAGCATTGGAGGAATTTTAAGAATGAAAAATATTGATTGGAATAACGTAAAAGAAGCCGAAGAATTTGAACGCCTGCCAGCAGGTGGGTACATCTGTGTGATTACAGGGGTGGAGGATTTCCCAGACAAAGAGTATTTGAAAGTCGAGTTTGATATTTTGGAAGGAGATTACCAGTCTTACTTCACAAGGCTTGCGGCGAGTTTAAACTTTTGGGCAGGGAACTTCATTCGTTCTTACAAACCTAAAGCACAGCCATTTTTCAAAGGGTTTTTAACTGCCGTAAAAGAAAGTAACCCGGGCTTTGTTTTTAATAATGATGAAAACAACCTATTGTCAAAAACCGTCGGGCTAACCATCGGTGATGAGGAATATATTGGGCAGGATGGGAAAACCAAAAAGCGTTATTATGTCGAAGCGACCCGTTCCGTGGACGCCATTCGAAAAGGTGAATTCAAGGTTCCGGATTTTAAACCCCTCAAAGACCCCGGAAATCCAATGGCAGGTTTCAATCCGCTTCCAGACGATGAACTCCCTTTCTAATCGTTGAGGTAAGACATGCTGACCATCATTGAAGATACACGACAAAAAAAAGGCAAGTATCAAGAAGCCCACCAATATTTCAAAGACCGCGGGGTCAATATCCTGCGGTCCAAGCTTCCATATGGTGATTATGGCCTGCTGACCAATATGTCGCGAGTGATTGACACTAAAAAAGGCTTTGAAGAGTGTGCGGGGAACTTCGCCTCAAGGGATCATGACCGCGTTAAGCGGGAGATTGTTGAGGCAAAGGCGCATGGCATTGAGCTGATTTTTCTGGTGATCGACAAAAAAGCAAACTGTCTGGAGGACGCAAAAGACTGGCACAACGTTCATGGAAAGGTCAAGGGCGAAACCCTGTATAAAATCCTGAATTCCGTTCAGATCCGCCACGGCGTCCGCTTTGAGTTCTGCACGCCGGAGCAGTCCGGCCCTAAAATTTTAGAGCTGCTGGGCGTGCAGCCATGACCACCAAGGAAAAAGCCGATCTCATCAAGGCCACTCTGACCATGCGGGAGATACTCGGGATGTACGGTTTAGGTAGCAATGCCCGACACCACCGCATCCCGTGTCCCATTCATGACGGAAAAGACCGGAATTTCAGCTTTACGGACTTTGGGTTCAGGTGCTTTGTCTGCGGTGCGGAGGGCGGTCTGGTGCATTTTGTGGAGCTGTACCGGGGCCTGTCCTTTGAGGCGGCACTGGAGGAGATCAACGGGCGTTTCAGGCTTTGGGAAGATTACCCGGAATTGGAATCTGTAGAATCCTCTCGGAATCAACACAAAAAAGACAGCGCTTTCCGGAGCCGCCGAGCCATCGCAAAGCTCCGGCATGAACGCCGGACTGCTGATCGGGAAAAGGAAAAAGCTGAAAAAATACGGATGACTTTATTGGAAGAACTCTGGCGTTTGGACGCCAACAAAATAAAATACGCCCCGAAATCAGAGGATGAACCTTTTCATCCGCTCTATGTCGAGGCGTGCCACAAATTAGGATACCAGCAATATCTGGTAGAAAGTATCGTGTAAAGGGCGGTGAAGCCGTGCAAATCGAAAAATTAACCAAGGAAACCATTCTGGAAGACACCACTTTTGAGGAGATTATTGACGAAAAAGACGAGATTTACCGCCAGCGCCTCATTAATGACCTGACGGACCGGGCTGCAGAGCTCGGCGTAAAAACAAAGTTTACCAGCTTGCTAAAAGCCTACCAGAAAGAAGAAAAGAAAATGCTCCAGGAACAGAAAAAACAGCTCCAGGAGCAGAACCGGGCCCGGATACTTCAGAATCTGGACCGGCGGACCGAGTTCGGCAGTGAGTGTTATCCGGACCTGCGCTGCGGGAACTGGTTTGCTGACGAAACCGGCATCCGGACCTTTGGCATGTTCGGGGAGGTGCAGGCCTGCTACCATCCCATTTTACCAGTCGAGCGGTTTACCAACCTGGAGACTGGAGATGAAAAGATCAAGCTAGCCTTCAAAAAAGGAGCGCGCTGGAAAGAGATTATCTGCGACAAAGACCTGATCGCCTCCAGCACCAAGATTATTTCCCTTGCCAATTCTGGGGTAGCCGTGACCAGTGAAAATGCCAAGTACCTTGTTCGCTATCTGGCTGACGTGGAGAACTTCAACATGGACCTCCTGCCAGAGTGGGTGTCTACCTCCAAGCTGGGGTGGCATGGAGAGAACGCCATTAAGGAGTTTGTTCCCTACTACAGCAATATTGTCTTTGACGGCGATGTGCGTTTTCGCAATGTATACGGTGATATAAGGCAGTGCGGCAATGAAAAGAAATGGGATGCGTTTGTTAGAAAAGTCCGCGCAGAGGGGCGGATTGAGCCGAGAATTATGATGGCCGCCAGCTTTGCCAGCGTGATTATCAAAATGTGCAATGCCCTGCCGTTCTTCGTCCATCTTCACGGGCAGTCTGAGGGTGGGAAAACCCTCTGTCTGATGCTGGCTGCCTCAATCTGGGGCAACCCGTCTATGGAGAGTGCCTTTACCGGTGATTTCCTGTCCACCCAGACGGCCATTGAAGTGCGGGCCGATATGCTCAACCATCTGCCTTACATCATGGACGATACGGCCCAGGTTATGGAGAAGTATAAGGGTGATTTCTCAACATTAATCTACACCATGTGCTCGGGAAATGGCAAGGACCGATCCAACCGGAGCCTGGGCCTGAACCGGAACTACAACTGGCACTGTGCCTTTCTGACCACTGGGGAGCTGCCCATCACCAAAGAATACTCTCAGGCCGGCGCCGCCAACCGCGTCATCGAAGTCGAAGCCGGCTACAGTAAAATCTTTGAGAACGGCATCGAGGTGGCGCGGACGCTCAATGAAAACTTTGGCTTCGCGGGCAAAAGGTTCATTGAAATCCTGCAGAACATCGGCGCCGAGGAGGTATGCCGTATTCAGGGGGAGCTTTTGGCTGAGATTGAAAAAAGCGGAAAAATGCAGAAACAGAGCATCTCCCTGTCCCTGATTCTAACCGCGGACCGGATCGCTACAGATTGCCTGTTTGAGGATGGGTGTTATCTGTCCATTGAAGAAACCGCCGCCATGCTGAAGTCTGAGAAAGAGATCTCGGAGAATGAGCGGTGTTATGAGTTTATACAAGGTGAGATCGTTCGAAATAACCACCGTTTTAAACAGGAAGGGGACGAGTTCTTCCCGACAGAATGTTGGGGTGTGCGTGAGAAAAACTATACGTATATTATTAAGAATGTATTCGACCAAATGTGTCGGGACTGCAATTATAATGGAACCGCATTTTTAAAATGGGCAGACCTAAAAGGCTTGATCCAGTGCAACGAAGGGCGAAAAACCAAGAAAAAGAAAATCAACGGTGCCTCCGCATGGACAGTATGCTTAAAAAACATGCAGGAAATCGAGGGCTTTAATGAGCTGGACGATGATTTTTAAAAAGTTTGAGTTCCCGGTTCTCAAAGTTCCCGTCGGAAATAAGGTTTATATATGGCTTAAAAAAAAATATCAACCTTTTGCGAGTTTAAAAAATAACCCTCGCGTAGGGCAAAAAAGCATGGGAACTTTGGGAACTTTGAGAACTATGCTCTAAAACATTGATAAATACTACGTTTCAGCAGTTCCCGGTTTTTGAAAGCCGGAGGGAACCCGCGAGAACTTATATCTATAAGCTTTTTAAATTAAAATTTAAATAAAATAATAGAATTTATAACAATTAAAAAATAAAACTATAAGAGGTAATAAGAATGGACACAAAGGTACTTAACGAAGGGTTGAGTCTGATAAAAAAGATTGATGGCTTAAGGGCATTGAGAAACAGTTTTAGTTTAGGCCTTATTAACGTCCCGAATGGAGACACGTATATTCCGCTTCGGGTTTGTTTAGAAAAATATATGGACAGAGAAGAGGCAGCTGAGCTTCAAGATACTATGGGAGAATTGCTTGATGAAAAGATATCAGAATTTGTCGATCAGTTTGAGGAATTATAAAAAGGAAATAACTGTGACATGTTTGACCTAAAACAATGGGCCGCCGAGCGTAAAATGACACAAAAACAGATCGCGCAAATGTCCGGCACCTCCACACAGCCAATATCCGCATTGATGAATGACGGACACTGCCTGGAAGAGACAATCATTAAAGTTTGTTCCGGGATTGGGCGGCCATATAGGCGGGAAGAATGGGAGGAGCATATTTTAAAAAATAAAACGCCAAATCGGCCTAGAAAGCGAAAAATAAAACTGGAGTATGACCAGGTTAGGAACTATCGAGATCGTCGCTCTATGAAGGCGCTACGGCGAAATCTGGCTGTTGGTGAAACAGTTCGGGTCCAGTTCCAGTTAAGACCCTTATCGAAAACCGGCCAAAGAGAAACGCGCTGGGAAAACGGAACGATTATAAGGATTTATGAAAACCACGTCGGCGTGATGGTGCAGCTTAAAACAGCGCACGGAAACGCGTTAAGCTTGCGTAAGAGTTACATGGTTGACGATGTGGTGAAGTGGAAGGGGAAGCATATGAAGGACATTGATGTCTTTACCAGAAAGGAGAAATAACGATGGGAAGAAATTACATGCCAGAAGTCGCCCAGATGTTGGGAGTGGAAGTTGGGGAGCCGTTTGATATTCTGCTTGAAAGTGGGGAAATTAGGGATTACAGCCCTTATAAGTTTACAAATGAAACAATGGTTGATTGCGTCGGAGATGAAGCATCTAATTGGATGTTGTTCGGCTTATTAAGAGGAAATTACACCATCAAAAAACGCCCATGGAGGCCAAAATATCGTGATGAGTATTGGATTGTGACCACTGACGGGAGTGCGGGATGGCGATACTTCCGAAAAGACCACACAGAACACCTTGCAAATCTGAACATGGGGAACTGTTTTCCTACAGAAGAGGCGGCAGAGGCAGCAGTGCCCGAAATGCTGGCGAAATTCGAGGAGATAAAGAAGGGAGTGCGCCCTTGAAAAAGACAACAAAAGAAAATTTAATATTTGCGATCATTATTGTCACTCAAACCGTTTTATGGTTGGCCCTTGGCGTTTGCGGCTGTTTAGTGGCTTATGGTATCGGACGGATTATTGGAGGGTAGAAGAATGACCGATAAATTAATACTAGATGCTTGCTGTGGCTCTAGAATGTTCTGGTGGAACAAGCGGCATCCGGCGGCAGTCTATAACGATAATCGAAAACTCGAAACGAAGCTTTGTGATGGCAGGAAATTAATTATTGACCCGGATACACTGTGTGACTTTAGAAACTTGCCATTTCCAGACGAATATTTCAAAATGGTCGTTTTCGACCCGCCACATTTGTTACATGCAGGAAGAAAATCTTGGCTAATGGCAAAATATGGTGTTTTAGAAAGAGACTGGCAGGCTCAGCTCAAAGATGGGTTTGACGAGTGTATGCGCGTCTTAGATCAATATGGTACCCTGATTTTTAAATGGAATGATGATCAGATTAAGCTCTCTGAGGTACTTAAGGTGTTTGGCCAAAAGCCGCTATTCGGGGATAAACGGTCAAAAACACATTGGTGTGTATTTATGAAAGGGGTAGAAGAATGACCAAACTAAAGAGATGTCCCTTCTGCGGGGGAGAAGCGGAAATAATCAGATATGGCCTTAACAAAAAGTCGATGCTTTATACACCACATTGCAAAAATGAATACTGTGAAGGGTACGCTGGCCGGGCTTACGAAAGTAAAAAGCTGGCAATTTCAATGTGGAACACCCGCACGCCGGAGATTGTGCGGTGCGGGGAGTGCGTTTACTGGGAGCCAGAAAATTGCAGAAACCCCAATATTCTTATGCGCGACCAGCAAATGACCTATGATGATTTTTGCAGTTGGGGAGAGCGGAGGGAAGAAAAATGAAACTTGAAACAAATAAAAATGTTTTAAAACTAAAACAAATTGGAATTGATCAGCACTCAAGACCTGTATTTATTGATGCAGACGGGCGGCTATACAAAGACGTTAATTTAGGGATGGATGAATCCAAAATATGCACAGTGTGGGGTGGGTTTGATGGTGAACCGGACACACCCCTTGAATATTTTAAGCAAAGACCTACCGTTGAAATTGTAGAAAATTTGGAGGAAGAAAATGCCAGTACAGATTGATATGGAAATGCCCAGAAGCTGCGGAGTGTGTGACTGTTTATACAGACATCGCGATATGACTACAGGGTTTTGTCCGTTCACTGGACACTTCGTTAACTTTGGAGATGGGCGAGAGGTTGACTGTCCACTTGTGGAGGCAAAAGAACAGAAATGGCACGTTGTGGCTGAGGGGGATTTGCCGGAAGAGGTGAATAAAACCTATCAATGCACGGTTTTAGATAAATTCGAAAAAGAAATTGTATTAGCAGAAATTCTTTATGGTACATTTGTTGGGTTTTTCTGCGACACATACCTTTATGAAGTTCTCGCCTGGCGGGAGTTGCCGGAACCGTGGGAAGGAGCGGAAAAATGAGCTTAAAAGACGCAATAGAAAATGATGTATTAACAGAAGAGGATCTAAAAGAATCTTTCGAGCGCTTAACTAAAATAAGCGCAGCCGCAAAAGATTTGAAATGGGGAGAAAGCAAAGAAATCGAATGCCCAGACTGCAAAGGTGTCTTAACGGTATCACGATCGGATTACAACGGCCATATCTGGGCGGTTTGCGAAAACTGCGGTGTTAAGATGATGCAGTAGGAGGCATGATGTGGGGAACTGTAACAATTGCATTCTTTCTCCTATTTGCGATGAAGACCAGACTAATGTTTGCCAAGCGGATATTATTAATAACATCCCAGATAAATGTAAATTTTGCAAGGATCGCTGGAAGTGCCCGGTGGAGAAGGGCGGGGAGTGTACAAAGGAGGTCAAAGATTCATGAAACTTATGTTTACTTATTTAAAAAAGAATGGTAATGGAGGTATCCGTGCAACAGGCACATCGGCCGAAATACTAACAATGACTGCAATTGCTGTAGAATCGCTCTCTGTCGTGATTGCTGAGGAAAAAGGAATATCAAAAAAAGAAGCCTTGAAGTTTATTCTTGATTGTTTTTACGAAGATATAGATGCGTTGGTAGCAATATAGGAGGAAGCATGAAAGACAAAATAACAAAAGCATTTATAACAGTGGCTGAATGGATCGGCTCTTTATTCGGTGGCATCGCTGCCGGGCTGGGGTGCTTGGTCTGGTGTATAGCGATTATCGGAATCCCGGTCGGCATTATTACGGTGGTGATTGCGGCGGTGCTGAGGGGATTTGGAGTAATTTAGGAGGTTAAGATGATTGGTGTAATTACAGGAATAATTATATTTGCACTTTGCATTGTGTTTTTCTTTGTTGGAGAAAATACGTATAGAGTAGGGCTTTCCGTGATTTCTATAATAATCGGACTTTTCACCGCTTTTTACCTGTTTTTGGCAGGGGCATTGTATGTTGTTGCGAAGGTACAAATACCAGAATTTCAAAATAAAAAGGCGTACATTGAGGAGACTCTTGGTAAAGAAGGAAAGTCGCTTAATGACTCCATTGACGAACAAGCATTGCAGGAATTGAAGGTAAGCTGTAACCGGTGGTTGATTGAAGCAAAGACATACCACGAAAATTTGAAAATGTGGTTGGTAATACCGGATGAAGTGATGGACCTGACTTTTATTGAGTAATAAAAAAGGAAGCTTGCGCCTCCAAATGTGATGTTGAACTACATTATACCACATCTTGTGGTTTCATACAAGGAGGGCGCAAGTGACCAATAAAGAAAAGAAAGACTGGCTTTGGCGGTATAAAGAAGCGCTGCTGGACATCGACAGCTGGCAGCGGGAGCTGGAGGAGTGGCAGACTCGGGCGGAGAAGATCACGCAGGTGGTATCGGATATGCCGAGAGGGGGCAATGGTTTAAACATTGATGATATTGTCATTAAAATGACTTTGATTCTTGAAAGAATAAAAAAGAAAGCTGCGGAGTCTGAAAAGATTGAACTTGAAATTGAGATTGCCCTTGAAAGCCTACCTGATGCCACACTAAAGGCGCTTATGAAATACCGATATATCAATTGTCTGGAGTGGAAGCAGATAGCTATAGTTTTGGGGTACAGCGAAAAACATGTCTTTAAGTTGCATGGAAAAGCATTAGGCCTGCTACAGATTTAAGAGGATGTAAATGGGATTGTATGAGGAGCTTGTGAATGTATTCGGAGAAGGATATATTATATCGGAATTTGAGTCAAATAAAAGCTACGAAGCTGGGGCGGTTTGGATTGATGATTGTACTGGCAATACCTGCGGATATATTATTCAAAAAATCAAAGAGGATACTCAATGATACTTTTGAATGTGTTATTATGTTAGCATAGAAAAATGTTAACAACGCCACCGCGACAAACCGGCAGAGCATATCTGCGCAGGCGAAGGCGGCTGGCAGGCCGCCACTTCTTAGAATCTGGTTAAGTTTATGACCGGATGTGGATTGATCACCACACGAGACTTGGCGGCCCTATGAAGACATTGCTCCTGGGTCGGGCGTCATGAACCCGGCAATAACCTGCGAGCATTATACAAGACAGAGGCATCGGGAAACCGGTGTCTTTTTTCGTGGAGGGAAATAATGAAGGTAACCTGCAAATACTGCGGTATCGTTGATAAGCCGCACCACTGTCCGCACAAAGCGAAGCAGGATAACCAGCGGAAGGATAAGCGGATCTATCGCAGTAGCCTGTATCAGGCCGCCAGAGAGATGGCATTAGATGCCTACAACTATGTAGATTTATGGGAGTTGTATGTCAATGGACGGTACCAGCCAGCGACACTCACACATCACATCGTCGAGGTGTTGGACGATCCTGATAAGGCATCGAACTGGATGAATCTGTTTCCAACTTCCGCGGAAAATCACACCGATATTCATGAGCTATATAAGGTCTATAAGGATAGGGTACAGGATTTACTCTTTTGTATGTGCCAAGATTATCGGGACGGTAGTCGAGAGCCTGGAAAATATAAGCGCCATATCGACGATTTAACGGGTGTCATTGCACAAAAAGGTTGTTCATCCTAAATCAATAGATCCCCCCGGTATCGTCAAATATGGGGCTATGAGCGGTCTTATGACCACGCCCCTCCCATCTTCACAAGAAATTCCTAAAATCAAATATTGAAAGGAGGCTGATTTATGGCAAGACCGGCAAAAGCAGCGGCAACACGCACTGGAAACATGACAAAAAACGAAAAAAACGAACGCGTAGAACAGGAGAGCCGAATTCGTGGAGAAGATAACGCCTTAGCCCCTCCAGACTATTTGACTAATAAACAAAAGGATCTGTTTAATTACATTGTTGAGCAGTTGAAAGCGTCGGAAATTCTTGGCAATCTGGATGCCTTTATATTGGCACAGGCAGCCATCAGTATTGATCGGTTGGGTTATATCGAAGACTCAATCAACAAGGACTCCGCGCTTCTTTTCGACAGTAAGTTCATGGCGAGTAAAGATAAGTACACCAAAGATTTCTTCCGGTGCTGTAACGAGCTATCGCTTTCTCCGCAATCCCGCGCCAAGCTTGCGAACCAGTTTGTTCAAAGCAAAAAAGACCCATTATTAGAGGCTCTGGCCGACGATGACGACGATTGAGAAGTCGCGGGCCTACCAGTATGCTAAGTGGTGCGCGGCGGATGACAACGCAAAAATCGGGCGCTATGTGAGAAAACAGGCAAAGCTCTGGTGCGCGATCGTTGAAGGAAAGGACCCCGAGGCGTATGTAAGTGAAAAGGCTTATAAGAAAATTCGGAAAATCTTAAAGTTAATGGTCCATCCCGATCTTTTAGTCCCCATGTATGAGGGGCTTGAGGATTATGGGATGTTTTTTGTTGTTGCGGTTCTGTGCACCAAGGCCAGAAGGGATGACTCCCGATATTACCACACCGGCCTTTTGGAAATCTGCCGTAAGAATTTTAAGACCTTTAACTCTGCGGTTATCTTTATCATTTTGATGTTGACAGACCCGCGATTTTCCCGTTTTTTCAGCGTGGCGCCGGACTTTAAGCTGTCGTCTGAACTGCGTCTGGCGGTTCGCAAAATTATCAAAGCGAGCCCGGCACTGGAAAAGCATTTCCGGGTGCGGCGGGATTTTGTGTCCTGCGACGTCACCGATTCCGAGTACACGCCGCTGGCATACTCGAATGACCGTATGGACGGAAAACTGGCGAATGCCTTTCTTGCCGATGAAGCCGGAGCCATGGACAGCTATCCGGTTGAGGCCATGCGTTCATCGCAGATTACGCTGCTCAACAAACTGGGCATTATTATTTCCACGCAGTACCCGAACGAAAATAACGTCATGATCGACGAAATTGACCGGGCGAAAAAGATTCTGGATGGTCTCCTGGCGAACAAGCGCTACTTTGCGCTGCTGTATGAGCCAGATGATGAGATCATCAAAGAATGGGAGAAAAATGACCGGGTGATTTACCAGTCCAACCCGGTTGCCGTGAGCCTGCCCTCTGTTTTTGATTCCTTGCTGGAGATGCGGGAAATGGCAATTCTTTATGAAAACAAGCGGGAAAACTACCTTTGCAAGCATAACAACATTATGTACAAGGGACTGGGAACTGAAGGCTTCGTGGACATTGAAAAAGTACGCGCGTGCAAGATTAAGGATGATCCAATGTGGTGGCAGGGACGTACCGTTTACCTTGGGCTTGACCTGTCACAGACCGATGACAACACAGCAGTGGCCATGCTGACAGAATCGGATGGTGATGTCTATGCGAAAGTCTGGGGCTTCATTCCATCGGAAAAGATTGAGCAGAAAAGCAATAAGGAGCATTTTGATTACAAGGCGGCGATTGCTGCTGGGGACTGTTTTGCCTGCGGGGATGAGGTGATTGATTATGGCTTTGTCGAAGCGTTCATTTTAGCCATACCGGAAAAGTATGGCGTTGAGGTCGCACAAATCGGTTATGACCGCTACAATGCGCTTTCAACCGCCCAAAAGCTGGAATACGAAGGCTTTGAAATGGTCGAAGTCCGGCAGCACAGCAGTGTGTTGCACGCGCCGACAAAACTACTCCTTGAGCTGATCCTGTCAAGACGATTCTGTTATGCGGAAAACAAACTGCTAGAAAACAACTTTAGCAATGCGCGCTGCACTGAGGACACCAACCGGAATAAATATGTGAACAAAAAGAAATCCGCTGGGAAGGTGGACGAGGTGGTAGCGCTTATTATTGCGATGTGTCTGTACCAGCTGGAGCAGCTCAACCAGGCAGACTGTACCATCCAGGTTATTTAAAGGGGGTGATGGAGATCCAAAATGATAGAACCATATGGGAAAGAGTCGAAGGCTTTTTTTCTGGTCATAAGCGGGCAGAACCGGAAGACACCCAAAGTGAGCCGCTGATGACACTTGAAAATTTTCTGCTGGAGGCGGGAATCCGGGGAGATGTGATCACACGACAGATGGCCGAAAACATTCCGGCTTTGTCCGGGTGTGTCGAACTGATCAGTAACACCGTAGCGTCCCTTCCGGTACAACTTTACCGTACCGAAAACGGGCAAACTGAAACGATCCGAGATGATCCTCGAGTCAAAATTCTAAATGAGGATACTGGAGATACCCTAAACGGCTTTCAGTTCAAGAAAGCATTGGTGGAGGATTTTCTCTACATGGGAAACGGCTATGCCTACATTCGAAAGCGTCGAAACATTGTTAGAGGGCTTCACTATGTGCCGGAAAATCAGGTGTCCATAGTAAAAAACGCCGATCCGATTTTTAAAGCTTATAAGATATTGGTAAACGGCGGCGAATACTGGCCGCACCAATTTGTAAAAGTAACACGCTGCACAGAAGACGGTGTAACCGGAAAGGGCGTCGTTGAGACGAATCCAGAAATTTTAGCCATTGCCTATAATTATATGCATTATGAAAACAAGATGGCCAAAACCGGCGGCAACAAAAAAGGTTTTGTAAAAGCAAAAAACCGACTTGGTAAAGATGAAATGACCGAGCTAAAAAAGCAATGGACGCTGATGTATTCTGGCAATTCAGAAAATTGTGTTGTTCTGAACAATGGTCTTGATTTTCAGGAATCCGGCAGCACTTCGACCGAGATGCAGCTGAATGAATCCAAGGTGCAGAATGGTAATGAAATCTGTAAAATCATGGGCGTGCCGCCATCGCTGTTCTCAGTGAACGGACAGGCTAATGAGGATGATTTTACCAAATTTGTCAAAATGGCCGTTCTGCCCATCCTGAAAAACATCGAAACCGCTTTAAACAAAGACCTGTTACTCGAAACAGAGAAAGGGTCTTTTTATTTTGAGTTTGATACAAAGGAAATATTGAAAGCGGAGATCGACAAGCGGTACGCGGCGTACCAAACTGCGATCAAAAATAACATTTTAACCATTAACGAGACGCGTGAGCTGGAAAACAAGCCGCCCATTGACATTTTCAAAGACCGGGTGGTTCTGGGACTCGATGCGGTTCTGATGGATACAAAATCTGGTGAGATCTATACGCCAAATACCGGGCAAACAAGCAACTTAAATCAGGGAGGAGGTGAAAAACAAGATGCGAATCGAGATAAGGAATGACAGCGTGCTGTTGGATGGCTATGTCAATGCTGTTTTAAGGGATTCAAGACCGCTCAGAGGTCCGCAGGGGCCTTTTGTGGAGCAGATTATGCCCCATGCCTTTGAGAGGGCCCTTGAGCGGGCAAAAAATGTGGATCTTATGCTCAATCATGAACGAAAAATTGGCAGTACTGCCGAAGGGAATCTTGAGCTTTTTGAGGACGCCATCGGCCTGCGGGCAATCTGCACCGTAACAGACCCGGAGGTGATCCAAAAAGCAAGAGAAGAAAAACTTCGTGGGTGGTCTTTTGGCTTTATTGAAAGACGCGCCAATATGGAGGATGCGGAAAATGGTATAAAACGCCGTTATGTGGAGGATTTAGACTTGAAAGAGGTCACCATTGTGGATGACCGGAAAATCCCGTGCTACACAGCCACCAGCATCGAAACCCGGGCTGGCGATGAAGCCATCCAGGAAACGCGATTTGAAACATTTCGGGCCGTAACCGTTGACGAGCGTACGCCGCTGGATGAAAGCGAACCGGCGCCGCCAGATTATTCCCTGTATGAAAAAAGAATTAAAGTATTAAATTTAGGAGGAACGAATGAATAAAAGAATGTATGTAAAACCAAGAACAGGCCTGCTGATGCGCGCCGAAAGCTTAAAAGGCCTGAAAGAGCAGCGTGCAGACCTGCTAACCCAGATGGAAACCCTGACTGACGCTGTAAAAACCGAAAAGCGCGCCTTTACGGAGGATGAAATCGCGAAATTTAACGTCCTTGAAAAACAGGTCAAGGACATCGACGCGACCATCGCAGCTACCGAGCGCGCGGCTGCCATGACCATTGACGAAACCGCGGGAACCGAGGCCCCCGACCCAAAAGAACCGACTGAGGCAATGGAACGCAGAGCCTTTGAAGGCTATATTCGCGGCATTGTACTGGAAGAACGTGCTGCGACAAACCTGGAAAAGGGCGTCAATGGCGCAGTGATCCCCAAAACCATTGCCAATAAGATCATTGAAACCGTCAAGGAATTGTCCCCGATTTACGCAGCTACAACCAAGTACCACGTCAAAGGGGAGTTGTCTTTCCCGGTATACGATGAGTCCACACAGCGTATCCAGTGCGCATATGCCACTGAGTTTACCGCGTTGACATCCACCGCTGGGAAGTTCACAAGCGTTTCTTTGACCGGATTCCTGGCAGGAGTGCTCTCCAAGGTCTCTAAATCTTTAGTCAACAACGCCCAGTTTGACCTGGTTTCCTACACCATTAACAAGGTTGCCCAGGCTATCGCAGAATTCTTGGAAAACGAACTGATCAACGGCACCGCCAGCAAAATGACCGGAATCACATCCGCCACCACCGCTGTGACCGCCGCCTCTGCAACTGCCGTTACCACGGATGAGCTGATCGATCTCCAGATGAGCGTGCCGGAAGTTTACCAGGGCAAGTGCGAGTGGTATATGCACAAAGACACCTTAAAATTATTGCGCAAATTAAAGGACAATGACGGGAATTATGTCTTAAACCGTGATTTAACCACCGCCTTTGGCTGGACCCTGCTTGGCCGACCCATCAAGATCACCGAGTCCATGCCGAAAGCGGAAGCCGGTAAGGTTTCCATTGTCTACGGCGATATGAGCGGCCTTTACGTCAAAATCGTCGAGGATATGGATATCCAGGTGCTGACCGAAAAATTTGCAGATGAACATGCCATCGGCGTCATCGCCTGGCTTGAAATGGACTCAAAGATCATTGAACCGCAGAAAATCGTCTCTTTAAAGATGAAGGCAGGCGCTTAAGGAGTCGCCCATGAGACTGAGCGAAATCAAACCTGACAACCTGGTGGTCTTCGCTCGGCTTGGCGAAACCATCGACGATGTGGCGGACAAAGAGGTATTGCAGCCCATCCTGACCGCAGCACAGCAATACGTTTTGACCTATACCGGGCTTGATAAAACGGCGGCGGATGCCCATGAGGATTTGACCGTTGCCGCGCTGGTATTGGCGGCGGATATGTACGAAAATCGTATTTTTTCCGTGGAATCGCGGAAGATCAACCCGATTGCGGCCAGTATTATGAATATGCACTCGGTTAATCTGCTTTAGGAGGTTTTAATGGACCCAGGAAAATTGAATAAACGCATTACATTTTTGCTTCCGCCTGGCGGGACAGACGTGGATGGCTTTCCGCAAACCGAGTGGAGACCCGGGAAAGACACCTGGGCAAACGTTGAAACAGAGAATGGCCGCGGCTTTTTTGGCGCCAATGCAGAAATGCACGCCAATAAAGCCGTTTTTAAGTGCCGGTATTTTAAGGGATTACAGCGGGACTGGCGTGTCGCCTATGACGGGCGGCAGTTCCAAATTGAGGACGCGGTCAACGAAAATGGCGCAGGACGATTCTATGTGATTTTGTGCGAGGAGGTGCCGAGTGGGAGCTAAAATGGAAATCGTAGGCCTTTCAGACGTGATGCTGGACTTTGACCATATGGAAAAAACCGCAGATAATGCGCTGTTGGATGCCGCTTTGGACGCTGGAGCGAAAGTCTTATCGGCCGCAATTGAAAAGCGGGCGCCAAGAGCCATTGAACACCGCGGCCCAAACAAAAGTGAGCGGGGCCGTACCATTGGGAATCGAAAAATTGTACGCGATTCCCGCTGGCGTAGCGGTCTCCACATGGCGGATACCATTAAGGCGTCCAAGAAAAAAGGGAAGAACCTAAAGCGTTATTGCTATGTAGGCCCCGATGAAGGCGCCAATGTGAGCGACAATAAGACGCCGCATTTCTACTGGTATTTCCATGAATTCGGAACCAGCAAGCTCCCGGCAAGGCCATTTATGGGACCAGGATACGACGAAGCCGAGGCTGCGGTCGAAAAGATTATGGACGATATTCTTTTGAAGGGGGTAGGCCTGTGATGGATATTGGCGGAAAGATCGCGGATCTTCTAAAGGCGTCACCCGCCGCTGCGCTGGTCGATGGCCGGATTTACCGGCTTAAAAATCCGTCGGGGAAATTTCCGGCCATTACTTATTTTGTCTACAGTGCCAATGGTGAACTATATGGCGATGGCGCAGAGGAAAGCACCCATTTTGGTGTACAGATTGACATTTTTACGCCCGCCAGTTTTGTGGCAATTTACAATGCCGTCATGGAGGCCATGCTTCAAAATGGCTTTATCCGCGATTTTGAAACAGAAATGCATGAGGATGACACCGGTTTAAACCACAAGGTCATCCGATTTAATTACAATGAATTTTAGGAGGAAAAAATATGGCAACAGCTGAAAAACAAGTAAAACCAATTGTGAATGTGTGTGATCTTGTCTATGCGATTATGACCGACGAAGAAGCCGAAACCTATGGCGATGTGAAACCCATCTCCAAGGCCATGAATATTAAAGTGGATACAGAGTCTTCGAATGATACCTTGAACGGGGATGGCGCGCTGACCGCGTCTGAGACGACCATCGGAAAAACCACCATTGAGGCCGAGGTGAATGACTACCCCATCGAGGTACAGGCGGATCTTTTAGGCCATGCCTATGACAAGACAAAGGGAACGCTGATTGAAAACAAGGAAGACAAGCCGCCTTATGTGGCTGTTGGGTTCCGCCTGCCCAAGGGTAATGGCGGGCAAAACCGTTATTACTGGTTCTATAAGGGCAAGTTTGAGGAAGTGTCCGTTGAAGCGCAGCAGAAAGAAGACAAGGTTACCTTCTCCACGCCAACCTTAAAAGGCACCTTTGTGTATAACAAAGACGGCGATAAAAGGGTTGTAATGGATGAGGATGAGGGAACCACCCCACCGGAAAACTTTTTAAAAACTGTTTACAAGCCTACAGTCGTTCCCGGGGCATAAGGGAGGAATTTGATGGAAATTAAATTAGACGGTAAGACCTACCGAACAAAGAAAATCAAAGCTGCCTATGTCCGTGAGGCTTTTGAGCTGATTGAATATGTCGGTGAGCGCGTAGACCTTGAAAAGCTCGATAGAATGATTGATTTTGTCGTTCAACTTTATGACGAGCAGTTCACGGCGGAGGACGTTTATAACGGCCTTGAAGCCGATGCGCTGTACCCGACACTCTTCGGAGCCATTATCGGACTGACGAATGGCATCACCGAAAAACTTGAGTCAAAAAACGTCCAGCCGGAGGCAGCGCCGAAAAGCTGACCCTCCGGGAATGGATGAACGAGCTGTACATCACATTGATGTCAGCTCCTTTTTTTTGGACGTTAGACGCCATCGATGAGATGGACATTCTGTATTATCTCGATCTTTTGAACTACCAGAGCGAGAAAGAATATCAAAAGAATATCGAAGCAGCCATTCATATTCTGGGATAGGAGGTTAGAGTATGGCAACCAAAAGTTTAAACATTAAATTGTCCGTAGACGCCAATCAGTTTACGTCCAGTATGGGCAAGGTAAACGCCAATCTGCGGCTTTTGAAGTCGGATCTGGCCGCCACTACCGGAAACGTGGCGCTGTTTGGGAACAATCTTGATGGCCTGAAAAGTAAATCGATCAACCTAAATCAGCAGATTGACCAGCAATGGAAAAAAATCAATCTTTTAACCGAAGCTTATCAGAAATCCGCTAAGGAAAACGGCGAGACAGCTGAGCAGACACAGAAATATGAAAGACAACTCAATTATGCCAATGCGCAGCTGTCGAAGATGCAAACAGAGCTGGCCGATACCAATACAAAGATCCGGGAGCAGGAAAACAGCTTTATCCAGGCGGGCAACAAGCTTCAGGAATTTTCGGATAAGGCGGGTAATGTCTCAAAAACGCTGGAAAAAGCAGGGGCAAAAGCGACTACGCATATTACACTACCGATTATCGGGATTGGGACCGCTTCGGTAAATACGGCCATGAAGTTTGATGACAGTATGAGCCAGGTAGCCGGAGCCCTCGATAAGCCTGTGGATCAAATGAATGATCTTCGTCAGCTCGCGTTGGATATGGGTGAGAGCACCATCTTTTCTGCGTCTGAATGTGGGCAGGCGATGACCGAGCTCGCTAAAGGTGGTTTGAGCGAAGCGGATATACAAGCAGGCGCGTTGCAGTCTACGATGGATTTGGCCGCCAGTTCAGGAATGGAACTCGGAAACGCCGCCAATACTGTTGTTCAAGCAATGGGTGCGTTTGGTTTGACCGCTGAGCAGTCCAGTCAGGCAGTTAATGCGTTGGCAGGAGCTGCAGCAGCGTCATCCACAGATGTTGAGCCATTAACACAAGGGTTAGCACAATGCGCAGCCCAAGCTTTTAATGCCGGATGGTCTATACAGGATACAACGGCAGCGCTCGGAGCTTTCGCGGATGCAGGAATTACTGGCAGCGATGCGGGGACATCGTTAAAGACGATGTTACAGCGTTTAGCAGCCCCAACCGATGCGGCGGCTACGATGTTAGAACAACTCGGGATCAATACGCGTGACGCTAATGGCAATATGCTTTCAGCAACAGATATGGCCGAGGAACTTCAATCTAAGATGGGCCAGTTAGACAGCGCCACCCGTGATGCAGCCTTATCGACGATCTTTGGCAGTGACGCCACCCGTGCAGCAACAGTATTTATGAATACTGGTGCGGAAGGGTTAAAAAAATACACCGCAGCGACAAATGATCAGGAGGTCGCCTCCAGATTAGCAAATGCCCAGATGAGTGACGCAAGCCGAAACTTTGAAGAGTTGAAAGGTGCGCTGGAGACAGCGGGCATCGCCATCGGCGAAACCCTTCTTCCAACCGTAACCGATCTGGTCAAAGAAGGAACGGAGCTAATACAGGCTTTTAACAAGTTGGACGATGGCGCAAAAAAGAACGTTGCGAACATGGCATTGCTCGCGGCTGGTATTGGTCCCGTGCTCTCTATCGCCGGAAAAACAACGGCGGTTGTAAAAGGATTGACAGGCGGCATCGGAAAGCTTACCGAAAAGCTTGGCAAGGCGCAGGTTGAATCTAAAGGATTAAATTCAGGATTAGGACTATTGACTAAATCTTTCGGAGTAACGGGCGGAGCTGCGGGGAAAGCGGCAACGGCTTTTTCCGGTGTAAGCCTTGGAGCTGTCGGTATCGCCGCTGCGATTCCAGCCGTTTTAGCTGGACTTGGGATGTGGTACCAGCACTCCGTTAACGTTCGGGACGGAAGTCAGGCGATCATTGATAAAGCTCAGGGTGTCATTGATAAAAACAATGAATTAACTACTAACATCCAAGCAAATATTGAACAACGCCAAGCAAGTTTGCAATCAATAAACGATGAAGTAACAGCTAACCAAGGATTAACTGATCAATTATTCAAATTAAATGAACAATACGGTGGCACTGCTGAAGCAAAAACTATACTTCAGCCTATTATTGACGAACTAAACCAAAGAGTCCAGGGGCTTAATCTAACCTTGGATGAAGAGACAGGAATACTTTCTCTAACTAGGGACGAAATTAACAAAATCATTGAAGCATATAAAGAGGAGAACCGCCAATATGAATTAAGAGAACAACACAAACAGGTGGCACTCGACCTAGCTGAAGCCGAAAAAATTTATAGTGAAGCAGTTTCAAACTGTCAAAGTGTTCAGGATCAACAGAACTCTGTTTTAAAAGAAATAGAGGAAAAATACGCTAATGTAAGGGGCGAGCAGGAAAGATCTAAACTTATACAAGATGAGTATGCCTGGCGTACGCTAGCACTAACTGATCAACAATATGCAAATATTCGTGCTATGGATGAGGCAGCCCAAAAAGTAAATGGGTTGAGAGATGAACAAGAGGAGCTCATTTCTCAAATAAATAGTGAACCAGTTAAGGCGGCCGAGCATGTAAAAACAGAAATGTATAAAGCTGGCGGTGATGCTATCCAGAAGTATATAGAGGGGGCTATTGGAAAAGCGCCTGATCTGAATAGAACTTCTGACCAAATATCTCGTAATGCAGCGGGGGCTGCAAGTGCTGGAGATGTTAAACTTACTTGGTCAACCTCTGGATGGAATCTTGGTGATGCTTTTCGGCAAGGATTGTTATCAACTGGTGGAATGTATAGTCAGACTGCGCGAGACGTTGCTCAAAGCGGAAGCGATGCAGCTAAGTCGAAAGAACAGGAGTATCGCGGTACAGGCGGCTTACTAGGAAGAATTTTTGGAGATGGTTTAAGAGGGCAGAAACCTGATGCAAATGCTGCTGGTCTTGAAATTGCCAATGAATCAAAAAATGGTCTCAATGCAGGTATGACCGATTGGGAAGAGGTAAAAAGGAATACGGAAAATTTGGCGAGTAAGGTTGGAGAATGGTTTAAAAGTGTTTTAGGTATCAATTCCCCGTCAACTGTTTTTAGGGGCTACGGAGTAAATGTCTTGCAAGGCTTTATCAACGGTCTCGGCGAAATTGATATTCGAAAGATTGTTACCAACTTGTCTCTGGATGTTTTGAATGCCTTTGAGAATGGACAACTTGGCTTGGATACCTTCCTCGAAGCTCTCGGCGGCGGTATGAATGGCATTAACGCCTTTATCGACTTTGCTCGGAGTAATCTTGGCGAAGGCATGAGTGGCATTCTGGACCGTTTAGCGGGTTCTTTCTTTACTGGAGCCGGAAACTCCGCAGTCGCGATGACTGGCGGACTTTTGTGGCCGTCGGACTACAGCGAAATTACCAGTTGGTTTGGTGCCCGCCCGGCATCAGATACCAACGGGATTGGCTCCACCAACCACGGCGGCCTTGACATTGGCGCGCCCTATGGTGCCCCGATCTATTCCGCTGGAGCAGGCACTGTCACACTGGCAGACTGGTACGGCGGATATGGGAATACAGTTATGATTGCACTGGACAACGGCTTTACAACCCTGTTTGGACACATGTCTTCTATTGGCGTAAGCGCAGGAGACCGCGTGGCGCCGGGACAGATTGTCGGGTTAGTCGGTAGCACCGGGAACTCTACCGGGCCCCACCTGCATTACAGTATTTTCCTCAATGGACAGCCCATTGACCCGGCACAGTTCTACGGGTTCGACGTGGGCTCCAGGCGCATTCCTTTCGACATGCCCGCGATGGTACACAAAGACGAGATGATCGTCCCGGCCCGGGAAAACCCTTATGTTAACAGCGGTGGCAGCATTCTCGGCGGCCTGTTCGATGGTTTGGACCAGCGGATCGCGGCAGCCGTGGCGCAGGCACTAGGTGGTTCTGGAGAAAGAAAAGTCGAAATCAATCAGGTATTTACCGACGCCAATCCGTCACCCTCCGAAATCGAACGAAAAACCTTAAACGCGATGCGTAAAGCGGCGTTGCTGGGACTATAAGAGGTGGAATATGCAGGAATTAATCTATCGAAACAACAATGGCGACGAAATAAATCTTTACCAGGACAGCCATTACCTTTTTGACAACATTGATGGCATTGAGAAACTCGTCGCTGAGGACCAAAGCGCAAAGTCTCCCCGGCAGGATGGCGAGACGCTGTATTATTCCACCCTGGAAAAACGGCAAATGACGTTAAGCTTTGCCATAAAGGGGACGGGACCGAGTCGGAACTACCCAGACTATTTAAAAGCCCGGGATCAGGTGCTGCGGTGCTTCCATCCAAAAATCAATGGCGTTTTGACCTATCGAAATGGAGAAGTTTATCGGACCATTGCGTGCAAAGCTGAGGAGACGCCAACCATGGTCATTGATGGTGTGCATGACTGGACGAAAGCAGAGGTGATTTTGTTGGCTTACGACCCATTTTTATACGATAAATTAGAGAGCTCGACCGTCATCGAGACTTGGATCAACGGTTGGGCGTGGAAGTTCAGCCTGCCCTTTAAACTGAGAGAACGTGGGCCTCAAAAAGCCACAATCGTGAACACCGGGCATGTTCCAACACCAATACAGGTAGAGTTTCCGGGGCCCGCGTATCACCCTCAAGTCATCAATAAGACAACCGGCGAGTTTATTAAGGTAAATCAATCGCTGGGCCCATATGACGTGCTGTATCTTGACACAACTTTTGGCAACAAAAAAGTAGAGATCAGCCGGGAGGGCGGCGCGAGGGAAAATGCTTTTAACTACATTGACCTGGACAGCGTTTTTTTTGATTTACAGATCGGTGCGAACGAAATTGAATTTAAATGTGACGATGCCGATCTGGTGCCGCAGGAAGTAAGAATTCGGTACCGGAATCGGTATTTGGGTGTGTAAGGAGGAGGAAAAATGAGTTGGAAATCCGAACAAATGCATCAGGAAAACTGGGAATCAAAGAAAACAAAACTAGAAAATTCCTTATCTTCGACAATGAAATTACTAAAAGAGGATGATGAACTGGGAAACGCGCTTTTGATTACAAAAGACCATATTATTTTTTTAAGAGCCGATCCGATAGATTTTGAATTTGGTTTCCTGCACGATATTAGCCAAAAATCGTGCAGGAAGAAAGAATATAAAATTGTGCCAATGGTTTAGAAGAAAAGGCCTTTTAGCTTGTTCAATTCTGGATGAATCGATTGCGGAAGTGAATCGAATAAATAGTTAAAACCTTGATTTAAGGTCATGCTATCATCCAAACCGGAAAGTTTTGTAAGAATTTTGAATAACTCAGGGTTTTCTGCGAAAATTGGCAACATTTGAGATGCAAAGAAATTGTCGCTATACACTAAAGTCGGCGTTGAAAATAAATTTTTTGACAGTTCTGTATTTGGATTAGCAAGTAAAGTTAAATCAATGGCCTGTCCGCTCAAAGGTTGAGCAATTAAGAAATTGAGAATTTCTTGTTTTAGCGCATCTATGGGCAAATCGTCAAAAACATTACTGTGAATGTAGCCTAGCATATAAAAAGAAGAGGTATGGCAAATTGCTTCTTCTAGCCATTTGAAATTCTGTGTAACTTTTTTATTTGTTAAATAGTGGCAGAATTCATGCGAAAATTGATAGATATAAAAGGGCAAACAACTTATATAATTTTCTGGTAATTCATAGCAAACAAAGACTGTTTTTAAAGGTTTAAAACATTCTGGGCAATGAAAAGAGTTATTATGAATAATGTTTAAAAAAATATCTGAGTTAAAGGATACATGTTGACTGAACTTATTTAAAATAGTTTTTGTCAGCGCGAGCACGGAGCCCGCATAAAAAGGTAACGATTCAAATTCATCATTGCATTCCAAAAAATAACAGTTATGATAATCATTAATTTGATAATAAGTTCCCACAGGATAAAACCTCACTTTCATTGTTTATTTTATTATATCAAATTATTTGTATAAAAACACAGGGGGGGTATGCATTTATGAACTCTATGAATAAAATATCAGAAATATATGGTTTGAAATTGGGAGAACCTTTCCGATTGAAGAATGTAGAATTAAATATTATCTACGACGGTGACTATTATTTTAGCGAGGACGGCTTTCATGGACCTAACGGAATGTTAGATGCCATGTTTGATTTCATGAATCTATTGATCGGGAAATACGGAATTGTTTTATAGGAATGTTAGCACTCTGCGGAGTGCTTTTTTAATGCCAGAAATTATGGAGAGACCTAAAGGAGAAATCTATGAAATTTCATTTGATAGACACAGACATGAAGCTTTTTTGCAAGGGCGATCAACCAAAGGAAGTACCAGAAGGTGCCTATTTTGAATGGAAAAGGGACAAAGGCGGTTATAAAAAGGAACTGTATATCAATATAAATACAGCTGAAGATTTGTTGGATTTTGCGAAAAAAGTAGACGAAGAATTGATCATTATCCCTCCGGAGGAAAGTTATTTTAGAGATGACATTCCAGCGATTGAAATTTACAACAATTATAGAGAATGAGGTGATTAAATGGCAGAACAATACCACGGCTTCTGGGACGGCGGCGCGCTGTATGGACAGGTCGAGTTTAACCGGTATTTCGATTCAATCTATGAGTCGGGCGTTGCGGTTAATGATGATAACACCCTACAACTCACCGTTACAAAAACAGCGGCCAACACGGTCAGTGTGGCAGCAGGTGGCTTCGCAATTGTGCGAGGCTTTTTTATTTATAATCCTGCGGCCAAAACACTCAATGTGTCTTCAGGTGCCCGTCAAGACCGTGTGGTCATCAAAATGGACAAGACAGTCCGAAAAGTAGAAATTTATGTAAAACAAGGAACGAGCTCCGGTCCGCCGGCATTGACTCGAACCGACTTTGTCTGGGAGCTTTCTTTAGCAAAGGTGATTGTGACCGATTCAGGTATTTCCAGCGTTGTGGATGAACGAACAGATCAAAGCCTATGCGGCGCTATCCGCCCCAAGAATCTGTCGGAATTTAACGCCTGGATGAAACAAATCCAAAGCACCTGGTCTAGTTTGATTGCTGGTTATGACAGCACCTTTAATGGGAAAATGAGCAGCTATGATACAACATTCAATAATTGGTTTGAGCAGATCCAGGGCAAAACCTGGCGTGAGACGTATATTCAAGACGCGAGCACGGAGCCAGATGACGCGCCGGATGGTTCCATATGGATCGCTTTAAATTCCAATTGATGGAGGTTATTTTATGCCGGATACAAACAAACGCGTAGATGTCCGGTTTTTTAACCAACAATTAGAGTTGATTGGGGACATCGATGATTATACCGCGCTGACCTACACACGAAAATGGACAACCTATAATACTTTTGAAATGCATGTGTCCAAGTTTGACGGTGAGCTGATCCGGCGTGGTAATTTTATTATGCTTAACAACGACCGCTACCGTTCTGGGATTATTACCTATTTTGAAGACAACGAGCGGGAGACGAACGATATCACCATTCGCGGCTTTTGTCCGCGCTTTTTATTGTTCGAGCGCCCTACGATCCCGCCAAGTGGACAGGATTATGACACTTACAACACGGAGGTAGAGAACATCCTGATAGGCCTTATTGATCGAAATTGCGTTAATCCGGAAAATGGGAACCGGAAAATTCCCTTTCTATCTTGCGCGAAGAGTCAAAATAGGGGGGAGAAAACATCTTTTCAAACAGCGCATAAGGTTTTGAAAGACGAGATTTCCAGTCTGTGTACGGCGTCAAGTCTCGGTACGGCAACCTACTTTGATCCAACAACCAAGCAAATCCGCTTCGAAGTGTTATCCGGCACCGACCGAACTTATGACAACAGCGTACGCCCGCCTTATGTTTTTGCGCGAAAATGGGACCGCCTGTTTGAGCGGAACTATACAGAATCGGATACCGACTATAAAAACGTTGCCTATGTTGCTGGGCAGGGAGAAGGCAAGGACCGTGAAATTTTAACTATTGGAGATGATGTAATAGGCTTTGAACGTAGGGAAGTTTTTGTTGACGCCAGAGACATTGGAGAGGACGCAGAGACGACGTTGGAGGACCGCGGAAAGCTAAAACTTGCAGAATACGCGTTGATAAAAAGTTTTGAATCCACTGTGAAAACAGATGACTATCGCGCCGAGTGGGATTTAGGCGACTTTGTGACCATTGAGGATGATAAAACGGGCATCCGTGAAGACCGGCAGATTCTTGAGGTTAAAGAAGTTTATGAGACAGAAAATTACAGCATCGAGCCGGTTATGGGAGAGCCGTTGAAAACGCCACAGGCAATTTTAAAACGAAACACCGCCAGCCCCGTATCCTACCAGGGCAAACAAGGCGAGCCAGGAGAAAACGGCAAAACGCCAAACTTTCGATTAGATGAGGACGGCAACTTGTACGCAGTCTATGAGTGAGGTGAAGCAATATGCGTGAGATTTTACTCGGAAATATTATGGGGCCGCCAGGACCAGAAGGAAAGCAAGGTCCTCCAGGACCGCAAGGTGAACAAGGAATTCCAGGAAAAGACGGCGCTCCTGGAGCAGAAGGAAAACAGGGACCCATTGGCCCGCAGGGAGAGCAAGGCCCGCCAGGCGAAAAAGGAGCGACCGGCTCCACTGGGGCTACTGGGCCAAAGGGAGACACTGGCCCTGCTGGTCCGCCAGGCGCGAAAGGACCCAAAGGGGATACCGGAGTAGCAGGAAAAGACGGTACTAACGGAAAGAGCGCTTATGAAGTAGCGGTGGTAAACGGTTATGTTGGCACAGAGCTACAGTGGCTGATATCGCTGAAAGGGGAAACC
>OCAG01000457.1_pt1 | contig 28400 bp, 19 predicted proteins | sample 1477111 | NCBI WGS metagenome assembly OCAG01 (sample SAMEA2580288, study PRJEB22360) | human gut metagenome | biome: human gut; feature: human-associated habitat; material: faeces | place: Denmark | collected 2008/2010 | reverse complement strand
CTGGGCCATCAAGGGGGCCGGCCGACAATATCTGAATCGCCGGCCACAATGGCGGCTCAGGTGCCGCGGCGCGCGATTCCATTTGGCACGCCGGCCTGCCGCTGGAGCTTGGCCTTGCCGAGGCCCAGCAGACGCTGCTGCAAAATGGCCTGCGCTCACGCGTGGTGCTCGAGGCCGACGGCAAGCTCATGGACGGCACCGATGTTGCCGTCGCCTGCCTGCTGGGCGCCGAGGAGTTTGGCTTTGCGACCATGCCGCTCATCTCCATGGGCTGCCTCATGCAGCGCGACTGCCAGCAGGATACCTGCCCGGCCGGCATCGCCACGCAAAACTGCCGCCTGCGTCGCGGCTTCCGCGGCAAGCCCGAGCACGTTGAGCACTTTATGCTCTTTGTTGCCGAGCAGCTGCGCGAGGTCATGGCGAGCCTGGGCTTCCGCACCGTCGACGAGATGGTCGGCCATCCCGAGTGCTTGCGCCAGATCGAGGTCCCGGGCAACCGCAAGGCCAACCTGCTCGACCTGTCGCCCGTGCTGGCGAGCGCGACCTGCGAGTTTGGTGCCCATATCCCGGGTGCCGACGGTCGTCACTTCCTGCCGCAGATGGCCGCGGACAGCGAGCTCGACAAGACGCTCGACTCCACGTTGTTCGTGCCCTATACGGCCGATGCCCGTGCGCACCTGCGTCCGATTCGCTTCCGCGCCGATATCGCCAACGTCAACCGTTGCGTGGGCACCATCCTGGGCAACGCGGTGACCAAGGCGCATCCCGAGGGCCTGCCCGCCGGCTCCATCACCATCGATTGCGATGGCTCGGCCGGTCAGAGCTTTGGCGCCTTCCTGCCGCGCGGCATTATGCTCAACGTCTGCGGCGACGCCAACGACTACTTTGGCAAGGGCCTTTCGGGCGGCGAGGTGTCGGTGCGACCCAACCCGCATGCGACCTACAAGTTCGACGAGAACATCATCGTGGGCAACGTTGCTTTCTTTGGCGCCACGAGCGGCCGCGGCTTCATTAACGGTCTGGCCGGCCAGCGTTTTGCCGTGCGCAACTCCGGTGCCACCGTGGTGGTCGAGGGCTGCGGCAACCATGGCTGCGAGTACATGACGGGTGGCCTGGCGCTCATCCTGGGCGAGGTCGGGCAGAACTTCGCTGCCGGCATGACGGGTGGTGTGGCCTATGTCTTTGACCAGTACGGCACGCTCGATGCCCGTGTGAACCACGAGAGCGTTGAGCTCAAGGCCCCGACGGCCGACGAACTGGCGCAGATTCGAGAACTCATCCAGGAGCACGTGGACGCGACGCAGAGCCCGCGCGGCATTAAGTTGCTTTACAGCTTTGAGACGATGAGTAAGCACTTTGTGAAGGTCATTCCGACCGAGTACGAGCGCGTGCTGGCGATTGTCGCTGCGGGTGAGGCTGTGGGCAAGACGCATGCACAGGCAGAGGAGCTGGCGTTTGACATTGTGACCGGTCGCGCGAGCGCCGCGGATGTCGCTCGCTTCGATGTCGCGGGTGCTGCGTCCGTGGCCGCCAGCTCTGTTGTTTCGACCAAGAAGGAGGCGTAAGTGCCATGGGTAAGCCCGGTGCTTTTCTTGATATCGATCGCGTGACCCACGAGCTACGCCCTGTGGAGGAGCGCAGCCATGATTTTGATCCGCTGTACGTGGAGCTCGACGACGATGCGCGCCGCGCCCAGGCGAGCCGCTGCATGATGTGCGGTGTGGCGTTTTGCCAGATGGGCGCGAGCTTTGGCAAGGCACGCCCGAGCGGCTGCCCGCTGCACAACCTGATTCCCGAGTGGAACGAGCTGGTGTACCGCGGCCGCCGGGACGAGGCTGCCGAGCGTCTGTCGCTCACCTCGCCCATGCCCGAGTTCACGAGTCGCGTGTGCCCGGCGCTGTGCGAGGCCGCGTGCAACCTGGGCTCGGTCGACGGCCAGCCCACGACGATTCACGATAACGAGCGCGCGATCAGCGACCACGAATGGGCAAACGGTGGCCCGCGTCGCTTTGAACCGGCAGGGGAGGACGCGCCCTCGGTCGCCGTGGTTGGTTCCGGTCCTGCTGGTCTGGTGGCAGCATGGGAGCTCGCCCGTCGTGGCGCTCGCGTGACGGTGTTTGAGCGCGACGACCGCCCGGGCGGCCTGCTCATGTACGGCATTCCCAACATGAAACTCGAGAAGTCTGTGGTCGAGCGTCGCGTGGCGCTCATGCGCGAGCTGGGTATCGTCTTTGAGCTGGGCGCTGACGTTACGAACCCTGCAGTGGCGGCCAAGCTCAATGGCTTTGACGCCGTCGTGGTGGCTGCCGGCGCTCGTGCACCCCGCGGTCTTTCGGCTGCGAATGTGGATGCCCCGGGCGTGGTGTATGCCGTGGACTATCTGACGGCTTCGACCGTCTCGGTGCTCGATGGCGGTGAGCCTGCGGTGAACGCGCGCGGGCTGGACGTTGTGGTCATTGGCGGCGGCGATACCGGCAACGACTGCGTGGGTACCGCGGTGCGCCAGGGTGCGCGCAGCGTGCGTCAGTTTGAGTTCTTGCCGGCCGCGCCCGATAAGCGTGCGGCGAGCAACCCTTGGCCGCAGTGGCCCAACGTTAAGAAGACCGACTACGGTCAGCAGGAGGCTATCGCTGCCATGGGCGGTGAGATGCGTGCCTGGGGCGTGGATACGCTCGAGGTGCTGCTGGACAAGAAGGGCGCGGCAGCGGGCCTGCGCGTGGTCGACCTGGATTGGTCGGCCGGCAAGCCCGAACGCATTGCGGGCTCCGAGCACGAGGTGCCGGCGCAGCTGGTGCTCATCGCCTGCGGCTATACGGGTCCGGAACACAGCGTGTTCGAAGCTGTCGGCGTGCCTGTTGCCACGGCGGGCCGTCCGTTGCCCGTGATGGCTTCCGAGGACTCGCACCTTGCGGCCCGCGTGGATGGCGTTGCTGCGGATGCCGCGCCGGTGTATGTGGCCGGCGATGCTCGCAACGGCAGCTCGCTCGTGGTGAGCGCCATGGCCGATGCCCTCGCCTGCGTCGCCGAGGTTGCCGAGGCCCTGGCGCTGTAAGACAGTCATTCAAGAGCGTCCCCAACGACTAGTCATTGGGGACGCTCTTGACGTTTGACTGCTCATTTGCTGACGTGCGGGCTCGCGGCGCCTTGCTCTTTTCGTGATGGCTGCGGCTGGCAAGCTCAAAAGCTCTGTTTATTTGCCTATTTTTAACTGGTGTTTTGCTTTGGTATAACGTATCGGTCAAGCGTTCCGTCAAGTATTCGGTCAGCATCTGGTTTGCAACCCGATGCTCATTTCGCCCGCGCTGGCGGCGACCACCGGCTCTCCTCGTAAGCTCAAATTGAGGTTCATCAGTTTGAGGAGGATGTCATGGCTGATCATGTTTTGGACCGGGGACGTCTGACCGAGGCCGTCGGTGACGATATTGCCGACATGGCCCAGTTTTGGATGCTGCGCAAGTTTCAGTTTTTGGAGTCGGCGCGCACGCAGTTCGAAGTGATAGTCGATCCATGGCTCAGCTATTGCGAGGAGCCTTCGCAAAACGAAATCATGGCCTATAACATGGCATTTACCGATTGGCTGCTGTTCGAGCGTCCCCATTACCGTGGTAAGACGCTGCTGGAGCTGTATGTGGACGAGCCGCCGGCGTCGCTTTCGCCTGCTTCGCTCAGGCGGCTCGAGCAGGTGCGCGACACGCAGTATTTCTCGCGCTTTGGCATTTTGGACAAGGATCCTGCGACTGGTATGGTCGCGCTGCGTGACACACGCACCGACCGTCGTTTTGATATCTACGACCCACATATCGTGCAAAAAGAGCACTGGCGCGATGGTGCGATTGCGGTGCGCATCGCGTGCGTTGACGATATTTGGCTGACGGCGGGGCAGCTCTATCTCTACGACATTGCGCGCCTGAGCGATACAGCGGTCGACGGGCCTGGTGCCGTTCATCCGGAAGACCTAGAAGATGGCTTCGATACCTCGTGTATCAGCTTCTTTTTGAGACTGGTCCGCGACACCATGGGTGCCCAGGGGCGCTACGTAAAGTCCCTCAACATCTACGAACAGGAATGGGAGTAGGGGATGGGCAGCTGTCGCCTGCCTTGCCTTCCGCCTTTATATCTCGATCAGTAACGTCTAGAGACCATTTGGACCCGTAGTTGTTACAGATCGAGATGAACAATGCAGACTCGACTGAATGTCTCGATCTGTAACAACAAGGGGCCGTTTGGCCATCTAACTGTTACAGATCAAGACGGAAGGTTGGCGCCTGCCGAAAGATCTCGATCTGTAACAACTAGAGGCTCAAAGACTGTCTTCCTGTTACAGATCAAGACATTTGTCAGCGGCGGCAACAGCGGCGATGGCCCATTTCTCCGATGTGGTGGTGATGGAAGTGTCTAATACCGTTCTCAAACACAAGCAGGCGACGCGTAACACCTTGGCGCGGAATAGGATGCTTGCCAGGCTCACGGAGGCGGCTGAACAAGGCGTGCTGCTTGTGACGCACGACAATGCCGAGCTCATGTGGCTGCGGCGCCATGTGGGTGCAGACGATATTGCGGAGCCCGAATCGCACCTATTCTGTTTTCAGCATGAATGGGATGCATTGACGCCGCCGGAGCGGGCGCGGTTGACCATCAAGGGGCTTGCCGAGTTTCACCCCGATTGGGCGTTTTGGGGATATGACGCCGCGCTGATATGGGGTCTGGAGGTGCCGAATGATCTGCTTGGGCCGCGTTGCTTGGTCAAGACAGGTTGTTCGGTGGCGTTGAGTACGGGATGTAGGCTGCTGCGTCCGCAGACGGCGGGTGCGCTTGAGCGCGTCGATGGCGTGCGAGTGACGCCGTTTTGGCGCACGGTGGAGGATTGTCTACTGCGTGCGCCGTTTTCGTATGGTCTGGCGATCGCCGATTCTGCATTGCGGGCGAAGGGCATGTCGCGCGACGACCTCTGCGAACGGCTCCAGGCCGATTGCGAGGGCAGGCGAGGGTATCGCAGAGCTCAGGTGATTGCGTCGCATGCGGACGGGCTGTCCGAAAACGGTGGCGAGTCTCGGTTCCGAGCGTTCTTTATTGCATACGGTTTTCCGGTTCCGGAGTTACAGGTGGAGTTTCGCGATCCGCTCGATTCGAGCCAGGTGTTTCGGGTCGATTATTTCTGGAGGCTCGAGGACGGGACGTGCGTGATTGGCGAGCTCGACGGAAAGGGGAAGTATACCTTGCAGAGCGGCGAGGGTCGGGAGTCGGTCGACCCGTTCGTGGCAGAGCGTCAGCGGGAATCTCATCTGACAATGCTCGGGCACAAGGTGCTTCGGTTCACGTTTGATGAACTCAAGAACCCGGGAAAGCTGGTTGAAAAGATGAGACTAGCGGGTATTTCGCAGCGGGCCGATTTGGCTGAGGGATGGAAGCGTCAGTGGTATGGGCACTGAAGTGGACTGTCTCAATCTGTAACATTTAGAGGCCGAAAACCTGTCTACCTGTTACAGATCTAGACGTTTGACGACGGGGCTGGAGAATGTCTCGATCTGTAACATCTAACGGCCAAAAATCGGTCTAACTGTTACAGATTGAGACAAAGGCTGGAGGCACGACCGAAAATCTCGATCTGTAACATTTGGAAGGTTAAAGACGGTCTATCTGTTACAGATCAAGACGTTTTGCTGGAACGACTGAAGCATCGTTGCACTGGTCTGTTCATCCTCACGTCCTTCTCTTCCTCCCGTTAGCCGATATGTCCGCAGCAACCCTGTCGCGCTGGGTGATAATGGACAAATGTTCAAGTTAATCGTGAGGGAGGAGCTCGATATGGCGTCTGCCGATCGTTCCACGTTGTTTATCAATGCGACCGTCCTGGATGGTTCGGAACATATGGAGCCGCAGCCCGACATGGCCGTGGCCGTTGAGCGCGGTCTCATCACGTGGATGGGGCCGAGCGCTGTGGCGCAGGCGCCTGCAGGTGCCGAGGTCATCGACCTGGCGGGTGCGTATCTCATGCCGGGCCTCATCAATATGCATGTGCATCTGTGCGGCTCTGGCAAGCCGGTTTCGGCGGGCGATGCGGGTGCGCTGATGAAGAAGCTCGATAATCCCGTGGGCCGTGCCATTGTCCGCCACATTCTTAAGGGCAGCGCACAGCAGCAGCTGGCAAGCGGCGTGACCACGGTGCGCGGCGCGGGCGACCCGCTGTTTGCCGATCTTGCCGTGCGCGATGCTATCGATGCCGGCAAGTATCAGGGTCCTCGTCTGGTGGCGCCAGGAACGGGCATCACGGTGCCGGGCGGCCATGGTGCTGGCTTGTTCGCCCAGGTGGCTAACAGTCCCGCCGAGGCAGCCGAACAGGTGCGCGACCTGTATGCGCGCGGTGCCGACGTCATTAAGCTGTTCGTAACGGGCGGCGTGTTCGACGCGACCGAGGTGGGCGAGCCGGGCGTGCTGCGTATGCCGGTGGAGGTTGCCGCGGCGGCGTGCAAGGCGGCGCACGAGGTTGGCCTTCCGGTCATGGCCCATGTCGAGAGCACCGAAGGTGTGAAGGCCGCGCTTGAGGCCGGCGTTGACACGATTGAACACGGCGCTCCGTTGACGCCCGAGATCCTGGAACTGTACCGCGGCGCCGCGGGCACGCAGCTTGAGGGGCGTGCGCCCAGCGTGACCTGCACCATCAGCCCGGCGCTGCCGTTTGTATTGCTCGACCCGGAAAAGACCCATTCGACCGATACGCAAAAGAAGAACGGCGACATCGTGTGCTCGGGCATCATCGAGAGCGCCCGTGCCGCACTGGAAGCTGGCGTTAAGGTAGGCCTTGGCACAGATTCGAGCTGCCCGTTCGTGACGCAGTACGACATGTGGCGCGAGGTGGCCTACTTTGCCAAGTATGTCGGCGTGAGCAACGCCTTCGCGCTGCATACGGCTACGCAAGTCAATGCCGAGCTGCTGGGGCTGGGCGGCGAGACCGGCACAATCGAGTGCGGTAAGGCCGCCGATATCTTGGTGACGCGCAAGAACCCGCTCGATGACCTGTGCGCGCTGCGTGAGCCGATACACGTGATGTGTCGCGGTGATCTGGTGCGCAAACTCAAGGTGAAGCGTATTCCCGAGGTTGATAACGAGCTCGACACGATTATGGCCATGCCGTCCGAGGCGCTGGCCGAGGAGCTCGCCCGCGACGGCGTGGCGTAAGCGCGCGATATGGCGATGCGACAAAGGGACAATCCTTTTGTCATAATCAGAAAAAGCCGAGGTCCCAGTGCGAGGCCTCGGCTTTTATTTTGTCCCATGGTATGGCGGCTATGAGCGCGTCTCCATCTTGGCGTGGCACTTGGGACAGGTGACGCGGATCTTGCCCTTGCCCTTGGGGACGGAGAGCATCTGGCCGCAGTTAGGGCACTTGAGGTATGCCGTGGTCTTGCGACCCTTCCACATCTTCTTGGCCGTGCGCTTGGCACGCTCAAAGTCTTCCTTGCTGGTGCCGGCCGCGCGCGAGGTGCTGGCCGCTGCGGCCCCGCCGCCCAAGCTGGCGACGAACTTGCCCAAGCCGGGGACCTTAGCCGAGCCGGCGACAAAGGCGTCGTTCTCCCTGCGACGTGCATCGATGTTTTTGGACAGGCCGCGCAGCACGCCGATCACGATGACAGCGATGGCGATCCAGCTGAGCCACTGGATGCGGGCTATCGATCCGACCATCGCGATGACGATGCCGACAAAACCCATTACGATGGTGAGTTCATCGGCGCCATTGCGACCCTTCATAAAGTCATTCATGCAAATTGCCTTTCGTTCGATATACTGCACGCCTTTATACCCCTTTTGGTGCAAGGGGACAGGTACGTTTGCACCAATTACTTGGCGAGCTTGTCGACGACGCGCTCTATCTCGGCGAGCTTGGCGGCCTTGAGTTCCTCGTCGCCCGATTCGATGGCCGAGGCGACGCAGCCCTCGATGTGAGCCTTGAGCACATCGGCGTTGATGCGGGCGATGAGCGCCTGCGTGGCCATGAGCTGCGTGGAAATATCGACGCAGTAGCGGTCCTCCTCGACCATCCGCAGGATGCCGTCGATCTGACCACGTGCCGTTTTGAGCATGCGGGTCACCGATTTATGGTCTGCCATCATGGCGGGTCCTCGTTTCTGGTCAATCCTTCAAATACCTCGCCCTCAGTTGCGGTGAAATAGTTCTTGATGGGGGCTTGGAGCGCTAAAACAGGAACTATTTCACCGCAACTTCTGAAGGGCTGGTTGAGCGGTGGTTGCTGGGCGGCTATGTCGGCCGACAGCGGTGCCTGCTGGTGCGGTGGCAGCTAGGCTGCGGTCACGGACAGGGCGTGGAACTTCTCGCCGGCGCCCTCGACGGCGGCAGTGAGCTGCTCAGCGGTCACGGTGTCGGCGCACTCCACCTGCACGGTCTGAGTCTCGTGATCGGCATCGGCGTCGGTCACGCCGGCAACGTTGAGCAGTGCCGTCTCGACGGTGGCGTCGCAGTGACCGCACATAAGGCCGGAAGTCTTAATCGTGTAACGCATGGATATTCCTCTCTGTTGTGTCGGCTTTCCCAGGTGCCCGGCCTTGACCTTCAAACCGTCGCTCGCGTACCAAAGTACGCGTCGCTCCTCTTTCAGGTCAATCTCGGGCACCTGGAAAACCCGTTCTAAATGGACGTAATGGTGAGCCTATTTTGCCACTTTCGGCTTAAAGGTTCGCAGGCGCAGCGCATTGCTTACGACACACACGCTCGACAGGCTCATGGCCGCGGCGCCAAACATCGGCGAGAGTTGCCATCCCGTGAGCGGGAAGAACACGCCCGCGGCGAGCGGAATGCCGATGCCGTTGTAGAACAGCGCCCAGAACAAGTCCTGCTTGATGTTGCGAATCGTGGCGCGCGAAAGCTCGATGGCGCGGGCGACGTCCATGAGGTCGCTGCGCATGAGCACCACATCTGCCCCTTCTTTGGCGATATCGGCGCCGGTGCCGATCGCAAGGCCCACGTCGGCGCGCGCCAGGGCGGGGGAGTCGTTGATGCCGTCGCCCACCATGGCGACCATGCTGCCCGCATTCTGCAGCTCGCGCACGTGGCGCTCCTTGTCGGCGGGGAGGACGTCGGCGATGACCTGCTTGCTGTTCAGTCCCACGCGGCGGGCGATTGCTTCGGCCGTCACGCGGTTGTCGCCGGTGAGCATGTGCACGTCGACGCCGAGCTTGCGGAGCGCGGCGATGGCCTCGGCGCTCGTCTCTTTGACCTCGTCGGCCACGGCAATGGTGCCGGCAAGCTCGCCGTTCTTGGCAAAGAACAGCGGCGTCTTGCCTTCGGCGGCAAATTGCTCGGCAAGACCCGCGGGCACGGTAACGCCCAACTCGTTCATCAGGCGCACGTTACCAGCGGCAATGGCGTTTTGCCCTTCGCGCGCCGTAACGCCTCGTCCGGGCACGGCGGCAAAGTCCTCGACCATGCGCGCGACGATCCCGCGCGTCTCGCACTCGGCCATAATCGCCTCGGCCAGCGGGTGCTCGCTTGAGCGCTCCAACGCGGCGGCCAGCTTGAGCAGCGCCTTTTCGCTCATGGCGGGCGAGCCGTCGGCGCGCGTGGCTACCACGATATCGGTCACGGCGGGCTTGCCGCGGGTGACCGTGCCCGTCTTATCGAGCACCACGGTGCCCACGCTGCGCAGGTTCTCCAGCGCCTCGGCGCTCTTAAACAGAATGCCCATCTCGGCGCCCTTGCCGGTGCCCACCATAATGGCGACGGGCGTGGCCAGGCCCAGCGCGCACGGACAGCTGATCACCAGCACAGCGACGGCGGAGGTGAGCGCTTCGTTCACGCTACCGGTCAGTGCCATCCACACCACGAAGGTCACGGCCGAGATCGCAAACACCACGGGCACGAAGACGCCGGCGACCTTGTCGGCCAGGCGGGCGATGGGCGCCTTGGTGGCGTTGGCGTCCTCGACGAGCTGGATGATCTTGGCAAGCGACGTGTCGGCGCCCACGCGTGTGGCACGGAAGGTAAACGATCCGGTGCGGTTGACCGTGGCGGCGTTGACGGTGTCGCCGGCGGTCTTTTCCACGGGGATGGACTCGCCGGTGAGCGCGCTCTCGTCCACGGCCGAGCTGCCCTCGAGCACCACGCCATCGACGGGGATGGACTCGCCGGGGCTCACGCGCAAGACCTGACCGGGAAGGATGCTGTCGACGTCGACGGCGGTCTCGCTGCCGTCCTCTGCCACGACGGTCGCGGTCTTGGGCGCCAGGTCGATCAGCGCCTCGATGGCGCCGCCGGTTTTGGACTTGCTGCGCGTCTCGAGGTATTTGCCCACGGTGACGAGCGACAGAATCGTGCCGGCGCTCTCAAAATACAGGTTGTCCATGCTCGTCATCATGGCCTCGTGGACCTGACCCACGGCTAGCTGGTCGGCCATGATGAACATGGCGTAGAGCGACCAGGCGACGGAGGCGGTGGCGCCCACGGCAATAAGGGCGTCCATGGTGGGCGCGCCATGCGCGAGCGATTTAAACCCGTTGATAAAGTATGCGTCGTTGACATAGACGATGGGGATGAGCAGGAGGAGCTCGGTGAGGGCGAGCGTCATGCTGTGGGTATGGTCGGTGAAAATGCCGGGCAGCGGCCAACCAAGCATGTGTCCCATGCCTATGTAGAACAGCGGGACGAGGAAAACGATCGAGACGATGAGGCGGGTGCGCATGGCAGAGGCGGTGGCCTCCAGCTTTTTGGTCGGCGACTCCATATGGGCGGCGCCGGACCTAGCTTGTGCGCCGTCGCTTGAGCCGGCGGAACCGGCGCCCGCATCGACGGGCGAGGCCGAGTAGCCGGCACGGTCGACGGCGGTGCAGATATCGTCGGGGGAGACCTGCGCGGGGTCATAGTCCACCATCATGGAACCGGCGAGCAGGTTGACCGCGACGCTTTGGACGCCGTCGAGCTTGCTCACGGCGCGGTCCACATGCGCCTGGCAGGCGGCGCATGTCATGCCGCCCACGTCGAACTTATCTTGAGCCATGGCTTCTCCTTTCTGTGGCTCGGTGGCGTGAATGTTAACCTGTCGATACTATACACCCATACCCCCTGGGGGTGTCCAGTAATAGTTTGAATGTATGACTTTTCATTACAGATGAGGGTGGCTGCTCAATCGGTGGCCGTCTCTGCCAAACATCTCAATCTGTAACGTCTGGACCGGTTTTTGAACCATAGCTGTTACAGATTTAGACAAATATTTCAGCCGAAAACTAACGTCTCGATCTGTAACAACTAGACCCCGTTTTACCGAGTAGATGTTACAGGTCGAGACAAACCATCCAGGCCAATCCGAACATCTTGATCTGTAACATCTAGACCAGTTTTTGAGTTCTAACTGTTACAGATTAAGACGATTGCCGGGGAGGGGCCCGCCGCGGCAAGACGCCCGTCGCCTAGATACAGAACCCGGGAATCACGCAGGTTCGTTTGTTTGGCTTGTCCGCAGGCGTTGCGTACGTAAAGGCGTCGCCGTCGTGGCCCACACGGTTTATGTAGAGCGTGCCTTCGGTCTCCGATGAGTCGGGGCTCACCGTGCACTCCCACCAGCAGGTGTCCTTGCCCTTCCACTGGCGAACCAACGTCTCGTTCGTGGTATACGGACTTACCTTGAGCTCGCGGAAGAGCTGATACTCCTTGCCCTCGCCGTTATAGATGTCGGCCAGGTAGTGAAAGCCCTCGGTAAACGACTCGGGCGGCTGCACTCCGCACAGCTCGACCATGGCGGGCAGCCAAAGAGTTGCGGGCAGCTCGCTCAGGCACGATGCGCTTCTGGCGGCGCCAACGTTATTCGAGATCTTTTTGACAGATTTGATGAGTGCGCGCAGCTCGTTGGGCAGCAGCTTAAGGCCGTCGCTATCGAGCCATTCCCGCAGCTCGCAATCTGCCCAGCCGGCGCTCGCCGGTTGGGCCGCGGCATCGCGCTCGGCAATACCCGCGTCGAACATAAACGTCAGCCCGGCCTTGCCCGTACCGTCTAGAAGCTGGTCGTGGCGGATGCCCACGAGCTGCGCGCCGACGTGCAGCCCATTGGTGAGCTTCACGCGCTTAGTGCATGGATAGGGGATATCCCCGTTGTCATCGAGCAGATGATAGCGCTTGGCAATCTCGCGTGCCTCGCTACGGGTCTCGGCGGCCTTAATCTTGAGCGAAATCTCCTGCAGCTGATCCCAGGTGTAGTCGTCAAGTGAACCGCGGATGCCGTCCAGGTAGTCGGGGATACCAAAGCCATGGGTTGCCGCCCCGATAACGCCGAGCCCCGCAACGGCCGCGACAACGCCACCGATAATAAAGCGGCGGCGGGTCATGGCATCGTGCCGGGCCTGCTCCAAGATCTCTCGTGCGCGCTCGCCGGCGACGTCGACCTTAAGGTGCGTGCCAGAATCGATATCAATCGCGACCTCGTCTCCTGCGCCTTCGCGGCCCTCGGATTCGGCATCGGTGAGGAATGCCGAGAGCACCTCGAGCATCTGCTGTTCGGTGGGACGATCGCACTGCTCGACCGAGATGCCTTTCATGATGATTTGGACGAGCGTCTCGTCGTCACTGCATCGCGGCTCGAGCGGTGTCGGCTTGGTCTTGGTCTTTATGAGGTAGAACGAGCCGGTTGCCGCGGCGCCCGTCGACTCCACATCGAACGGCTTGCGACCGCTGTAGAGCTGGTACAGAATGCTCGAAAGCGCATAGACGTCGACCGCGGGCGAGCGGCGAAGGGCCGCGATGCCTTCGATATCCTGCGTGAGCATCTCGGGCGCGGCGTATGCGGGCGTGGCGAAGCGCCAGATGTCGGCACGCCGGGTGATCGTGTCATCGCCGAGGGCCATGGTCGCGGAGCCCATGTCGATGAGGCAGGGGTCAAAGGAGCAATCGGCAATCTGCTGCTCGAGCGTTCGGCTGGTGGTGCGGAACATGATATTGGCGGGCGACAGGTCGCGATGGACAACCGGATTTACGAGCCCCTGGGTCATCAGGAGTGCGCGAAGCACAGCGTTTCCAACGGCGGCCACCATCTGGGTGGTTAGCCCGCCCGAGGCATCGTGTGGAAGCAGGGGCAGCGCCTGTTTGAGCGAGGTGCCCTCGACCCACTCCATGAGGATGAGCGGGTCGTCCTCGCACGATCCATAGCCATAGACGCGCGGAAATCCGCGCAGGTGTGAGACGGTGCACAGATGACGGTACTCTTCGAACAGCGCGGCGGTGTTGGCCAGATGCGCGGCCGATTGCTCGGCAGAGCGGTCGGGGGCTTGGCCGGAAAGGATGGCGTTGTCCTTGAGTAGCTTGACGGCAAAGACCTCGCCGCTCGTGTTGGTCGCGCGCAGCACGTGCCCGATGTTGCCGTTGTCGCGGTGGGTCGTCTGGAGAATAAGCGTCATAAACCGACGCTTGGCGTCGTCCTCGGCGCTGGGGTCGACCGCCACGGCGGTGTCGAACGTGTCAAGACGGATGAGTTTGTCGCCATAGGCGCTGTCGGTAGTATCCATGGCGTTCCTTTGTCTGGCATGGGTTGTCGCACGTGTGCGTGAACAGTGCGGTTATCGGTAAAGTACCATAATAGCCGCACTGCTCACGTATGCCGCTGAGTATTGTCGTTTACGACGTAGAAGGTAGCAGACGAAAGACGGGCGATGACCGTCTTTCGATCACCGCCCGCGCTAGTCCACAATAACGAGAAACGTTGTATAGAGACCCAAGTGAAGTCTGTCGCTGTTTTCGATTTCCACCGGGGGATAGACTTTGCCGGGCTCTCGTTGGTCGCGGGGCGGCTCGATTACGATATCGCCGTCGCCTGCGCCCGATTCGAGCACCGTGCCGTTGGTCGATCCAAGGCCCTGGGCGTACCAGTGCTCACCCTCAAGCCAAATGCGAAGATGTTCGCGCGATGCGTCGGCGCCCACATCGGTGATGCTGGGCGAGGTTTTGGGCAAAGAACCAATCACGGTGCCGCGCGGATCGCGTGTGAGGGGATGGATCTGCATGTCGACGCAGTTGTCGGCATGTGTCCTGAGCAGACCAAGGTTGGGGGCGACGGCGCGCGGCTGCTCCAGGCTGCCCATAAAGTCACGTCCGACGGTAGTTTCGGTGGTGCCAAAGTGCCCGCCCGTCTTGCTGTCGCAAAAGCGCTCGACGGTGGCCACGCCTTGAACGGGATCGGCAAGTGCGCCCGTCGCCACAAAGAGCATCAAGAAGAGCGTGCTTTTTTCGCGGGCGCTGTGGTCATCGGAGCTGTTGATACGCCCCAAGGCGTTGGCGTAGAGGCGGTCGTCGAGGTCATAATCGGCGAGAATCGACATCATGCCTTGGGCCGCCGGGCCGCTGTAATGCTCGGATATTTCCTGATAGGCGCGGTCGCCTCCGCCGAGCTTGTTGCTAATGGCGGCGGCAAGGTTAAGCGTGGAGACGGTAAGGTCATTGTAGATACCTGGCGCACACTGATCAGGCTCACGGTGGACGATGTAGCGAGTGAGGTACGAGCGGTTGGTAGAGCATTTGTCGAGCAGGGTACTGCCTGCATACGAATTGCCGTTAATGAGCATTCGCGCAATCTCGAGATGCTTGAGACCGCCGAACGATCGGATGTCGTTGTAGAGGACCGAGCACGGTGTTTCCGCCGCCATGGCAGCCTCCCCAGATAACTTTAATGACGTACTGCAAACATGATAGGAAATGGCTACGCTCAAAGCGTACCGACTCGAAAAATGTTGCGCAACGCTTTGCATAACTATTGAGACATTATAGGGCATATACGCCAAGTTGCAGGATGGCTGCAAACGACACATTTTGAGAGGTCGTGCCCTATGGAATGCCCTTATTGCGGTGCATTGTTGCCCGATGACGCTAGTTTTTGCTCTGAGTGTGGATCGCCTCTTGCCGCGCCCTCATCGACTGCGCCCGTTCCCGAAGATCCCTATACTACGCCCCAGACCGTGTCACAGAGCCCTGCCTTTTCTTGGCGCGACGGCGAGGCCGCTACGGCGGCAACGGTGGAGTTGCCTAAGGTGGATGCTGCCTCGAAAGCAGACGAGCAGCCGGTGGCGGCACCCGGCGCGTCTGAGCCCGCTGTGCCCGAATCCGATTCGGACGCCACGCGTGCAGTCGATCCCCTGTCAGACTTTGGCACTACGATCGAGGACGTGGAAACTGAGCCTGCCTGCCATGCCGATTTTGGTTCTACGCCGCTCAGTGAGGAAGAGCAGCTCGAGCAGGACCGCGAGAGCCTCAAGACGGCCAAGGCCGAGTACAAGCTAGCACGCAAGCGCCTGGGCAAGTCGTATGCGCCCGCCATCGCCGCCGGCGTTATTGTCGTTGCCGCCTTGTGCGCGGGAACCGGCTGGGTGGGCTACTCATATGGTTTGGCTCATCCGCAAAATACGGAGCAGATTCAAAAGCTCAAGAAGCAGCTTGAATCTTCCAAGGACGAACTCACAAAAACGCAAGACGAGCTCGATCAGACAAAGTCCGACCTTAAGGATGCTAAGGCGGAGCTCAAGACTGCAAGCAAGAACGGCGAGGACGCCAGCTCCGATGCCGAGGACTCCTCCACGACGGGCAATGCGACCTCGTCGACCACCACGACCTCTGGTAGCACGGCGAAGCTCAACATCGATAAGCCCACGAGCTTCGCCAACACCACGTGGCGCGGGGCACTTAAGGAGACGGGCAACTCTTGGGGCCATACTTGCTACGGCGCGAGCAAAAACGACCTTGTGATTGTGTTTAAGAGCATCAGCGATTCCGGCGAAGCGGTCGCAGACATCTCGGCCACGCTGCATGCCCACGATACCTACAACGCCGAAAAAACCGTCGCCCAATCCGATGGTGACGACTATCGCACCTACACGGACGTCACCGGTACGTTTGTTAGAAACAAGGGTTTTGAGTTCTCGCTTCCCGTCGAGGAAGAGGACTGCGACCTTACGGTTACGGGTGTTCCTAAAAAGAAGAACGGCAAGTACTACCTGAATACCACAGTCGAATCGGGAGACGGCGCCGTTACCATGGGAACGCGCATCACGGATTCCTTTGAGCTTTTGATTTCCTAGTCCCTCGTATTGTCAGCGTGCGATGCATGGGGACGGTGGCGGGCACGGCTTTATTGAGAGTTGCGCCCACCACCGCTTTTTGCAAATGGGCCTATTTGCTGACTTTGGTTTTACTGCCGGCTAAAGCATGCCGGCAGATGCGAGGACGAGTATGACCACGATTGCTACCAGGGCAACAATCACCATCGTGAGTGCCATCGAGCGTTGACGTTTGACGGCAAGGCGTGCGCGACGCATGGACTCGGCGCTGCGGACCGTCTCGGTGGATGGGGTTGGCCGAGGCGCGGGCTGCGCCTGTGCAGCCGTGCGGGTGGGGACGGCGGCATCCACCCGCACGGTAGCGCTGCCGCGATCCGCCACGGGCCGGTGCTTTCGCGGGGCACCCGTACGGGCGAAAGGCTCAAGGCGCGCCGCGAGTTCGTTTGCCGAAGGGCGTGCGTCTTGCGAGACTGCCAAACAAGCCATAATCGCGTTGACCAAGCCCTGCTCGCGGGGAGTTGCGGGCGTAAGGGGTTGCGGCTGCATGGTGCGCTTGAGGCGCGCGTGATCTCCAGAGCGTCTGAGCTCTGTCTCAAAGGGCGCGTGTCCGCAATAAAGCTCGTAGAGGATGCTTCCCAGCGCATAGATGTCGACGGCGGGATTGTCACGCGCACCGGGGTCGGCCTTAAACCGCTCCAGCATTTCGGGTGCCGCGTATGCCGGCGTGGCACCGCGAAAAGCGTTGACGTCGACGGTAAAGGAAAAGTCCGGTTTAACGAGCTTGGCACTGCCCATGTCGATGAGGCAGATGTCAAAATAGCCACTCAAGACCTGCTCGTCGAGCGGGATGCGATCGTGGCGCAGCATGATGTTGCGCATGGAGAGGTCACGGTGGACAAAGGGCGTGTCGAGCGATTGCGTGGACAAGATGATCTTGAGCACGCTCAGACCCAGCGCGGCGACGATATCACCGGGGCAGGTTTCAGCGCCATCACTCAGAGCTGGCCGTGCATCAAGAAGCGAGACACCGTCAACCCACTCCATGAGCAGCGCCGGGGTTCCGTCTGCCGTGTAGCCAAAACCATAGACATCGGGAAAACCCCTTAGGTTGGATACGACGGAGAGCGTGCGGTACTCCTCTTCCAAAGTTTCTCGGTTGAGCTGTTCTTGCTCGGGCTGGGCATCGGGGCGCGGCATCTTAAGCGCGAGCTCAAAAGCGCGATCGCCGCTCTGGACGCGGCGGACATAAGCGTTGCCGCCAAAGCCGCCCTTTTGCGGCGGAACGAGAAGCGTGCAAAAGCGACGCCGTGCCGCGACCTGCTCACGCTCGGAGAGCAGTGCTGGCGTATGAAACTTGACGAGTCGAACTTCTTCGTAGGATCCGGTCATGGCGCGCTTTCATCCTTTCTTCCATTAGCAGGATATGCGCTGACCGCTGCCTTCTGTTGCGCAACATCGACAAATCTGCCACTCGCCAATGTTGCGCAACAGAATCGCGCAAGACGGCGGTAGAAATAGGTCAATTAAAGTCGGCAATCAGGGGAACGATATGAGTTATTCATTTAGCGCGTCATATGGAATCACGCGGGAGCAGTGGAACCAGATGACCACGCAAGAGCAGGATGAGTTTGTTTGGGCCCAGCGCAGCAAAAGCCCGGCAGACTTGGAGCGGGAACGCGTTGAGGCGGCCATTCAGTCATATAAGAGCTCTCTGGCCGGAATAAAAGCCAAAGCGCTTTCTAACATTGAAGACACCGATGGTTCGGTCTCGGCATATTTTGATCGGTTGATCAATGCTCGTATCGAGGCTTTTTCCCAAGAGGCATTGGGCAATATGCCCAGCGGAATGCAAGCGGTAAACATGCGCTATGCCGAAACGGTTCGCGCTAAGATTCCGGCTCTGCTCGGGGAGATTAGCGCCCTGCTGCCCTCAACGGTTTCGGAAGCGCATAGAGAGCAGTTCGTTCAGCAGTCGCAAGCTCAACTCAAGGCTGTCCAGACTGCCGAGCGCCTTCGCGCCCAGCATGTCGCGGAAATTACGAATTATGTTGTTGGTCCTGGCGGCGGCGTGGACCTGAAGAAGGCGCTTCGCTACCTTACCGAATCAACGACCAAACAAGAGGAGGGGTCGCTCGAACAAGCGGCTCGCGCGTTTGAGACTTGGGCGGGACGTGTTACGCCGCTTATGCAGGACGAAGCGCTCGATATCCCCCTTCGAAACCGTATATCTGCAAAGTTTGAGAGCGTCCGAGCCGCTTTTGATGCACTTGGGCCTGATTCACGCATCGATGATCGCCTAGCGGCAATGAAGATGATGAACGATTTTGAGTACGTAGTAAAAAACGCTACGTATGAATCGGGCGAACGGCACCGAGTCTACGAAGAGTATCGTGCGCGCATCGAACGTGCCAACAACCGTTACGGAAAGAGCCTGCCGCTTAAACAATTGCACGAGATCGAAAATGTCTATGCTGCAAACGATGAAGCGGAGGCTGCCCTTGCCAATGCTATGAAGGACGATTATATCGAGCGTTCTATCAACGAGGTCATGGCTGCTCGCGGTATTAACGTTACTCGCTATGCCGTTATGGAGGGTTCGGGAAAGCCCTGGCGATTGATGTTTGACACCAAGCAGAACAAGGCCATTGCCCTTTTGCGCAGCACGAAAAGAGATCGACTCATCATCCGCGTTGTCGCAGCCAACCCCGAGGAGTTTTCTGAGGATCCTGATAATCCGACCATCATCAAGGACATGAAGCCGCAGGATCAAGCGACTGTCGAGAAGGTCTATAGGGACCAGATTGAGTTCTGTGACTTCTACAAACAGTTCGAAGAGGATCTTAAGGCCTACGGCGTAACCGTTCCGGCCGAGGGTGCAGGATTGACCACGCAGGCCGCGAATCCCGCTGCCGCCGTCGAGATTCACCCGCACGATTACGTGCCGCCTGCGCCTTCCGCAGATGCGGAGCGCCGCCTGCGCAACCGTCGCCAAGCAAGCCAGCTCAAGCAAAGAGAGATGAGGTAAATCATGACATGGGAATGCCCAGAATGCGGTTTTGATAATGATGACGAGCGCGATATGTGCGAGGAATGCGGTGCTCTGCGTCCCGCCGGCGTAGCACCTGCGCCGTCGACGCCTGCCGCTCCGGTGCAAGACTTCGCTGCACCTAGTGGTGAACGTCCAGCGCCCGCCGTCTATCCTGCGACTTCTTCGATGGGTGGTACACCACCGGTTCAACAGTCTGCGTCCCAGCAGGTGTATCAGTCTGTTCCCGTGCCCGCGCCGCAGCCGGCACCCGCGCCTATGCCTCAGCCGGCGCCCGTGCCACAACCGATGTCCACCCCACAACCGATGCCTGCGCCCGCGCAGCAGCCCACGGCCATGTCGATGCCGCAGCCTACCCCCATGCCCGTTCCGCAACCCGCTCCGGTTGCCGCGCCAATGCCGCAGCCCGCGCCGCAACCCATGGCGAATGCTGCAGCTACTCCTGCGGTTCCTGCGCTTACGCTTGCCGATCCAGCTATGGGTGAGCAGCTGCGTCTTACGGGTATGACCGTGCTTGGGCGCAACGCGTTTCCCAGTATGGCGTCGAATTTTGCAATATCTCGCCAGCATGCCAGCGTTCGCTTTGAACAGGGCGCGTGGTTGGTTGCCGACGAGGGTTCCAATAATGGAACGGCTCTTATGCGCGGCAGCCAGATTCTTTATTTGACTCCCGGCGTGCCTCAGCAGATTCATACCGATGACGTGTTGCTAATCCCGGCGACATCCGGGGAATTTGCCCAGCTGCGTTTGAGGGCTACCGTGGAGGAGCCTCCTGCGGTGCAGCCCACGCAGGCTCAGACGGCGGTCGCGCCGCAGCCTGCGACCGTTGCGCCCGCTACGGCATCTGCCGTGCCAGCCGCCAGTCCGTCTGCCGGCATTGAGGGCTGGTTTGTCGAGTGTCCCGAGTGCGGTCGTTTACACCTTGTTGCCGATGAGCGCGCAAAGGTTGGGGATGGCTGTGAAGAGTGTGGCTGTTCGCTCGCGCGCACGTCTGCCGTATATCGTACGCTCGACCCCGGTGAGGATTACTCGGATGTTCGTTAGCCAGATGCTCGCGCCTGTCGTTTCTCTGGGACCAGGCGAGCGCATCGCAATCTGGACTAGCGGCTGTTCTAAGCACTGCGCCGGATGCATCTCGCCCGAGCTTAGGATGCAGCTGCCCGAGCAGGATGTCGCTGTTGATGAGATTGCGCAGATGTTGCTCGGTGCGGCGCGCGAACATGGCGTGCATCGACTGACGGTTTCGGGTGGAGATCCACTCGAGCAGGCATCGGAGCTCGTAAAGCTGCTGGCGACAATCCGCTGTGCCTACGACGACATTCTCGTTTACACCGGATTCACGTTTGAAGAGCTGCCGCAAGTGATCGGTGCGGATACGTGGGAGACGCTTAAGTCCCTTATCGATGTGCTGATCGACGGTCCGTACGTAGACGAGCTCAACGTGCCCGATTGTGCGCTGCGCGGCTCGACTAACCAGCGCGTGATCTATCTGAGCGACCGTCCGCACGATGACTACGACCAGTATCTCCAGCAGCCTCGTCAGCTTCAGAACTTTGTTCAGGACGGCACTGTTAACACCGTCGGCATTGCTAACCGCTACCACCACGAATTTCCTGCCAAGGAGGTATAACACATGGCAACTGATTTCGAGCGCCAATCCTGGCAGCGCGAGATGCTCAACTTTAAAGGGGTGAAGAGCCTCTTTATCCTTGAAGGCAACGTGAACGACAAGTATCCCGATGTGGTCGACGGCGGCCTTCAGTTCTCGGAGCTCGCCGAGGTCGTGCGCGGCCTTTTTGAAGACGCCAATGGCTCAGTTGAGTACAACGTGGCATATTTCGATCCCATCCAGCTGTTTTCGAGCAGCATGGGCAACGTCGATTGCAAGCGCCTGGTGTCGCTGGCTCATGACGAGGCTTCCAAGAACGACGACCGCATGATGGAGGCGAACGCCTGCATCGCCGATGGCCGCCAAGCATATGCCACCGAGCAGTCGAGCCTGCCATCATATGGCGAGGTTATCCGCTCAATGTTGCGCCTTAAATACAACGACAATCCCGATGGCGGCACCGAGGCTAAGCCGCTTTGCGTGATCGTCAACATGGCGTCGCGCCTGCTTGCCTCCTCGACCGGCCTTATGCCCGACGAGACGCAGTTCTTCCTTAACCTGTACCTTGGTGCCAGCAAGGCTCGTCTCATTAACCGTACGGCCGTCAATACGCTCATTCTGGTAACGGATAACGTGCGCAACCTGCCCGTGTGGTTTATCGAGGAGAACCCCTTCTTGCGCACCATCACGCTGCCGCATCCCGACCGCGACATGCGCGAAGCCTATATTCAGAGCAAGTTTGGCTTTGGTGAGGCGCTGTCCGATTCCGATGACCGCGCGGTGCGTCGCTTTATCGATACCACCGACGGCATGAGCGTTAAGGAGCTCGAGGGCCTGCAGCGCATGTATCAGCGCGATATGCAAAACCCCGATGCTTCAATTGAGGCCATCCTTCCCAAGCTCGTCGACGTGTATAAGTACGGCTTTCGCGAGAACAAATGGCAGCAGATGTTCGAGAAGCTCGAAGAGGATCCCGAGGCAAAGATCAAGCGCCGCGTGAAGGGTCAGGACGAGGCCGTTGAGAAGGCCGTCACCGTGCTCAAGCGCTCCGTTATGGGCCTTTCGGGTGCCACCCATTCGTCTGGTTCCAAGCCCAAAGGCGTCCTGTTTTTGAGCGGTCCCACCGGTACCGGTAAGACCGAGATTGTTAAGGCCATTACGGAGCTCCTCTTTGGCGATGAGCGCAGCATGCTGCGTTTTGATATGTCCGAGTACGGCGCCGAGAACTCCGATCAAAAGCTCTTTGGCGCTCCTCCGGGATACGTGGGCTATGCCGAGGGCGGTCAGCTTACCAATGCGGTCAAGGCCAATCCGTTCTCGGTGGTTCTTTTCGACGAGATCGAGAAGGCCGCGCCGAGCATTATGGACAAGTTCCTGCAGATCCTCGAAGATGGACGCCTGACCGATGGCCAGGGCAATACCGTGTACTTCTCTGAGACGGTCATCTTCTTTACGAGCAACATCGGCTTTTCCAAGATTGAAATCGATGCACAGGGCAACGAAGTTCGTAATACCATTGCGCCCAACACGCCCTATGACGAGATTTGCGAGCGCGTGCGCACCGAGATGGATCGCGAGTTTAAGCCCGAGTTCTTGGGTCGTATCGGCGACAACGTGGTGATCTTCAACTTTATCGACGATGCCGTGGCGCTTCAGATCCTCAATTCCAAGATCGATGCCGTTAACCGCAACGTGCATAAGGCACAGCCCGATATTACGGTTGAGGCGACCGATGCCGCCCGCGAGCTGCTGCACTCCATTGCCATGACGGACGCCGTCAAGGCCAAGGGCGGCCGCGGCATTGGCAACCTGGTAGAGAGCGGTTACCTTAACGGGCTTTCCGATTTTCTGTTTGAGCACCGCGCCGAGTGGCGCGGTCACCCCGGCATGGTGGCACGCGCCGTGCCACAGGGCGAGGGCGACGATGCACATATCGCATTTGAGCTCGTGCCCGGATCGATGGGAGGCGATTGGCGATGACGAAGTTTATCGCTGCAGCAAAAACCCAAGCGGGAACCAATCACCCCGTCAACGAGGACCGTTTGCTTCTTGACGGTAACGTCCTTTGCTATGGCCTGGTAGGCGATTGCGAGCGCGAGATGGGCTGCATGGCAGTCTTTGACGGCGTGAGCGAAGGCGGGCACGGAGCAGCCGCCTCGACGCTCGCTGCGCAGGCGTTTGCACAGGCGACTCAGGTTTTTGAAGACGATTCGATTGATGTCCTGCAGGATCGTTTGCGTATGGCGGGCGAGCGCGCTGAGAACGATGTCGAGTCCTATGCGGCCCGTTATGGCCTGCCCGTTGCTGCGTCTACGGTTGCCGGGCTTATGGTGGCGCATGATGGGTCTGCCGCAATCTTTAATGCTGGCGATTCGCGTGTGTATCGCTTGCGCGATGGCGTGCTTGCGGTGTTGAGCTACGACCATACGCCCGAATCCCGCCTGGGCGGCGTTGGGTTTGAGTACAGCGATGAATCGGTCTCGCATTGCATTGAGCTGGCGGTCGGTCTTAATCAGGGCGGACGAAACCTGGAGATCAATACGACCACGTTGTTTCCGGGCGATCGCTACTTAATCTGCTCTGACGGCATCGATGGGGAGATTGACCTTGCGCGCCTGCAGCAGATGCTTGCGAGCGATTCGACCTGTGCGCAGCTGTGCGAGGAGCTGTATGCCGAGGCCCGCATGAGCGGTTCGACGGATGACGCGACGCTGATCGTGATTGAGATAGGGGAATAAAGATGTCTGATGAGACGATAACGGTACACCGAGATGGCGGCGCCGGCAACGGTGAAACCGTGACGGTCCACCGTGGGGGCGTACCTGTAAACGGCGAAACGGTCACCGTGTATCACGGCAATCAGGCTCCTGTACCGGGCGAGACCGTGACGGTGCGCCGAGGCACTGCTCCGGTGTCCGGCGAAACGGTGACCATTCGCCGCGGCGACGCCCCGTCGGCAGGTGAGACGGTAACGGTGGGTCGCTCGGTTCCTAGAGCAAACGGCGAGACGGTGACGGTAAGTCATCCGGTTTCTGCGACTGGCGGCGAGACCGTTACGGTTGCAAGGCCGATGGCTGCTCCCGCTGGCGGCGAGACGGTCACGGTTTCCCGGCCGATGACGTCCGTGGCGGGCGAGACCGTAACGGTGCCGCGATCTGCCGCTTCTGGCGGTCAAACGATAACGGTCCCACGCGGTGCGGTGGTAAATCCCAATGGCGAAACGGTGACCGTTTCTCGTGGGGACGTTCGCGCCGCTTCCTCCGTGCCCGTATCCCCTTTCGTTCCGGAAGATGTGACGATTACCTCACGTGACGGCCAGCAGTTTATTGTTCACTTGGGTCAAGTTGTCGGTCATGGTGGTCAGTCCACGGTCTTTGCTGCCGAGCGGGTGGATGACGGCCTCGCATGTGTTGCCAAGGTGTTTCAGCCTCTTATAGAAAAAATGCTCACGGAATACGAGAAGACTGTGCATGCCGTCATGAGCCTCAATGGTCGTCCCGTGTCAGAAACGCATTTGCTGCCTATTTTTGCCTATTTGCACCAGGGCTTGAGCGCGACCGTAGTAGGGGCCCCCGCTCCTCAGCTTTGGGATATTGCCGTCACTCCCAAGGCTACCTGTCTTAGTGACCGTCCCCGTAGCAAGCATATGGTTAAAAGTCGCGTGATTCCGGAGCTGAGCCAAGCGATTAACCTACTACACACCGAGTTTGGCATCGTCCATCGTGATGTGAAACCGTCGAATGTCTACCTGTACGATAAACAAATCGCACTTGGTGACTATGGGTCCGCTCGCTCTCTTTCCGGAATTGATAATCGTACGACTAATACCGAGACGCGATCAAACGGGTATACGCCTGGTCACGGCAGAATGGTCGATCCTCGCAACGATTGGTATTCGTTTGGCTATACCATTTGGACTCTTTATGAGGGCAATGTCCATCCACTCCAAGACCTTGTGGACCACGACATGTTTTTCGAGTTTCAGGAAGCGGGTCAACCTGCTGAGTTCACCCACCCTGATGACGCTACCTTGGGTAATTTGCTTCAAGGCCTTACGTTTGAGCTTGCAAACAAGCGCTTCGGATACGAAGAAATTAAAGACTGGATCGCTGACCCCGATCACTTCTATCGTCAGCTGCCCACCTTCGATTTCAAGAGCGGCCATGCGCCGTATGAATTTGTCGGCAGGCTTTATACCGATCCTGTGTCGCTCGCTCGCGGGCTCGCGTCTCATTGGGACGAGGCAAAACAACGCATGCAGCAGTGGCAGCTCGAGCGCCAGATGCGTAAATGGAACGAAAATGACCTTGAGACAAAGATCCATGAGATCACCGAGGCGAAAGCGAAGGGCGGAGAAAAACCGAATTACGATTTCAATCTTGCTTGCGTGATCTACGAAATGTCGGGCGGCAAGATCATTTCGTGGCGCGGCGAAGATGTTTCGCTGGGCACTGGCAAAAACGATCTTCCGGCACGCATCGCCACCATGACCGATACCGATATCGATCGCTATGCGGTGAAGTCGGGACTTGATGGCACTGCGTCCATGGGTGTGCTTCCGTCGGGCTTTCTTTCCTACGTTCTCTCCCGTCAGGGCGAGCATGATGAGGCGGTTGCGAATATTGCCAGGAATATCAAGGCAATCGAGGACCTCGCTGCTTCTTCAAACGATCCACATTTTGCTGCCTGCCTATTGAAGGGCTTCCTTACGTTCGACGAGTTGGAAACTCATGCTGCGGCCCAGCAAGAGATCAAGAGACTCATTGGGAACCCCCGGGCATTTTTTGCCACTTGCTCAACGTCTCGTGCTGTCGATGAGTTCTTCCTACTCTTTGCAGGAGACGTTTCCATGGACGCTATTATCAAGGCACGCGGTGACGCCCAGAGTGGCGGGTCAATTGACGTTGATGTCGTACTCGATTTCATGGACCGTGTCGCCGACAACAAGGCTCCCGTGCGAGCGTTCTATCGTAAATACGGCAATATGGCAGGCTGGATTTGGCTTTCCGAGCACACCGCCCTTTACGAGGCGCTTCCGGGCTCTGCCGGAGAATCCGCAATCGTCAATCTTCGCGGCCTACCTCCTTCGGCGCAAGCATCGGTTGCTTCGCTCATGCAAGCGGGGTCCAATATCCGAATCGAAGGCAGCAAGCTTCGCGCTGACATGGAGGCGACACCTGTTCCCTATGTGAATGGCTGGCAGACGAGGGACGTTCTTCTTACTCGACCGCTTACGTTGAATGCTCTTTTCTGTGCCGAGGCACGAGGAGAGGCAGTACCACGCGGATATGTGGCAGAACTGCTTGCAGGCGGTGCGGACGAACATCTACTTGATAGCATCGGAATCAGGCTTTTAGCTCATGCGAACCTGATGTCTTCCGCCAGTTATTCTCAATTCCTTGAGGACGAGCGAAACGAGGCGGATGGCGCGCTCGAAGGTGCTATCCGGCAGGATACGCAGGACTACGATGTGACTGAAGGCATTGCCGATGCCACGGCGCGTATTGAGGCCGTGAAGAAAGAGCAAGGCGGGGTGCTGCGCTGGACGTGCATTGTGGCGGTTGTCTACTTTGTTGTTATCCTATGCGCTCGCGGTTCCTTTGGACAGTTCATCGTTATGTGTGGCTCCTTCGCCCCGCTCGCAGTGCTGTTTTTGGTTGCGGCGTTTGTCGGTATCTTCGGCTTCTTGGCATTGAATCTGCTTCGTTCCTTTTCCGCGGTTGACCGCGTCCAGTCACTCGACAGCGATCTGGCGGCTAACGCCGATCTTCTTGAAAGTCGTCTGATTCAGTTGGTCGACTTTGATAGCCGCGCAGGCGCTACAGCGGAAAAGCTTTCGATGGTGGGCGTTGACGAGGATCTTCCGATGGCACAGGGGGCCGATTTTTCGTTTGGCTCCGAAGACAAGGCTTTCTACGCCGATCCTGAAGTTATGGATAGACTTGGCAGGTTGGCAATTCGCCTGTTGTTTATCACGGCGGCCGTGATTAGCGCGTCCGGGTTTATGGGCACGGTGTTTATTGACGGCGATACCGTGGCCAAGTGCGAGGTTTTGCTCGCCATTCTTGTTGATTGCTTCGCTTGCATTGCCGCATGGGGCGACAACGAACATCCCAGCAGCGCCTCTACGATTAAGAGCTGGTCGTATCTCTGGTTGATTCCCGCAATCATTGCGTTCCTGCTTTGGGGTGTAGTGTCTCTTCTTCAGTCGGCAGGCGCAATCATTGCCATTGTTGTCGTCGTTTTGCTTGTCCTGTTTATTTTTGGTCGATAGGACCGAGCTGGGCGTGAGCGGATTGGCCTGCCCCATGAACCTATTGATAGGTCGTAACTGCCGTTTGTAAGTACCTGCATTGCGTTGGGTGAACGGCTGAGACGGGTTTTTAAGTTAGGAAAGAGTGTTCTATATGCCCTTTGATTTCACTAGACTACTTCCGAATAACGGACAAGGTCGCAATCAAAATCCCAGCGAGCGTGGTCTCCATGGCACCGAGCGACGTGCCATGGGTGCTTTTGACGACATGTTGGGTATTGAGAACGTGGCGTCCCAGCGCGGCTCTCAGACGAATGCACGTTCTCGTTCGAACATGGCGCAACGCGAAATCCGAAATGACGTGGTGATCAATGAGGGCTTGGGCTCGTATGACGGACGCCCGTGCTCCATCAGGATTTTCGAAAACCACCTCGAGATTGTCGCCAAGCGTGAGGGCTCGACGCTCGATAATCACCCCGCGCTCAAGATGCTCGTCCCCGGCATAGGCAACAGCAAAGCGGTGGCGGGTAGACTTTTCGCTCCGGGTAATTCCAATCCGCCGATCATCATTCCCTTTAATTCGCTGAGCGGTTTCCAGGAAGTGAGCGGGTTTATGCCCACGTTTGTCTTCAATCGGCGTAATCCTCAGACCAGAAAGATGGAGACGCACACCATCAAGACGATGACCAGGGAGTTTGGGTATGCACTTAACCGCTATGCCCAGACACACTTCCATTATTAATTAGGTAAAGGCAGAACACATGGCAGACGATAACCAGCAAGGGGGCATGTCGGCGCAGGAGAGACTTGCGCGCCTCTATAACTCTCGCGTTGATGACCAACAAGGGGATGCGGTGCCGACTGCGGGGCAGGCGACGGGGGCACGTGTTTCGGCAGGTGCTCCGCAGACACAAGCCTCTTCCGCCCAGGAACGACTCGATCGCTTACGTGCGCGACGCGCCGGCGTGCCTCTTCCGGGCGATCCGGAGGCGGCTACTCCGGTAAACAATGAGGGCGCGACTCGTCCTCGCTTTAACATCAATCTTTCGCGCATTGTGGACGCGATTCCCACCATTGTTCGGTTTTTCCCACTGCGTATTTTTACGGTTTGGGGACTCTGCTCGGTCTGGTACCGCATGTACTTGAACGTTGGCGGAGACGATGTGCTGCATACGGGGCTTCCGGCACCGGGGTATAGCGCATTCAATCCATTCGCTTTGGGCGCCGTTGTATTCATCGGCCTTCTCGTAGTTGTGACAGAAATCATTGCCGGCCCTTTGAGCTTGATCATTAAGCAGTTAATCATCGGCGCCACGTATTTCTTCCGCGGTTCCGCCGCCACCCGCGAGGCCCGCGACCGTGCGCATGCGAACTTCAGCCTGCGCCGGCTCGTCACCGAGACGGTCCGCGGCTACCACAGCCGCTAATTCGGCTGCGGCGCCCAGGAGGCTCATC
>OCAG01000452.1_pt1 | contig 28693 bp, 39 predicted proteins | sample 1477111 | NCBI WGS metagenome assembly OCAG01 (sample SAMEA2580288, study PRJEB22360) | human gut metagenome | biome: human gut; feature: human-associated habitat; material: faeces | place: Denmark | collected 2008/2010 | reverse complement strand
TCGACCTTATTCTCATGGATATGCAGATGCCGGTCATGGACGGCGCTGCCGCTACCCGCGTCATCCGGGCCCTGAACCGGAGCGACGCGGACGCCGTGCCCATTGTCGCCATGACGGCCAACGCCTTTCAGGAGGATATCCGGAAATGTCTGGACAGCGGTATGGACGCCCATATCAGCAAGCCCTTTATGCTTGAAGATATCCTCCAGCGCTTTGCAGAGGTGCAGACCGTAAAGAAGATGAAATCCTGCCCAAAATGAGGTATAATAAAAGCAGGCAGGTGAAAATAAATGAAAAATGATGTGCTCATGTACGAAAATGTCTATGAGATCCTTAAAGATAAAATTGAGAGCGGCCGTCTGCCAAGGGGCTCGCGGCTGCCCTCGCGCGCCGAGCTTTGCAAGGCGTTCGGCACCTCGGAGAAATCCGTCCGCCGGGCCGTCGAGCTGCTGGCAGACGAGGGGTTTGTTAAAACAGAAAAGCGGAAAAGGCCTGTTGTAGCCTTTAACCCTGTGGCACAGCCGCGGAAAAAGGCGCCGCCGGCCAGAGGAACAGGTGCCTTTGTCACCGAGGATACCTTAAAGACCGGCGTTCTGCTGTGCTTTCCGCTCATCGCCCAGGGGCTTAAGCTCTGCCAGGGAGATGAGTGGGCTGTTCCCCAGGCCATTATCGACCAGATGGACCCCGGGCAGCCAGTTGCCTTCTGGCGGCTTTCAAAACGTTTATGGCGTTTTTTTGTTGCCCGGACCGGCAATGCCCTGGCGCTGCGCGCGGTGGACTGCCTTGGCTATACCGGGATTGACCCGTTTTCCGGCACCCGGGAGATGCGGGAGGGCTATCTTGAGAGTATTCGGGAATTGTTTGAATGCATCCGGCAGGGCGGTTCGTTTGAGTCCATCCGCTTTGGGGACTTCTCAGCCCTTTATGACTTTGTGGGAATGGCTGAAAAAAAAGCGGAAAGCCGCAGCGGCTCAGCGCTGCCCGTCAGTAAAATCGATCAGAAGCTCACAAAGGCAGAGCGGTATTCGAGCGTTTATCTGGACATCATAAGCCTGATCGCTGTGGGCTATTATAAGCCCGGCGACCGGCTGCCCACCCATGAGGCGCTGCGCAAAATTTATAACGTCAGTGTCGATACCACGGTCAGAGCAGTTCAGATTCTCCAGGAATGGGGCGTGGTGGAAGCCACGCCCGGCAAGGGCATCTTTGTGACCATGGATCTGGACGGTTTAAAAAAGCTGACCATCAGCCCCGGGATGATCGCCAGCCATGTCCGCCGCTTTTTGGACAGCCTGGAGCTTTTGTCGCTGACGGTGGAAAGCGTGGCAGTCCACGCGGCAGAGAACGCGTCAGCCAGCGAGGCGCAGGAGCTGCATGATGAGATTGACAGGCTGTGGAACAGGCTTTACCTTTATGATCTGACGCCGCGGGTGCTGCTGAATTTTATCACTGAGCATATCCAGTACGACGCCATGCGCAGTATTTACGGCGTTATCCAGAAAAACCAGCGCGTGGGCAGGAGCATCCCAAATCTGGTCAACCCGGTCAAAACAGCGGTCAACTGTGAGCTTCATGAACAGTGTATGGAGGCCGTGGGCTTTTTGATGGAAGGCCGGCCCCGGGATTTTGCCCGAAAAGCCACAGAAATGTTTGACCATACCCGTGAGCTGGTCATTGGCGAGTGCCGCAGGCTGGGCTACTGGGAGGCCGCCATGGCAGTGTATGACGGCGATCTGCTGTGGAAATAGCCTCCTAAAGCAGACTAATAAAATACCTTGAAAAGTCGGCTTAAGCCACCAGTTTGGCTGTCAAAAAAGAGGAAGCACCCGAGACTGCGCCTTTTATCCAGATAAGAAAAAAGGTCCAAGCGCTGTGTTGAACGGTTAGGAATCGTGCTATTTTACCGGAACAGCCGGACATTGGCGAGATCAGCCATTAACATTTATAAAGAAGATACAGGTGAGTGGGCAGTGCCCGCAGGACGCTTTTTTCTTTCTTAGGTAAAAGGCTTCGTCTCTCAGGTTTTTGACACACTGAAAGTCGGCTTAAGCCACCATTTTGATAAAACTGAGCAGCAGCTTCAGCCCGTAGAAGATAATGACCGCGCCGCAGACCACGTTGATGGCCCGCAGAACCCGGTCGTTAAATTTATGGCTGAACAGGGTGATGAAAACCGTCAGGCCCAGGAACCAGAGGCAGGAGGCTGAGGCAACCCCGGCCATAAAGGCGAGGCCCTGCTCTGCGGGAAGGGTGACCCGGAAGGCTCCCAGCATCATGGTGCCGTCGATGATGGCCTGGGGGTTGAGCCAGGTGACCACAAAGGCTGTGGCCGCCACCTGGCGCAGCGGCAGGTTCACATCCGCGGAGGTATCCAGTGTTCCCCTGTCCCGCAGCAGGCCAGCGCCAATAACAATGACAATGACGCTGCCCGCCAGCAGCACAAGCTTCTGAACCCAGGGAAACTGTTCCATGAGCGCGCCGATGCCAAAGAAGCAGGCCAGGGCCAGGGAGATGTCAAAGAAGATAACGATGAGCGCTGTCGCGGCAGCACGCCTGCGGCTCTGTGTGAGCGCCGTGTTGATGACGAACAGATTTTGAAGGCCGATGGGCGCCACGTAGGCCAGGCCCATGGTCAGCCCTTGAAGAAAATGCATAAAAACCTCCTGATACCAGTCAAAATAGGGATGTTATGCTTTATTATACGCTTTATCCGCGGCGGTGTACACAGCCAAAGCAATAAAAAACCCAGCCCAAAACCCGTGGCGGCGGTGGGACATGGTCCCGACCGTCTTTAAACCCGGCGGCGCAAAGCGCAGGCGGCAGAGAGGACACGCCCTCCGCGCCAAATCAGGACAGGGGCAGGGTGTTTAAAAACCAAGATGGCCTACAAAAGCAGGCGTTGTGCGCCTGTCCTCAGAGCGACACCAGCGGCCGTCCGGCCTTCACAAAATCCGGACGGCTTTTTTTACACCTCAGGACAGCCCGGCGACGCGGGACGGTTTTCTTCCTATTAGAATAAATATAAATGCGTAAATCATAAATGTATTAAGGGATGTATCCGGCACTCGGCAAAGCCGGCAAACCCGCCAAATCCAGCTGTCCATAGGCAGCGGCGGCAGCCGGTGATATACTAAAGCCATCAAAACGAAAGGAGATCCCCCCAATGGCCTATGAAAGACAGAAGCTGAAAAATGAGCTTAAGATCAATCTGAACTATGGTGAGATTGGCGGAAAAATCAAGAAAAAGCTTAAGACCTTCAGCGGTCTGAGCACCGATGAAGCCATCGCCACACCCGAGGCGGTGGTGCGCACCGCCAAAGCCCTGGGTACTCTGATGGATCCCATCATCAGCGATATTACCAATGTGATGTATTACGATAATATTGAGACCGCCTGACCCGGCGCTAAGGTTATCTAAAAAACACGAAAGGAGAAAAAATAGAAACTGTCACCACAAAAAATCTGGATCTGGAATTTCTGTTAGAAAACGGCGATACCGATACCCTGAGCCTGCCCGACTATCTGGACGGCCTTACCCAAGAGCAGATTACCGCGGCGGCTGACACCGTCATCGCGCAGAATATTTTCCACCCCGGCGGCTTTGCCTACCAGAAGCTTAAGAGCTACGAATACGTTGATAAAACCGTCCGAAAGACCGAACTGGAGATCTGACGGAAAACCCCTGGGGTACAGCACACTTTTGCGCTGTGCCCCTTTTATGATGACAGCGCCACCCCAGGTTGCGGATATGCAAGCAGCGGCTGGTAGACGGCCGGGACACTTTCGGTTAAAATAAGAGGAAAAGGGACGGAGGTGTCTGAACATGGGCTTTAGCGAAAATTTAAGGCGGATCCGGAGGGAGCGGGGTATCTCCCAGGAGGAGCTGGCAGAACAGCTGAAGGTGAGCCGCCAGGCTGTATCGAAATGGGAGCAGGGAAACGGCTACCCCGAGGTCGAGAAGCTGCTTTTGCTTTCAGAGGTGTTATCGGTCTCTCTGGACCGTCTGATGAGCTTGAATACAGAGGCCGGCGGGGAGGAACGCGTCGGCGCCAAAGGCAGCGGACAGACCGGGCGGATTTTAATCGCCTCCTTTGATGGAAAATCAATTGTGAACTGCTGCCGTGTACAGGCGTCCCCCCGGTTCAGGACAGGGAAGGATGCGCCCAAATACGCCCTGTTCGGCGTGGACGGCAGCTCTTTCTGGGGAGACAATAACACGGTGCTGGGCTGGTATCGTGAGGAGGAGGCCCTTGATCGGGAAATTTTGGAAATAAAGAATGCTCTGGCGGAAGGCTGCGTCTCTTATACCCTCAAGTATGCGGTTAAGGTAAAGCGGCGCTGGGGTAAAATAAAGATTGTGGAATAGCACCATCTATGCTATGCTTGAGGCAGTTGAAAAGAGAGGTGGTATTTCTTGAAACGCTGCATTGTAATGACTGGAATAGCCTGCAAATCATTTTAAAATAACAGGAGGATAAAATGACTATTCCAGAGAAAAAAATCTATCCCCGTACGGGTGACAGACAAACGATTTATTTAAAAAATGTGATCACCAACCCCAGCATAACGGTTGGCGATTATACCATGTATAACGACTTTACCAGCGACCCCGCATTGTTTGAGAAAAACAATGTTTTATACCAGTATCCTGTAAACCACGACCGGCTGCTGATCGGGAAATTCTGTTCCATCGCCTGCGGCGCGCGTTTTCTGTTTAACAGCGCAAACCACACCATGCGCTCGCTCTCAACCTATCCCTTCCCGCTTTTTTTTGAGGAGTGGGACCTTGACCCACGAGACGTGGCAGCGTCCTGGGACAATAAAGGAGACATCGTCATCGGCAATGATGTCTGGATCGGCTATGAGGCGGTCATACTGGCTGGCGTGACCATCGGTGACGGGGCAGTCATCGGCGCCCGGGCGGTGGTCACAAAAGATGTTCCGCCCTACACCATCGTGGGCGGGGTGCCCGCCCGGCCCATTAAAAAGCGTTTTTCCGACAGGACCATTGCCGATCTGCTTGAAATAAAGTGGTGGGACTGGCCCAGGGAAAGAATTGCCCGGAACCTCGCCGCCATACAAAAAGGCTGTACCGGACAGCTGAAATAAAATTGACCGGATGATCGAAACAGAGGCACGGCACATTTTTGTGCTGTGCCTCTCGTTTTATGTTATACTAAAGCCATAGTTACTGAACCGGAGGAAATCAGAATATGTCCACCCTGTTTCTTCACGGGCTCGGCCAGAACGAACTGAATTTGAGCTTGGACCCGCTGCTTTACTATCTATCCCTTGACGATGGAGAAATCGCATGCCCGGCACTGGTGCTCTGCGGAGAAAAGGACAGGGCCAACAAGCTATAGTAATAAACTTTTAAATTGGAGGGAAATACAATGAAATTAGGTATTATCCGATGTATGCAGACAGAAGATTTCTGTCCGGGAACCATGGATTTTAAAGTGATTAAGGAAAGAAAAGGCGCCTTTGAAAATGTAACAGAGGATATTGAGCTTATCGGCTTTACCAGCTGCGGTGGGTGCCCTGGAAAGAAAGCCGTTCTCAGGGCAAGAGAGCTTGTGAAAAGAGGGGCGGACACCATCGCCTTTGCCTCCTGTATCCAGAACGGAAACCCTATCGGTTATCCATGCCCATTTGCCAGGAAAATGAAGGATATTGTCCAGAAAGACCTGAAGGATGAAGAGATTCGGTTTATTGATTATACGCATTGAGAAATGCAAAAAAAACAGCTGGAAATTTTTTGAGAAACTCATACAAAAACGGAGGCAGTATTCAGTATGCTGACATACAGAAAAGCCGGCATTAAGGATGTTTTTTTGCTAATAAGTCTTTATAACTCAGCATTTTACGAAGATTATATTCATTATGGCAAATGTCCTGGCTATGGAAAATCTAAAGAAGAAATGGAAACATCAATTTCAACCTTTTCTAAATATATTATAATCTATAGAAGTAGGCCTGTAGGCGTTATTTCTTTTAAAAATCAAGGGGATGGTTCATATTATTTAGGTTGTCTTTGTGTTATACCGCCCTATCAGAAAAAGGGAATTGGTACAGAGGCGTTCCAGTATATGCTGTCTTTATGTCCTGATTGGAAGCGGATCACTCTGTTTACGCCTGTTGATAAAAAAGAGAATTTAAACTTCTACACCCAAAAATGTGGTTTTGCAAAAGGCAATATAAGAATGGATCAAGAGATCGAAGTCGTTGAGTTTTATATGAACCGTTAAACTTAGAGCAGATAGTCGTTTTAATGGAATAAAGCTTATGGAAAACTGGATTTTCTCTCAGATGAAAATCTGGATAGCGGCCGTGTTTTCGATAAAGTGGCTGCCCTGTATCTCAGTGCTACGGAGGATAAAGACCTGGAGCTGGCTGGATTTTTGGGTGTGCTGATCAACTATCACCGCCTGTCACAGCAGACGATTGCTAAAATGTCAGGTGTTGAAGTAATGGATGTCGAGAACCTTTTGCAGGGCCGGTATGAAATGATCTCTGAAAGCGCCAAATACCGCATGGCGGTAACGGTGATGTCCTTGCGGTTCTGTTTAAAAGAAAGTGAGCCTAAAGATTATAGAATAAGTTTAAAAAGAAGTAGAATTTAAAATCCTTGCCATAGTGTTCTTCTTTGGACATTATGTGATCGTATTGGGCGATATTTCAGTCGTATATCGTTTGGATTTGTTATATGGTTATCGTACAAGTCAAGATTGGAGGTGCGCGGCAAATGAATTTCGGCTACAGCACAGAAGCAACCGATTATCTGAAGCAAAAGGATAAAAAACTGGGTAAAGTCATTGAGAAAATTGGGATGATTGAGCGCGCCGCGGATACGGATCTGTTCGCATCGGTCGTTCACCATATTGTTGGCCAACAGATTTCAACAAAGGCCCAGGCGACGATCTGGCAGCGGATCAACGATGGCCTCGGCACCTTAAACGCGGACGTCATCCTGGACGCGGGCATCGAGCGGCTGCAGGCCTTTGGAATCAGTTTCCGCAAAGCAGCGTACATTACCGACTTTGCGGAAAAGGTTAAGACCGGCGCTTTTGATCTGGAGGGAATCTGGGATAAATCCGACGAGGAGGCCATCGCCAGCCTTGTGTCCTTAAGGGGCATTGGCGTATGGACAGCAGAAATGATTTTACTGTTCTGTATGGAGCGTCAAAATGTTTTCAGCTATGACGATCTGGCCATCAGGCGCGGCCTGCGCATGGTGTACCATCATCGGGAGATTGACAGAGAGCGTTTTGAGCGGTACCGCAGGCGCTACAGTCCCTACTGCAGTGTTGCGAGCCTGTACCTTTGGGCTGTGGCAGGCGGCGCGGTTCCTGAGATGAAGGATTACGCGCCAAAGAGAAAGCCTGTTAAAAAGAAAAAGACGTGTAAAGCCACAGAATAATTGAAAGCAGGAGGATGAAAATGTCAGATGTAAGAATTTATACCACTCACTATGCTTCGCCCCTGGGCGGAATTACCATTGCCAGCGACGGCGCAGCGCTGACAGGGCTTTGGTTTGACGGGCAGAAATACTTTGGTGATACGTTGCCAGAGCAATACGTGGCGGGGGAGCTGCCTGTCTTTGATGCGGCAAAAAATTGGCTGGATATTTATTTTCAGGGTAAGTCGCCTGATTTTACGCCGCCGCTGCTGCTTGACGCCAGTCCCTTTCGCAGGGCAGTATGGGAGATACTGCTTACCATTCCTTTTGGGCAGACCATGACTTACGGAGAAATCGCGGATAAAATCGCAGAGCAAAAGGGCACTGACAGAATGTCCGCCCAGGCGGTCGGAGGCGCTGTGGGGCATAATCCCATTTCCATTATTGTGCCCTGCCACAGGGTGGTGGGAACGAGCGGCAGCCTGACAGGCTACGCGGGCGGCATTGATAAAAAAGTAAAGCTGCTCACACTGGAAAAAACAGAGATGTCGGGCTTTTTTATTCCTAAAAAGGGAACGGCGCTGTAAAATAAGAGAGATAACAATGAAAATTAGAAGGATGATCATTGACGATTATGACAAGGTTTATGCGCTTTGGACGCTTTGTAAAGGAATGGGTTTGAATGATTTAGATGATTCAAAAGAAGGCATTGAACGTTTTTTAAACCGAAATCCTGATACATGTTTTGTTGCAGTAAATAATGGCCGTATCCAGGGTGTGATTTTGGCTGGAAACGATGGACGCAGAGGCTATATCCATCACACAGCGGTTCATCCTGATTATAGAATGCAGGGGATTGCAAGCAGACTGGTCAAAATGGCAATGGAAGCTTTAAAGAATTGCGGCATCCATAAAGCAGCGCTGGCGGTTTTAAACCCTCAAGCCCACTGCAAACAGAAGGCTTGAGGGGATATGTCTGGTAAATCAGCTGACCACACTGCTGCCTAATCTTCTGAGTTCTTTCTCAAGTTTCAGAATCAGATGGTTCAGTGAAAAGATACAGACATCTTCGGTTTTGACAGCGGTTTCCCTTTGGAGAATTTCACCACTATAGATCAACCGCCCTTCAATCAGCGTCTGAAAAATCAGCTCGAGCTCAGGTCGATCAAAGCTCGTGTTTCCAGAAGTAACTTTGATCTTAACTTTTTCGAGAAGAGCATCTTGATCGTTATACAGAGCATCTTTTTGAGTGGAATTTACAATGCAATCAAATATAATTTGTATTATTGTAATATCAGAATCGGAAAATAAAGGGAAAGATATTTGTGTCATGGTAAAACCCCCTTTCTGCATTCAGGTAAACCATTACTTTCTTTTATTATACCACGATTTCTTATATGACAAAGTTAAAAAAGTGGTAAAAATTTGCTATATTTAGAATATAGGTTTCTCTATGGTAATTAGCATTCATAAATATTCATTAAAATCTATATAACACCATGTCTATATAAGGATACAAAAGTAGAATCACTTAAAAAGGTTGTTTTAATATTAAAAACGTTTAGAAGCTTTTAAGATAATTTGAAAATAACCAATACTTCTTTGTTGAAGGTAGATAATTTTTTTAAGAAACACTAAAGAATGGCCGGCGGATTTGGAAAATTTTTTATTTGTATCAAAATAAAAGAATGCCCTATAGTCAATATAGATAATATTATTTAAAAGATAATATAGGGTGCAGCCATCTTTTGTATATGGAGCACGGCGCATTTTTGCGCCATGCCTTCTTTTTATGCTATACTTACCTTAGCTAAAAAGTCGAAAAAAGCAGGGAGGCTGCAAAAATGATGAGAAACCCAGAACAGACAGTCGGCAATATGGCGGATAAAGCCAGTATGGCCCTGATCAGCTATATTGATGGGGAGGGATATCCGGTCACAAGGGCCATGCTGAAGCCCAGAGAGCGGGAGGGAATAAAAACTTTCTGGTTTACCACCAATACCTCATCCAATAAGGTAAAGCATTTCCTTCAAAACCCTAAGGCGAGCATCTATTTCGTCGACAGGCGTTATTTCCGTGGAGCCAGCCTGAGCGGAACCGTCGAGGTTTTAGAGACGCCCGAGGCCAAGGAGCGGATCTGGCGGGACGGTGATACCATGTATTACAGTGAGGGCATTACAGACCCAGACTACTGCGTGCTGAAATTCACAGCCACGAAGGGCCGCTATTACAGCAATTTTAATTCGGAAGATTTTGAAGTGTAAAGGACATGCGGTTTACAGGCATGAGAGAGCAGGCGGGACATGATTAAAAAAGCAGAGATCGATAACGGACGCGGCTTTGACTGGGGGCGTGCCTCGCGAGATTACGCCAGATACCGGGATATCTACCCCCGGGAGTTTTACCAGAAAATCCTGGACATGGGCGCGTGCGTCAAAGGACAGCGTGTGCTGGATATGGGCACCGGCACCGGCGTGCTGCCCCGCAATTTATATCCATACGGCGCAGCCTTTACGGGCATTGATATTTCGGAAAACCAGATTCAGCAGGCCATCCTCCTGGCAGAGGAGCAGCGGGCAGAGATTGACTTTTTCTGTATGCCTGCCGAGAAAATGGATTTTCCAGACTTAAGCTTTGACGTGGTCACCGCGTGCCAGTGCTTTACCTACTTTGACCATGAAGCCCTCGCGCCCAGGCTGTCTAAAATACTTTGCCCCCAGGGGCGCTTAATTGTCCTGTACATGGCCTGGCTGCCTTTTGAAGACCCCGTTGCGGGGCAGAGCGAGGCTCTTGTTTTAAAGTATAATCCTGAATGGACCGGCTGCGGAGAAAAGAGGCACCCCATTGCCATACCCGAAATCTACAGCCAGTACTTTACCATTGAAAGCCAGGAGGTTTTTGATTTAAGGGTGCCTTTCAGCCGGGAGAGCTGGAACGGACGGATGAAAGCCTGCCGAGGGATCGAGGCGTCTCTGCCTGAGGAGGACATCGCCGCCTTTGATGCGGAGCATCGACATCTTTTGGCCGCGGCCGCGCCAGAGAAATTCAAGGTTCGGCACTACGCTGCCATAAGCGTCCTGAGGAAACGATAGAAAGGGGCAGTAAATCGAAATGAAAGAAAGATATAAAACCCCATCAGCCGTTTTTGCAATCTTTTTTAAAAACAATCAGGTATTGCTTCAGAAAAGGCAAAATACTGGTTATATGGATGGATATTATGACTTCGCAGCCAGTCCACGTCGAACTAAATGAAAGTATGACAGAGGCACTCATTCGAGAAGTTAAAGAAGAGTTAGCAGTGGATATATCGAAAGATAAGGTTAAATTTGGTACTTTTATGCACAAGTTTGAAGAAGGAATTGTTTATTACAATGCTTTTTTTGTTTGGCTGGGATCATGAAAGTCTAGATTGAATTATAATTTTAACAGGGAGCAGTTTATGGAAATAGAATTAAGATGTGAACAAACTAAAGATTACCGGGAAACTGAGACTGTGACCCGTGAGGCGTTCTGGAATCACGATGCTCCGGGATGCTTTGAACACTATCTCGTACATATTATGCGAAACAGTCCCGCATTTCTGCCAGAGCTATCTTTCGTCGCGGTATTCGACGGTAAAATTATTGGGAATGTTATGTGTATGGAATCCATCATTGAAGGTGATGATGGGAAAGTGTATAAAATTCTTACTTTAGGGCCTATTTCTGTTTTACCTGAACATCAGCAAAAGGGCATCGGCCGTAAACTGCTTGAAAAAACGAAAGCTACAGCGCATAAAATGGGCTACCGAGCGATTTTATTGTATGGCGATCCGGATTATTACACAAAACAAGGATTTGTACCTGCTGAAAAGTATAACATCAGAACTGTGGATAATATGTATGCCATAGCACTTCAAGCCTGTGAATTATATGCCGATGCTTTGAAGGGGATACAGGGACGTTTTGTTGAGGACGCTGTCTATGCGATTTCTGAAGCGGAGGCAGAAGAATTTGACAGGCACTTTTCTTTCAAGGAAAAGTGCAGCGGTACGCCATCGCAACAAAAATTTAAAAAAATTGTTAAGATGAGAAGAAAAGCAGATTAAAGTTTAATTTGACGCAATTATGAGGGATGGGCTTATCTTAAAAGGAAGGGAATCATGGAAAAAAAGAAAACAATCAAAGGTTGCCTTTGCGCCATTTTCTGTGAGATACTATTTGGGCTGAGCTACTTATTTACCAAGCATGCCACCACGTCGGTGGACTCGCTCACGCTGCTGAGCTGGCGCTTCGCTACCGCTTTTCTGGTCATCAATCTGTGTGTGGCTTTGGGAGTGGTTAAGATCAGCCTGAGAGGAAAGCGGCTGCTGCCTTTGTTTTGGATTGCCGTTTTCCAGCCGGTGATCTATTTTGTGGGTGAGACTGTGGGCATCAGCCTGACCACTGCCTCGGAAAGCGGCGCGGTTCTCTCCGTCATACCGGCAGCGACCCTGATAGCAGGGGGACTGATTCTAAAGGAAAAGCCCACGAAGCTGCAGGCTGCAGGAGTGTGCATCACCATGGCTGGGGTGATGGTCTGTGTCCTCTCCAAGGGGATGGAGGCCTCCTTTAACCCGCTGGGGTATCTTATGCTCCTGATGGCCGTGATTTCCTACAGCCTGTACTCTGTTTTTTCTGAAAAAGCCGTTTCCTTTTCCAGTGCGGAAAAAACCTATGTGATGATTGCCTTCGGCGCCGTCGTTTTTACGGCTGCTGCCCTTGTCCAGAACCTGAGAACCGGCACATTGCCGGAATTTTTATCCGCTCCTTTTACGAATCCTGCTCTTTTAACCGCGGTTTTGTACCAGGGCATTGGCTGCTCAATCCTGGCCTTTTTCCTTTACAATCTGGCGATCGCCACGATTGGCACCAACCGCTCAGCGTCCTTTGTGGGGATATCCACCGTGGTTTCCATTCTGGCGGGCGTGTTTTTCCTGAAGGAACAATTTTCCACATTTCAGGCGGCAGGGGCTTTCTTTGTCATCGGCGGCGTCTATCTGGCGAATCTGACGCGCAAAAGCAAGTCTGCCCGGCCTAACAGAAGGGACGCCAAAAATGCTGAGTAAATGACTGTATTCTAAATTAAAGGAGGAAATTATCATGAAAAAGGTAAAAATCACGGTTCTCAGAACAATGCTGAATCAGGATCTGGCAGAGGAGTACGGGGTGGACGGCCTTACCGCCTGCCCTATGCTCAGGGAGGGACAGACCTTTTATGCCGACTACGCAAAGCCTGAGGGGCTCTGTGATGAGGCCTGGAAAGCCATCTACCAGTATGCCTTTGCTCTGGCCCACGGCGCGGATAAGGAGCTGTTTTATTATGGCGACTGGATCAAAAAACCCGGCGTAGCCATCTGCAGCTGTAACGATGGGCTACGGCCAGTTATTTTCAAGCTGGAAGCCACCGACGAGGAGGGGCAGATCAACTATACGCCAGTGCGTTAGTATGAGTCTTTAGAAAAGCAGGAGCATTCTCCTGCTTTTTTATTTTGCTCAAAAATTCCGGCGTACTATTGACAAGTACACTTGGCAGTGATATGATAATAGTGCCAATAAAACTTGGCAGAAAGATGGAGGATGAGCATTATGGATAAAGAAGAAATTTTAGCTAAAAGCCGTCAGGAAAAAAAGGATGAGGGCATGACTGAGGCTGAAAACAGAGGACGCAGAATTGGGGTAATGGCATTTTCCGCTATTTTTATCTTTATTGTGCTGTTTAACCTGTTCAATGGCCAGCCAAATTATGCACCCATGGCCATGTTCTGGGCCTTCCTCTCAGCAGAGGCCTATCCTAAATACCGTTTTACAAAACAAAAGGCTTATCTTGTCACAACCATCGCGGGCGGGGTGGCGTCTCTGGCATCACTCGCAAGCTTTGTACTGTCTGTACTGGGGTAAAGGGTCTTGAACGAGGAATTAATTCTAAAAAACCGCTTAAAGGAAATCCGAAAGGAAAAGAAACTGTCCCAGTCCGCTCTGGCCGAGCTGGTTGGTGTCTCCCGCAACACCATCAGCTCCATCGAGACGGGGCAGTTTAACCCAACGGCAAAATTAGCGTTAATTTTGTGCATTGCCCTGGACAAGAAATTCGAGGAGCTGTTTTATTTTTAGATTTGCGGAAAAAGTAAAAAGGAGTACGGTGCAGAAATGTGCCGTGCTCCTTTTTTATCCCCGTGCGATTCTTGCCGGGTACCATTTTTGAAACCAGTTTGTGAAAATCCCCAGAAACGCAGGGCATACTGTGTTTACCAGTAAAATCCTATTTAACAACTTTTTTTACAGTGATTTCTTTTTAGCGGCTCTATATCTTCTCACCTTCATCAAGCTGGCACACTTATTATCACACCATTTTCGGGTATGGCTTTTACTGTCGTCATAAAAAATCCAATCACATTCTGGATTTTCACATTTTTTTAGATAAGCAAGTGGATATTCAGTAATCAATTTCGAAAAAGACCGTGCAACTTGATATATGACCCAGTTCAAATCATCAGAATAGTGTTGCGTTTGTAAGACGTAGTTTTCATCTTTTGGAATAAGTATTTCATAGACTTGGATTTTTTTAAAAATATGGTTAAGTTCGTCAATAAAAGAAGGCTCGAGCAACTGCTTTTTGCAAAGCTTTAAAAAAGCTTGAAACATTTTTTCTCGAAAAATTTTAAGCTCATTATTGCTTTGTAATGAGCACATTTCCGGCAAATGATAGTTTGTACTTATTTGCAGTAGCCAATCATAGTCATCTATTGGATCACCGTAAGGTTTATGGGTGATAAACCATCGACTATTAATAAAATCTAGACAAAGAAAGTTCATTTTTTCCTCCATATTTACTATAACGCATAATGTAACTGTTTAAATTAATATTGACAGTTACTTCATAAAAGTGTAGAATAACAATAAAAGTAACTTTCTTTTTCAGAAAAGAGAGTTACATGAGGAGAGGAGTGGTAATAAATTGAAATCTAAAATAACAGATATAATAGTTTTAGCCATCGCAACATTAATATGGGGAACCTCTTTAGTGGCTCAAAGTATTGGAACCAACTACTACGGACCATTTACTTTTAATGCTGCACGTTTTTTAATTGGGGCAATAGTATTAATACCCTTTACTCTCTTAATAAATTACCATAAAAACAAAAAAGAAACAAGGAATCTTTTTTATAAAGCCTCTAATAAAAAACTAGTGCAAGGTGGAATAATTTGTGGTGTAATTATTTTTTTTACGGCTACTTTACAACAAATTGGAATCGCATATACAACGGCTGGAAAAGCTGGATTTATCACGGCGCTGTATATTGTGATCGTCCCGCTGCTTAGAATACGTAGTGGAAAAAAATTTCCTTTACGTATATGGTTGTGTATTTTTTTTGCTATTATTGGAATGTCCCTACTCTGTCTGAATGAAAAGTTTGTTTTTGAATTTGGCGATACCTTTATTTTGTGTTGTGCGCTTTTTACTGGCATTCACATTCTTTTAATCGATTATTATTCTTCATATGTAGATTGCGTTAAACTTTCGTGTCTGCAATTTTTAGTGTGTGGGGTAGTGAGTACAGTGATTGCGTTAATTGTTGAAAGGCCTAATTTACAAGTAATGTCGGAAGGTGGAGCATCAATACTATATACTGGGATATTTTCATGCGGAGTAGCCTATACTTTACAGGCAATTGGTCAGAAAAGCGTGCCTCCTATAGCGGCATCGCTGATCCTAAGCTTAGAATCGGTTTTTTCTGCTTTAACAGGGTGGTTTATTCTTGGGGAAACATTGAGTTTTAAGGAAACTGTTGGCTGTCTTTTAATGCTTGGTGCAATTATTATTTCACAAATACCAATGTCTAAAAGGAAAAAAATTAAAAAATCCTGAGTTAGAGCAATGGAATATTTTTTTTATTTGCATAAGATTGCAAAGAAAGGCAAGCCGTCATTAAATCGGTCAGATTTATTTTCTGGCACCCACGAAATACAATCGAATAAAACACTAAAGGGACACTTGCTGTCACCCAAAAAGGAACTGAAGGCTGATCGCCAGCGGTTCCTTTTTTATTGTGAAAAACTTAACATCCCACCGGGAGCAGTAGAATGCTGATCTCAAAGGGAAAACTGGAGCTGATGGAGGAGACCCTGAAGGAGGATGGAAGAACCCCACTGAACTGTTATAAATTCATTTACGATGAAATGCCCCGATGCCCGGACTGCGGCGCTCCCATGCACGAAAGAGACCGTTTAAGCGGTAAAGACAGACGGAACTTTACTGGTATGGATGGCACCCTCAGCAAGGTCGAAATACGCCGTGTCGTTTGTGATGATAAAGCCTGCTACAACCATAACCACCCTAAACGCAACCTTCCAGACATACTGGTGCCTTACGGCCGTTACGACGCCGAAGTGCACCAGGCGGTCGCCGACGGCAGCAACGAGGTGCCCTGTTCACCGAGCACAATAAAACGGATGCTTAAAAAAATAGCAGACCAGTTCATGATGCTTTTGTGGGCTCTCACTCAGATGGGAATTCATCTGTCCATTTGTAAAGAGGAGTGTAAAGCCATGGATTTATGGCCTATTCTGAGAAACGCTGTGGCTGGATTTGACCGCTGGTATCTCCGGGCACTCAAAATGACCGTTAACCGTTTTGGCGCTTTGTACTGGAAATGCAACGACACGGGCTGAGTCTGCGTGCTAAGATGTCTGTATCATCCTAAAAGCGATGAAATTTTTAAATCAAACTGGAGGTACAGTGATGAAAGACAACAGAGAACGCCCGGGAAACACCCGCGGCCTTGTTCATGGTGCAAAAAATCAGGAAATAACGGAAAATACGGCGCAGACAGACATGGAATGCGCCAATGTGGTGGTCACCCTGTGCGGCGAGCAGCCTGTGGTATCAAGCCGCCGGGTAGCCGTGGATTTTGGCAAGGAGCACAAAAGTGTGCTGCGGCGTATTGCCCAGCTTAACCGGGAGACCACAGCGCAGAATTGCGCCGGTCTTTTTATCCCCTGGTCCTACGCCGACGCGGCGGGCAGAAAGCGAAAGGCTTATCAGATCACCCGGGATGGCTTCACCCTGCTCATCATGAGCTTTACCGGCTCCCGGGCGCTGGAATGGAAGATCCGCTATATGCAGGCCTTTAACCAGATGGAGGAAAAGCTGCGAAGCCAGACGCCAGAGCTGCCCGAGGGCGACGCCCTCATGGCCATGGCGGTGCTGGAGGCAGAGGACATCATCAAAAACCTGAAGCCTGAAGCCGAGTACGCCAGAAAGGTGCTCGACAATAAAGGCCTGACACCCATTACCGGCATCGCCAAGGATTATGGTATGACCGCCGAGTTTATGAACCGCCTCCTGCACAGTCTGGGCGTACAGTACCGCATCGGCAAGCGCTGGTATCTTTACTCGGACTACCAGGCCGAGGGCTACGCAGCTACCAAGACCGGCACCATTTATAAAAAGGATGGCACTGCCAAGGTGGTGGAGAGCCTGCAGTGGACACCGAAGGGTCGGCGTTTTCTGTACGATCTGCTTGGAGAAAACAACCTGTATCCTGTACTGGAGCGTGAACAGCATGAATCTGCTGAGTGAATTTCTCGCCTTTTTTGCCTGGCTCAGCCGCCACCCCAGAAGGGGGCTGGAATACAAAGGCTTCTGGATTTATCTGCTGTACCAGAACAACCAGAGCGCTGTCAGAGACCCAGGCGGCGACTGGCGCTGGCCCGTATGGTTTGAGGTGGATAATCCCGGGCTCAAAGCCTTTTTGAACATTGAGGACCGGCGGCAGGTCGCCTACTACAGAAGCCGGCTGATCCGGGATGGGCGCATCGATTACCGGAAGGCCGGCGGCGTTTATCAGTATGCCTTAAAGCCCTTTGACCACAAAACAATCCAGACGACCATCTGTCTGGAGGACCACACCAGTCTGCGGGTATGGACCGCAGCGGGGGATAACGGCCTGGGTTCCGCCAAGGCCGGGAATCCCTGCGGGTTCTGGATTCCCCCGGCCCTCACCGAGGAGGAGCGCAGAGAACTGGCTCTGAAATACCCAAATGATATTCAGCGTTTCTGGGCAGAGCAGGACTTAAGAGAGCAGAAAGCAAGAGAGGCGGAAGCCAAATGGGCCTATTAAAGGAAACCTACGCCGATCTTTACGGTGAGCGGTTCGACACCAACCCTGCCTATACCGAGTATGACTGCATGGCCGAGGGCACCCTGCACATCAGCCTGATGGCACGCACCCTTTCCGAGGCCGAGGATGCCTTTGCCGATATCCTGGGGCATGCCGAGGACAATGTACCGGGTCTTAAGCTCAGGCTCCAGTGGGTAGACGAACAATGAGCATTGAGCTTGGCCGCTGGGTACGCGACAATCGAAACGCCAGAGGCCTTACCCAGCCTCAGCTGGCAGAGGCCGTTGGCGTGAGCGATAAAACGATCTTCAGGGCTGAGCGGGGCGATTCCCTCAGCGCCTACACCCTCGATCAGCTTGTCCGATATTTTGGTAAGCCCCTGCCGGAGAAGCCTCCCAGCTTTATCGGCCACTTCTCCCTGATCCTTTACCGTGAATATCTGTAACGCACAGCCCGGGACTGCGCCTTTTATCCAGATAAGAAAAAAGCCGAAAGCCTGAATCAAAGCTGCTTCAATGGAGAATTGAGAATGCAGAATGGAGAATTAGAGGGACAAAATGCTGCGCATTTTGATTGGATTTGCGGCCAAAGGCCGCTGTTTCAATCGCTTTTTCACCAGAAAAAGGGTCCAATCATTCTCCATTCTCAATTCTACATTCTCCATTAAACAACACTCTTTTTAAAGCATTGCTTCTTATATTAAAGTTTTTATACAGCCCTAAGCACAGCACATTTCTGCGCTGTGCTCTTTTTAAAAAAAGTTTTCTTAAATTAAATCCTCATGGCCGATTCAAACGTTATATAATACAAGGGGACGCCCGGAGGAGGAAAAACTTGACGCGTGAAGATATTTTACTGAGAAAAATTGAAAATGGAGACCGGCAGGCACTGGATAGGCTGATTAATGACTATTATCCGGATATTTTAAGGTACTGCCTCTGGCACACCCGGGACAGAACCGCCGCTGAGGACGCTGCCCAGGAAACCTTTCTTAAAGTGGTGCGTTTTTGGGACAGCTACCGGCACCAGGGGCATTTCAGGGCCTGGCTCTATAAAATCGCCGCCAATGTGTGCCGCGACGCGTGGCGCAAAGCTGACGAGGAACCTTTGCCGGAAAACCTCATCTATGATGAAGCCGGCTTTGGCCGCGCGGAATCGGACGCGGATTTTATCCGTATGGTGGAGGAGCTGCCGGAGGATGCCCGTGAGCTGGTGCTTCTGCGCTTCGCTCAGGACCTTACCCTGCGGGAGATCGCGGAGGTCACCGGGCTTCCCATGCGCACTGTTCAGTCACGCCTGAGGGCAGCCCTGAAAAAAATTAAAAAACAGCTGTTAAAAGGAGAGCTATGCCATGAATCATAAGTTAGAAAAGAAAATGAGGAGAGCCTTAAAGGCGCCGGTTCCAGTATCCGAGGACCATCTGGAAGCGACAAAGGAGGCTGCATACGGGCTTTATGCCGGCCGCAGTCAGCGGCAGAAAATATCCTTTCCAGCGTTTCTGTTGGCGCAGGTACGTTTTTGCGGCGTTTGGGTCTGGCTTCTGCAGGGCGGTGCCCTGTTTGCTCTCTTTCTGGTTTTAAACAGCGTTCTTGGCGGTGATTTAAACGCCATAAAGCCGCGTCACCTGCCAGAGCTGCTCAGCCTGTGCGCAGTGTTAATCGCAGCCACAAGCCTGCCGGGCATCAGCCGCTCTTTCAGGTACCGTATGGTTGAGATGGAGGCAGCGACACGTTTATCACTGCCGGGTCTCATTCTGTGCCGGCTGCTCATTCTGGGGCTGGCGGACTTTTTCATTCTGGCCGTCACCTTTGCCGCAGCCATCTGGCAGACCAGCCTGAGCGGGCTGGACGCTGCGGTGTATCTGCTGCTGCCCTTTTTATCCGCCTGCCTTGGCAGCCTCCTGATCATCCGGCATGCGCCCGGAGAGCGCCTGCTGTTCTTTGGCACCTTGTTCTGCGGCGTGCTTTTTCTGGCTTTGTGGCTGGCTGGAAATCTGAAACCAGGCATCTATGAGCAGACCGGGGCGCTGGCGGTGCTCGCGGTCCTCTGCGGCGCAGCTGTTTTAGTGCAGTGCCGGAAGCTCATCAGAGATTATAACATTGAATAGGAAGTGAAATGATGGAACTTAAAATCAACCGATTGACCAAACAATATAAGGATAAGCTGGCCGTGGACAATGTCAGCCTGAAGCTGACGCCGGGCATCTGGGGGCTTCTGGGTGCCAACGGCGCGGGAAAAACCACCATGATGCGCATGGTGGCAGGCATTTTAAAGCCGACCTCTGGCGGTGTGTTTTACGACGGTTTAAGCATTGACGACCTGGGGGAGAGCTATCGGGATATTTTCGGGTATCTGCCCCAGACCTTTGGCTTTTATCCTGAATTTACAGTAAAAAGTTATCTGGAATATATGAGCGCTTTGAAGGGGATTGGCAAAAAGGACGCGTCTCTGACAATTGAGCGCCTGCTCCAGATGCTTGCGCTGAGCGATGTGAAAAACAAAAAGATCCGCAGGCTGTCCGGCGGCATGCAGCGCAGAGTAGGGATTGCCCAGGCCCTGCTCAACGATCCTGAAATCCTGATTCTGGATGAACCCACCAGCGGCCTGGACCCGGGCGAGCGGGTGCGTTTCCGAAATATTCTGGCCGAGTTCGCGAAAGAGCGGATCGTGCTGATTTCCACCCATATCGTATCCGACGTGGAAAACATTGCCACCCGCAACGCTGTCATGAAGGACGGACGGATTATTGCGGCAGGCAGCACCGATGCGCTGGTGGACGTTATGAAGGGCCGCGTATGGCGTACCGAGGTGTCTGAAAGCGATCTGTTTAAATGTGAGCGCCTTGTCCGTATCGCCAATATCCGGAGCGAATCCGGAGGGCGGGCCTCACTTCGTTATCTGGCAGAAAACCCCGTACTGCCGGGTTCAGCGCCGGAAACGCCGCGTCTCGAGGACTTATACCTCTGGCTTTTCCCAGAGGATTCAGGCACAGAGGAGGTGCGGTGATGTTTAACGTACTCTGTATGGAATTTAAACGTCTTTTCCGGAGCCGTATGGTATGGATACTGTGCGCCGCGTCTCTGGTGGTCGCTCTGCTGCTCTGCGTGATGGTGGTGGACAACGTCAGCTATGGCCGCCGGGATGACCCAGAAGCCAAAATCGGCCTGGAGGCAGTCGCAGCGGTCAAGGAAGCCTACAGGCCTCTTTATGGGGCGGTTACACCTGAAAAGCTGGAGTCCGCCTTTGAAACCTATATCAACACATCAAATGCTTATGAGGAAAAAATGCCGGCCTCGGTTTATAAAGAAAAAATAGTGCCAATTCAGCCGGCCCTCAGCTGGATTTTCAGCGCCTTTGACGATTCTGAAATCACAAGCGCCGACGAGGTGGGAGGCTTTTACGCCCAGCGCCTCCGCAATATTGAAAACCAGCTGGCGGATAAATACGCCAACGCGCCGCAGGCAAAGCAAGCGGCACTGGCGCTTAACAGCAGGGTAGAAACCCCTTTTAATTATGCTTACGGTTATGGGGATACCAGTCCGGATATCATCGTTTTGCTGCTCCTGGTTCTTGGGCTGTTCTGTACCGCCATGGCCGCGCCGGTTTTTTCCGCGGACTACCACAGCCGGGCCGATGATATCCAGCGCTGTACCCGCTACGGCAGAGGCAGGCTGGGCGCCGCGCGGTCGTTGGCGGTGCTTATCCTGGTTTTGGCCATAGCAGTCGTCAGCATGGGCGTTTATCTGATTATTTTAAACAGCATTTTTGGCTGGGAAGGGCTTTCATCCTCCCTTCAGACCGCCTTTGTGGCCTGGGGGATCGCCCCCATGAACGTGGGCGATATGGTGCGTATGACTTTTTTTGCCGGTATTCTCACCCTGCTGGCCACAGCTTCCTGCAGCCTGTTTGTGTCCTCCCGGTGCAAATCGCCCACAACAGCGCTCATCATCAGCTTCTGCGTCACCCTTCTGCCTGTTTTCCTGGGCTTTGCGGGCGTTAATGTAAAATGGCTGTACGCGCTGCTGCCCTCAGGCGGAACGGCCATAGAGAACAGCTTTTACTACGCTCTGACACTCAACAGCCTCGAGTTCCTTCACCTTGGGAGCTTTACCCTGTGGCTGCCCTACGCTTATATTCTTTTTGCCGCAGTGGAGATCCCGCTGTTTATCCTGCTGACCATACTGTCCCACAAAAAAAGAGAAGCTTATTAAAAAGAGCACGGCGCAAAAATGCGCCGTGCTCTTTCTATTCGCCGATAATTTTGATGAGCGCGTGCTTATCGCGCTTGCCGTCAAACTCAAAATAAAAGATCTGTTCCCAGGTTCCAAAATCCAGACGGCCATTTGTGACCGCTACGACCACCTCGCGGCCCATGACGGTCCGCTTAAGATGCGCGTCTGCGTTATCCTCAAAACCGTTATGATGATACTGGCTGTAGGGCTTTTCCGGAGCCAGTTTTTCGAGCCATACCTCATAATCGTGGTGCAGGCCGCTCTCGTCATCATTGATGAACACACTGGCGGTGATGTTCATGGCGTTGACCAGCACCAGGCCCTCACGGATTCCGCTGTCGGCCAGTGCCGCCTCGACATCTGGTGTAATATTGACAAGACCTCTGCGGGTCGGCAGGTTAAAATGCAGTTCTTTTCGATAAGATTTCATAAGTCCTCCTATAAATAAAATTAATAACATTCAAAGAAGCGCTCAAAGACGCGTTTCTGATAAACAACGGAACCGATGACCTGAACATTGTCCTTATTAAGGTCATAAATCTCCACTTCAAAGGCAGGATTGTGGGGCTGGAGAATAACCTGATTTTTCCGGAAAGAGACCTTCCGGATCTTGAGATCCGACTCGCCCACATGCAGGGCGGTCAGATCGCCGGATTTTAAAAAGGTGTTAAGCCTGACCACCACAAAATCGTTTTTCATGAGTGTGGGTTCCATGCTGGCGTCGGTAATCTCCATGGCGAAGACCGGGCCCCATTTTGCCAGCTGGTCGCTGGGCAGTGTGAGGGTGTGGATGGTTTTCTCGTTGGAAAAAACCGGCAGCTGGTATTTGATGCTCCCGAAAACCGAAAGCGTCACCTCCGCCCCAAAGGGCTCGGTGTCATCAAGCACCTCGCGCTCATACATGGAGCCCGGCCGGCCCATCAGCCACAGAGGGCTGACGTCAAAGTACGCTGCCATCTCCCGGATGGTGGTGATTTTTGGTGCCATCTCGCCCCGGGTATAACGTGAAATACTCGGGGGAGAAAGGTTAAACTTCCGGGACATCGAATAGGTGGTTTCATTGAAATTTGTCATCAGGTATTTTAGACGCTGGCCAAAGACCTGCTTATCGACGGTATGTTTTTTATCCATCGTACACCTCCGCTTTTGTATATCATACACCAAACGAGTGCAAAACACAATATCAAGACATGTATCTTCTGTATATATTACGTAACACAACCTTATAGTGCGGTCTCTCTTAAAGCCTGCGTGTATTTTCCTGAATACAATTGATTTTTCTGAGTTCAGGGTATATAATACAAGTACAAATTCGTTTACAAAAACTAAAGAATCGAGGGTGGAAAAATAGTGTTAAAAAACCTGATTGAGTCGATATACTGGCGCCTGTTCTATGTGAAAATGCGGAATAATTATTCCCACCAGGACCAGTAGATCCGTAAACGAAACAAAAACGGCCGGAGCGATCCGGTCGTTTTTACGTTTTTACGTTTTTCAGTTTTTTTCGCCGCATGACCCCGCCATAAGGGTTTTCACCCTTTGGCGGAGTGACTTCCACAAGCGCCCCGGCGTCAGCCATGGCCTGCAGCCGCATGAGCAGCCACTGCGCGCTCACACCCGGGACGCGGATCAGGGTTCCGCCGATGGCAACAGCGGCCATAAAGTCGCCGTCCGGTATATTCGACCGGAGGACAGCGTCATAGAAGTCTTCACGCACACTCATAACGCGGCCATTTACCACCGCGCGCAAAGGGGCGTTTTCTTTGACGAGCTGTTCCCACAGCGCAGCGCAGGCTTTTACCTGGACAGGGACAAGGGGTTCCTCAAGCTGGGCGAGGCTGCCGAAGTCCTCGGGAAAAATATTGCCTGTGCTCAGGTATTGGCGGGCCTTGCCATCAAATACAGTCTGCCGGGAGACAAAGACTGCGGATAAGGGAACCGAGCTTTTTCTGAAAAGATGGCAGATAAAAAGAAGGCCGCAGACCTCAGCCGGATCGTTCTCGGACAGCCAGACACGGATGGGTTCAAGGGTTTTCCTGGCTTTTTCCAGACGGCCCAGGGTTTTGCAGTTCATTCCCGCAATTTCCTCGGCCACGCCAGGCGAATCGCCGTACAGGGTTTTCAGCACAGATAGCCGGGTACCCTCTCTTGTTTCAGCGTTGTCGAGCACCCCGATGTCCAGAGACAGCCACAGGGGTGCCACATCCTCGGGGCTGCCGTCCATGGAAAGGCCGGGCCAGTGGGTGGGGATGGTATAGCCACTGCGCCGCAGCATAGATGTGTCTTTTATCTCTTGTCCATGTTTCATAGACTTTGCATAGCTCAGGCACCCAGCCGAGCTGTCTCTAAAAATAAGCTCAATCACTTTATTTCCTCCACGCTGTACAGATCGGTTCTTCTGGCTGACAGAATGGGCAGCTCCTCCCGGACTGTGTCAACGACACGAGTGTCGATTTCGACCGAGACCATTCCGGGCTTTTCATCAAGACCGGCGATTCTATCGCCCCAGGGGCCAATTACGCAGGAATGTCCCCAGGCCGCGTACTTGGCTTTTTCATCCCGGGCAGAGGAGCAGGCTGCGATGTAGAGCTGGTTATCCACAGCCCGGGAGCGCAGCGCCAGTTCCCAGTGGGCAGGCCCAGTAGTCATGTTAAAGGCGGCGGGCAGCACTGCCAGCTTTGCCCCGTGTTCTGCCATAATGCGAAACTGCTCAGGGAACCGGATGTCAAAACAAACCGCCACGCCCACAGGGCCGAAGGGGGTTTCCACAACGGTGATGGAATCTCCAGCAGTTAAAACATGTGACTCTTTAAAGGAGATACCGTTTTTGACGGCTACATCAAAAAGATGAACCTTTCGGTGCCGTCCGAGCAGGCGGCCATCCGGACCGAATACGAAACAGGAGTTATAGATATGCCCGTTCTCCAGCTCGGGGATGGAGCCAGCGAACAGCGTGATTCCCAGTTCCCCGGCCAGTTTGGACATAAGGGTATTGGCAGGCCCGTCCGCAGGCTCGGCTGCGGTCAGGAAATCACTCCCGGCATAGGGGCATACATACATCTCAGGCAGCAGCACCATCCCGGCGCCATCCGCCGCAGCGGCACGGATCATTTTTTCAGCAGTGTTTATGTTTGTTTCCTTATCCGCTGTCAGCGGCATCTGACAGCAGGCAAACTTTGTTTTCATGGGAACCTCCGGTTTTTTCGCCATAATTTGCTCTTTCTTTTATTATAACTGAAAAGACTGAAAGAAGTTTTTAATTACCTGGGGAAAACTTTAATTAATTGTAACCCTTTCCTGATTTAAATAGTTCTAAAGAAAACTTTGATAAATTCTTGAAGATTTGTTATAATAGTGGTCGTTTAAGAAGTGCTATATAATAAATAAGAAGAAATTTGATTTTGAGGTTAAGGTTTGGAGAAGGAATTAGTTTTAACCATTGATTGTGGCACCCAGGGCATTCGGGCCATTGTGTTCGACAAAACAGGACGGGCGCTGGCAAAGACCGAGAAAAGGTTTGAGGGCTACTACTCTAAGAAGCCGCATTACGTGGAGGCGCCGCCCGCCATGTTCTGGGAGGATCTGGCTTCGGTTACCCTGGAGATGAAGCGCCGCTATCCTGAATACATCGCGGCGCTTTCGGGTATGAACATCGCGGCGCAGCGCGATATTGCCACCATTGTGGATGAGAAGGGCGAGGGGCTGCGGGATTTCATCAGCTGGATGGACCGGCGGACGCTGGAAAAACCGTTGACGATTCCGCAGCCTTACCGTTTCGCCTTCTGGATAGCGGGCAAAAAAGCCTTTACCGAGAGCTTTAACACCGGCACCCACGCGCACTGGATTAAGGTGCATGAGCCGGAGCTGTGGAGCGCTGCAGATAAATACATTTTTCTTTCGACTTACCTGATCAATAAACTGACCGGCCAGATGGTGGACGCGACCTCCAATATCGCGGGCCACTTTCCCTTTGATTTCAAGCATAAGAAATGGTGCGGTCCTTACGAAATCAAGCGCCAGATCATCCAGATCGAGCGTGAAAAGCTTTGTGACCTGGTGGATTCCTGCCAGGTCATCGGTGTCATTACACCCGAGGCCGCCCAAAAAACAGGACTGCCAGAAGGTCTGCCCCTTGTAGGTTCCGGCACCGATAAGGGCTGTGAGACCATTGGCGTCGGCTGTGTGAACGAAGGCTGCGCCAGCGTATCCCTTGGCACCCAGGCCACTGTGGAGACAACCTCCAGGCGTTATTATGAGCTGGTTCCCTTTTATCCGCCCTTCCCCGGGGTGGACCCAAAGGCCTTTAACCCTGAGATCACCGTTTACCACGGTTTCTGGATGATCAACTGGTTTATCGAAACCTTTGCCGGTAAGGAGCGGGAGGACTGTGAGAAGCGGGGCGAGAATCTGCTCGATTATCTGAACGGACAGCTGCTTACGGTGCCCCCGGGTTCCGGCGGCCTGGTGCTGCAGCCTTACTGGGGGCAGGAATCCTTTAAACCTGAGGCAAAGGGTTCAATCATCGGCTTCAGCGAGCGCCACAGTAAGTACCATATTTACAGAAGCATCATCGAGGGACTGGCCTTCGCGCTCCTGGAAGGCCTTGAAACCATTGAGAAGAAATCCGGCGTTCAGGTGGAAACCATCGGCCTGTCCGGCGGGGGCTCCCGCAGTGACAACATCGCCCAGATCATGGCCAACGTTTTTGGCCGGGAGGTCTACCGGGTTCAGACCTATGAGACAACCGGGCTCGGCGGCGCCATGGCCACCTATGTTGGCCTGGGCGTCTACCCGGACCTTGAGACAGCCGGGGCGGAGATGGTGCGAAAATCACGCCGTTTCCTGCCAGATTCCGAAGAAAACAAGCTTTACGCTGATTTATACCGCAAGGTGTACAAAAGAGCGTATAAGCGCTATAAACCGCTCTATAAACGGCTGGGAAAAATCGAGAGCGCGCAATAACAAGCAAGCATTACAAATAATGATTGATGATTAATAAAAATGAGGCATAATACATGAACAAAACTTACAAAATGGGCCTTGACGTAGGCTCAACCACCATTAAGGTGGTTGTAATGGACGAGAACGACACGATTATTTACAAAGAATACCGAAGGCATCTGTCCAATATCAAGCTGACCATGGCAGAGCTTTTAAAAGAAACCTTTGAAAAGGTGGGCGACATCACGACCAGAGTCTGTGTGACGGGCTCCGGCGGGCTGATGATTTCAAAATGGCTGGACATTCCCTTTATTCAGGAAGTGGTGGCCGGGACCGTTGCGGTTGAACGGCTGATTCCTGAAACGAACTGCGCCATTGAGCTGGGAGGCGAGGACGCCAAGATCACCTTCTTTGAGGGCAATATCGAGCAGCGGATGAACGGCACCTGCGCTGGGGGAACCGGGGCTTTTATCGACCAGATGGCAACCCTGTTAAAAACGGATGCCGCCGGCCTCAATGAGCTGGCGAAAACCCACCAGACCATTTATCCCATCGCTTCACGCTGCGGGGTATTTTCCAAAACGGATATTCAGCCTCTGCTCAATGAGGGAGCCGCCAAAGAGGACATCGCGGCTTCCATTTTTCAGGCAGTGGTTAACCAGACCATCAGCGGCCTGGCCTGCGGACACCCCATCCGTGGAAATGTCGCCTTTCTGGGCGGACCGCTTTACTTCCTGTCTGAGCTCAGACAGCGTTTTATTGAGACCCTGAAGCTGTCGCCAGAGCAGGTGATCTTCCCGGAAGGCTCTAACCTGTTTGTGGCTGTGGGCTCTGCTTACTCCTCCGATAAATACGGCACACTGCCGCTTTCCGAGCTGGTCAGACGGGTGCAGAACACTGAAGGGGCGGGTGACAGCGAGGTCAACCGCCTCGACCCTCTCTTTAAAAACCAGGATGAGCTGGACAGCTTTCTCTCACGCCACCAAAAGGACCGTGTGGAGCGGGGAAGCCTTGAAGCCTACACCGGCGCGTGCTTTCTGGGCATCGACGTCGGCTCTACCACCACCAAGGCCGTACTCATCGGCCGTGAGGGTGAGCTTCTGTATCACTACTATGGCAGCAACGAGGGAAGCCCTCTTAATCAGGCCATTAAGATTGTGGAGGATGTTTATAACAAGCTGCCCGACGGTGCGGTCATCGGTAAATCCGCTGTCACCGGCTACGGCGAGGGGCTGATCAAGACAGCCCTCAAGGTGGATATCGGCGAGATTGAAACCATCGCTCACTATAAGGGCGCCAAATATTTCATGCCAAAGGTCGATTTTATCCTGGACATCGGCGGCCAGGACATGAAGTGCATGAAGATAAGAAACGGCACCATTGACAGCATTATTCTCAATGAGGCCTGCTCATCTGGCTGCGGCTCTTTCCTTGAAACCTTTGCCAAGTCCCTGAACCTGAGCATGGACGCCTTTGTGTCTCAGGCGCTTCTGGCCGAAAAGCCAGTGGATCTGGGCACACGCTGTACGGTTTTCATGAATTCCAAGGTAAAGCAGGCTCAGAAGGAAGGCGCCGAGGTTGGGGAAATATCGGCCGGCTTATCCTATTCGGTTATCAAGAACGCCCTGCAAAAGGTTATCAAGGTGCATAATCCCAAGGATCTGGGCGAGAATATCATTGTCCAGGGCGGTACCTTCAACAATAACGCGGTGCTGCGCGCCTTCGAGAAGATTACCGATAAGGACGTAGTGCGGCCCGACATCGCCGGGCTGATGGGTGCCTTCGGGGCTGCGCTGATCGCCCGGGAAAACTATGCCGAGGGGGACAGGAGCACGCTTCTGGATCTGGACAGGCTCTACAGCTTTGAGGTGGAGGTCAGCCACCGAAGGTGCGGTGGATGCAGCAACAACTGCCTGCTCACCATCAACCGTTTTAATGACGGCAGCCGCCCCACCACCCGGCACCCCGGCCGATTCGGAT
>OCAG01000447.1_pt1 | contig 29087 bp, 38 predicted proteins | sample 1477111 | NCBI WGS metagenome assembly OCAG01 (sample SAMEA2580288, study PRJEB22360) | human gut metagenome | biome: human gut; feature: human-associated habitat; material: faeces | place: Denmark | collected 2008/2010 | reverse complement strand
GTTCGCGTCAAGCATATTTTTACTACTTGCGGCCTCGTTAATCGTGCTGGTTGGGGGAAAGGAAAACAAAAAATGATTGAAGAAAATAAACCTTTAGAAGAAAAAAATGAACCTTTGATGTTAAGCATCGATCAAGCGGCTGAAATACTTGGTATAGGCATAAGTTTAATGTACCAAGTTTCTAGAACAGACGGATTTCCGGTAACCAAAATTGGCCGACGGAGTTTAATTAGTAAAAAGGCGCTTGAAGAATGGATTGATAAAAAATCTGGGACTGTTGTGCTTTAGGAGGAAGATCAATGAACTTAAGTATCGCCGGCCTGCCCTTCGTCCTCCTGGGTATCGCCGTTTACAGTGGCATCTGCCTGGCAGTTCGGAAGGGGTGGCTATGGAAGGACTAGGACTTGCGCTATTGATTCTGATATGTCGGTTTGTGCCATTTTTACCGATAGCCTTTATCGTATTTTGGATTATCTTTGGATTGTTATATTTAGCAATGGCAGAGATTTTATTAAAAATCGTATTTAAGATTATAGAAATAATCGAAAAGAGGGGGAAGAAAAAATGACAGATGAACAACTCGTAACTCAATATTTAAAGGCCGCGCACGAACTGGCAATGTTACCCCACGGGGTCGGCTGGACGCCGGAGATCGGCAGAAGGCGCGAGGAGCTGGAGCGGCAGGTGAAAGTGATGCGTCCGCAGATTGATGGGCTGCATCAGAAATATGGCAAATAAAAAAGGTCCCAAAGCGAAGCCACGCATTAGGAACCAGATATATGTTACGTGGTTATTGTACCGCAGGAATGGAGAAAAAACAATGTTTAGCTACACAGGGCTTCCGCCATAGAGAAAACGCGCTGTGCCATATTAGAATCTTTAAGTCAAAAGCCTTATCCGCAGGCTAAAAACGTGGAAATAAAAATTAAAAATCGTTTGTAGAGTAAAAAGTACGCAAGATAAAAACGGACGGGAATGAGCGCCCGTCCAACCTGAACAGTCAAATTTTTAAGCTTTAATGGATTTTGAAAAGCCGGAGGGCAGGGCACTGTTACTCCGGCCAAACATTCTCAAAAAACCAAAGGAGAAAAAACATGCAATTAAGTGAAATTAACAGCGGCGCCTTGCAGGAAGTCTTCGACTATGAGTTCGACAAGGTTCTCAGAAACATCCGGGACGTCAATACCGATCCCAAAGCAAAACGGAAGGTCACCATCGAGATGACCATCAGTCCCAATGAAAAGCGCACCATCGGGGATATTGACTTCAAGGTGAAGCACACCGAAGCCCCGATCAACGGCTTTGCCACGGCCATCACCATCACCGAAGATGGCCGTAAGGTCATCGCGGAAGAAATCGGGAACGAACTTCCCGGTCAGATGAACGTTGAAAATATACTTGAAATGGAAGGAGTAAAATAATGGACTTAACCCGTGAATTTATTGAAAAGATTGAAGAAATGGCCGGCCCGAAAACCATTGAATCCGGGAGCGTAGAGTACGCAAGGGAAAAACTGTTTCCGGTATTACCACCAAAACCCGTCTCCCTGGAGACCAAGAGCCTGACAAGCATCGTGGACTATCTCAAAAGCAACATTGACGGAGAATCTCCAGCGGATATCCTCATTCACGTGTGCAGGCCAGAGACGGTCACGGTCAATGGTTCTTTGGATTGTTGGACCCGTACCCGGGAAGAATTCCTGGAAGCCACCGCGCCGGTACCGCATATCCTGTTTAACGAGTACATGGACCGCGAAGCCTTCAACGTCATGCTGCAGTCCTGCTTCAAAGGTCAAGGTGACAGGGATGCCGTTCTGAAAGTGGTTGGCAACATCTGCCTGGATCAGAGCAGCGGTGTGGAGGTTTCCGACGACGGCGTGACCCAGAACGTGGAAGCAAAAACAGGCGCAGTGCTAAAAACCAAAGCCACGATCCCGAACCCCGTCCGCCTGGCACCGTTCCGAACCTTCACCGAGGTGGAGCAGCCCGAGAGTGCCTTTGTGCTGCGCATCAACCAAAACATGCAGGTAGCGCTCTTTGAAGCCGATGGCGGCGCCTGGAGGCAGGAAGCCATGAAAAACATTCAAGCCTACCTGATCGAAGCCCTGAGCGATGAAGACGGGAACTGCTCTTACACCATTATTGCATAGAAAAAAGCCGGGTGACGCAGCCACGTCATCCCGGCAATCATGAAAAAACATTCTATAAGTGAGTATATCACGATTGGAGGAAAAATCAAGTGAAATCTGAAAAGAAACCCGATGAGATTCCACCATACCGACTTGGCGTGCTCATGAATACCGCTGCCAAGATTACCAGGCTCATGGTCAATAACCCCGATTTTGTCACGACCTACCGGGACTGCGAAATCATTCTGGAGACGGTCCGGAATGCCGTGGATCAGGCCATGGGGAAGGAGGAAACCCATCATGAAGAATGATCCGGCGATGATCGAAACCGCGATCACCACCTTAAAAGGCAAGCTGTCTGCCTTAAAGAAAGATAGCAAAAACAGCCACGATTATGGTCAGGCTGCCCTTCAGGCAGGCATTGAAGCCCTGCGGATGCGGAAGACCCGGAAGCTTTACAAACGGGAGGATGACGCGTATGTCGGCTTTTTCTGTCCAACTTGCGGCCATGCCATTGGCGCCATTCAGATCCATACCCAGGTCCACTCTGGATTCATTGGGGAATACTGCCCCTGGTGTGGGCAGCACATTGAACGGGAGGTACAGGTCCATGATGCGCGCATATAAAGCCCCGGATGGCCTGCGGGCCTGTGTTGAATACAAGTACAAGGAAACTGTCAAGGCCATGGGCGGCCAGTGGGATCCCTTCCACAAGGAGTGGGTACTGCCCTACAGCCTGGATACCTGGCAGGGGCTGTTGCTGGCCGTCCCCGGTATCGAGGGTGACGCGGCCGTGAAGAAAGACTTTGAGATGCCAGTGGCGGTCGAAAAGAAAATCATCTCCGGTATCGGCCCCATGCCTTTAAAAACAGGGATCACGCCTTTTGGGCACCAGTACGCCGCCTATGCGGAAGCTTTGAACCTTTTTCATCAGGGGCGGTGCGGCTACGGCTTTTTCTTTGAGATGGGATGCGGGAAATCCCTGACCGCCGTGGCCGTCGCAGGACAGCTCTATCTTGAAAAGCAGATTCGCACCCTGCTGATCGTGGCCCCCCTTTCCGTCATTCCCGTATGGCCGAGAGAGTTTGGGGATTACGCCGGCTATCCCTACAGCGTCACCGTGCTGGATGACAGCAGCCGGAAAAAAAAGCTCGAAAAGCTGAAAGCTGCAAAAGGAAAGCCCGGCCTGTGCGTGGTCGCCATCAACTACGAAAGCTGCTGGCGCCTGGAGACTGAACTGCTCGCCTTTGGCTTTGACATGATCATCGCCGATGAAGGGCAGCGGATCAAGGATCCCTTGTCCAAGCAGTCCAAGGCCCTGCACCATCTGGGCGATCAGGCGCGTTATAAGCTGGATCTGACCGGTACCCCGGTGTCCAACTCACCCCTGGATTATTTCTCCCAGTATCGGTTCATGGACCGTGAAATCTTTGGAGACAGCTGGTATGCCTTTAGGGGAAACTATGCCTTCATGGGACAGGGCACCAACCATGCCACTGGGAAAACCTATTCCCAGGTCATCGGCTATCGGAATCTGGGGGATTTGGTAACAAAAGCTCACAGCATCGCCTACCGAGTGACCAAAGAGCAGGCCCTGGACCTGCCCGATCAATTGGATGAAACCCTGTATTGTCATTTTGAAGCCCCTGCCGCCAGAGCCTACAGAGACCTGGTGAAAGACAGCATCGCCGAGCTTGACAACCTGCCCGCAGTGACAGCCCAGCACGTCATCACCCAACTGCTGCGTCTGAGCCAGATCTGCGGGGGCTTTGTGAAACTGGATACCGAGGGGTACGAGAACGATCCCAACGCAGGGAAGCTGATTCCCATCAGCAAAGCCAAGATCAAGCTCTTCGAAGAACTGCTTGGCGACTTACTCTCTGTGGAGGGAAAGAAAGTAGTCGTGTTCGCCCGGTTTACCGCCGAGATTAAGCTACTGCGGGAAGTCCTTGAAAAACAGCTTGGGGCAGACGGGTACCGGATGATTGACGGCAGCGTGCCCAAGGACGTGCGCGGCGAATATGTCGAAGACTTTCAGAAAAATCCCGCTATCCGGGTCTTTCTGGCCCAGATTCAGACCGCCGGCCTGGGCATTACCCTGACCGCGGCCGATACGACAGTTTACTACAGCACTGATTACAGTTACGCGGCCTATGAACAGAGCCGGGCCAGGACCCACCGGATCGGGCAGAAAAACAATTGCACCTATATTCATCTGGTGGTCAAAGATACCGTGGATGAAAAGATCCTGGAGGCCCTGAGCCAAAAGAAAAGCATTGCCGACCTGTGTGTCGACAACTATCAAAAATTATTAGGAGGAACCAAGAAATGATGGAAGTAACCCAGAAAGCTCTGGAGCTCAAGGAAGTGGACGAGCTGATCAAGGGCATGGAAAAAGAACTGAAAGACTATAAGGCCCTGAGGGATGAGACGAACCGGGAACTGGCTAACCTGATGGTGGATGAGGAAATGCAGTCCCTGAACTGCGCGGGCACCACCTTCTACCTGACGCAGCAGCGCCAGGTAAATTATGATAAGGATCAGGAGGCCGCTTTCTTTGAGGCCCTTCGTTCTCATGATTATGGCGGCATTATCCGTGAGACCATCAGCAATCAGACCCTAAAGGCCACGGTGACCAAAGAGATCATGCAAGACGATGCCGCTGGCAACCGGGTACTGCCAGACTGGGCCGCCCCTTATTTAAACATTTTTGAACAGCCAAAAGTAAACATGCGCAAAGCGTGAGAAAGAGGAAAAAACAATGACAACCAAAAATGAACTCATGACCATGGAAATTGCCGCACTGGGTGAAACCGGCCTTGGTTTAACCCAGGAGGAAATAGCAGAAGAGCTTGGCGGGGACATTCCCCAGTATCCCCGCATCAAAATCCCTGCCGGCGGGGGCATTGCTTTTGAGATCCCCGGCGAAGACCCGGAAAATCCGGAGATTGAAAAAGAGATCATCGGCGTGGTGGTCTGGCATCATAAATCCAATGCCTATTGGGCTGTGTCGAGCGATGACAATACACCGCCGGACTGTCTGAGCCATGATGGTGTCCAGGGCATTGGCAGTCCTGGCGGGAGCTGTAAGGAATGCCAACTCAACGCCTTTGGCTCCGGAGAGGGTGGAAAGGGCAAGGCCTGTAAGAACATGGAACAGCTCTATATCCTTCAGCCTGAAAACCTGCTGCCCGTGGTCGTCTCTCTTCCGCCCACCAGCTTGAATAACTGGCGGACTTACAAGACCCTGCTCATTAGCCGAGGAAAAAAGGTCAATGCGGTCGTGACGAAAATTACCCTGAGCAAAAAGAATACCGGTGGCAATGACTACAGTGTGGCTAACTTCAAAATCGCTGGCAATCTTAATCCGGAAACAGTAGGGGCCGCCACCATTTACCGACAGAGTATCAAAGATATGCTGGCTCAGCAGGCCGCTGAAGCGATGGTTCAGGCCGAATCGGCCCCAATCGACGCCGACTTTACCGAAATCCCTGATGACGAGGTCCCATTCAAATAGATAGGAGAAACCCATGCCAAACTTTTTAACAAGCGCCCTGAAATTTGCCCGCGGCGGCTTTCCGGTCTTTCCGGTGGCTGCCCGGGGCAAAGCGCCCCTCACCGAAAACGGGCTCAAGGACGCGACGACCGACGAGAGACAGATTAACCGCTGGTGGTCCAAGTGGCCGGATGCTAACATCGCCATGGCCACCGGTCACGGCATGGTGGTCCTGGATATTGACGTCGATGCAGACAGGGGCGTGGATGGCTATGACAGCCTGCGCCTCTGGGAATCCGAATTTGAAGCGCTTCCAGAGACCTGGATGGTTTTGACCGGAGGCGGCGGCATCCATTACTATTTCAAAACCGACAAAGAAATCCGAAACCGCACCGGCGTGCTGCCCGGCGTGGACGTGCGGGGCGATGGCGGCTATGTTATTGTGCCGCCGTCCATCCATCCGAATGGCCGCGCCTATGAGTGGGAGGCGGTCTCCTTTGATTATAAAGTGCCCGTCCCCCTTCCCGAGGATCTTTATGCGCTGATGGTAAATAACAGCACGCGTGACCATCCAAAGTTTGAACTGCCCGAGCGAATCCCAGAGGGCGAGCGCAACGATACCCTTTTCCGGTACGCTGCCAGCCTCCAAGGTAAAGGCCGTACCGACTTTGAAATCATGGCCATTGTTCAGGCTGCCAATGATCAGTGCTGTGATGTTCCCTTGAAGCCCGGAGAAGTGGAAACCCTTGTAAACTCGGCCCTGCGCTATGACAAAGGCGAGGATCAGGCCGCCACAACCGCAGAGAGCAAAGACACCCTGAAAAAAGTAGCGGAGGCTGAGGATGTGGAGCGCCTTCTCTCAAGGGAAACCTTTGACCATATCTTTGCGATCAAGGATCCCTTCGAGCGGGAAAAACAGATTGCCAAAATGAAAGCCGCAGCCCGCAGCCTCAAGGTCACCCAGAGCTTTAATAACCTGCTGCGGGCCCACCAGAAGGAGCGGGCCATGGCCAAGAAACAGGCCGAGTCCCAGGACATCCAGTTTACCGATCCACCCATCAAAGGATTGAAATGTGGGGAGTGGATTGCTGAAGATTCCGGGATCTACCGGTGTGTGGAAAAAAACAGCGGTGACGCCTTTAAAGAGTATGCCTGCAGCCATCCTGTCATCATCACTGAACGCCTGTGCAATATTGACACTGAGACCGAGAAGCTGACCCTGGCTTTTCTGAAGGATGACAAGTGGCAGACCCTGATCGTGGAACGCTCCACCCTGGCCAGCCGCACTAAGGTCATTGAACTGGCAGACCGGGGCATTGCCGTCAACTCTGAAAACGCCAAAGCCTTTATCCGGTATCTGGCCGATCTCGAAAGCCTGAACCTGGATAAAATCCCAGCCTACCAGAGCATTGACCGGATGGGATGGATTGGGACCGCCTTCAGCCCCTATGTGAAAGATATCCGCTTTGACGGTGACGCTAAGAACCGCGAAATATTCGAAGCTGTCACCGAAGCCGGCGATTACGAGACCTGGAAAACCCTGTGTCAGAGTATCCGTCAAACAAGCGTCATCGGTAAGATTATGCTGGCGGCAAGCTTTGCCTCCTGTTTAATCGAACCCATGGCAAAACTGCCCTTTTTCGTCCATCTGTGGGGCGGCACCGAGGCTGGCAAGACCGTGGCTCTGATGCTTGCGGCCTCCGTCTGGGGCAACCCGGCCGTTGGAAAGCTGACCCGAAGCTTTAACGCCACGCTGGTAGGCCTTGAACGGGCAGCTGCCTTTAACTACGCCATCCCCCTGGTGCTGGATGAACTTCAGACCATCAAGGATTCTTATGGCGGTGGTTTTGACAAGATCGTCTATAACCTCTGCGAAGGGCAGGGGAAAATCCGGGGACTGAAGGCCGGGGGCATTGAGCGGATGAACAGGTGGAAAAACGTGTTCTTATCTTCCGGGGAGCAGCCTCTGAGCAGCGACACCAGCGGCGGCGGGGCAAAGAACCGGTGTGTTGAAATCGGCTGTAAAACAAACATCTTTGAGAATGCCCGGACCGTGGCAGACACCGTGCAGGGGAACTACGGCTTTGCAGGAAAGCGCTTCGTTCAATTTTTGCAAAACGAGGCTGTTTTTGACCTTATACGACCCCAGTTTGACGCGTTTTATGATGAACTGATCAAGCGGGGATCCACGGAAAAACAATGCCTTGCCGGGGCCATGCTGCTCTTTGCAGATATGATCGCCGCCGACATGATTTTTGAGGATGGCGCCCCGCTGACCGTGGAGGAACTGGGGCCCTTTCTGACCACTCGGGAAGAGATCGACGTGGCCGCAAGGGCTCACGCCTGGATTCTTGCCTGGATTGCCTCTAATCAGTTTCATTTTCAGAAAATGGGCATGGACGGCAGGCCTGACCCCATGCAGGAGAACATTGCCATCTGGGGACGGGTCGAACGGGACGGCTATACCAGCATCATCGGTTCTCGCCTGGCAGAGGATATTGAGAAAGCCGGCTTCAGCTACCGGGCGGTTTTATCCGCCCTGGCAGACCGGGACGCCTTGGCACCATCCGGCGGGAAAAACACCTGCACGGTTCGCATCAACGGCTGTCCGGTCCGATGCGTCCGGATCAAGACCAACCAAACATTGGACGGCGAACAGATCAGCCTCCTGGACGACCCGGATTTTTATGAATTAGACGACACCCATACAGCGTAAAGCGCCACAAGGTGTAACACCGTAACACCGGCGTAACACTTTTTGAAAAAGAAAGTGTTACGCCCTCAAAACCGCATGAATCCAGACTTCTTTAATATCTTTTTATGGTATGTAACACTGTAACACTTAAAAAGAAACTCTCTATACGCGAGGAAAACAAAATACTTTAACAAAGTGAAGTGGCGTATCTTACACTTATATATAGGTGAGCGTGTTTTGCCAAAAAAGGTGTTACAGTGTTACACCCCGTATTCATGCGGGTTTGAACACCAGAACCGGTGTTACGGTTTGTGTTACAACCCGGGGCTCAAGTGTTACATGGAGGAAATATGAACGAAAAACGCGATGTGAGCGATAAAATCGAAGCCTACTGCAAAGCGCACCCGGATTATTTTATCCGGAAGATTCACTGCGGCGCTTACCAGGGGAAGGGTCTTCCCGATCTCTGGGGCTGCTACAAAGGCATGTTTATCTGCTGCGAAGCCAAAACCGATAAAGGGCGGCCCTCAAAGCTGCAGGAACATTATATCAAACTGATCAACGCCGCCGGCGGGTGCGCGTTTATTGCCAGAAGCCTGGAAGATTTTATCCAGGCGGTTGAGAAAGGATATCAGAGTATGAAAAAAGAACCCGATCAAATGAAAAACCAATGGCATGTATTAACCGAAGCGGATCGGCCAGTGGATGGTCAGAACTGCTTTATTACAACCGTTGACTACGATGTAAAGCCAGCGCGCTATATGGATTTACAGACAAAGACCTACAAGGGAATTTTTTTCCTGGGAGAAGATTTTAGCTGCTCGTGTAATGGCGACGAGGTTCTGGCGTGGATGCCGCTTGTGCTGCCAGTGCCGTGGGAAGAGAGAAAAGAAAATGACTGAAAACCAGCAAAAATACGCCGATCTGATCAAGCATGCGCTGGAAAGCGATCGAACCATGATTCTGATCGAGCCCATGAAAATGGCCCTGATGGAGGCGCTCCGGGTGCACGTGCAGCCCCAGGGAGAAAAACGCCGGTCCTTTGACACCATTGTGCCCACAGAAAAGGGGAACTGGGATGTGGCGGTGAAGAATCTGCGGACGCGGATTAATTATGTGTATGGGGGTAAAGTCGTATGATTAAACTCGACCCAACCAAAATGTACTACCTGTCCCACCCGTGTACGAGCATGGGGACGATGGCAGAAAATAAAAATCATGAGCAAGAGTGTGCGGATGACATCCTGGGTTCTCAGGAGGGCGTTTCATACCGAAGTCGTCCATGGAAAAACAAGATCAAGCTCGTCCGGCCATTGACGCTGATTCCAGAGTGCATGCCGGGATATGAAGCTATGAAGCGGTGTATGCTGATTCTGGCTTCCTGTGATGCCATCGTAATGTGTGGTGATTGGAAGCAGTCAGAAGGCTGTAAAATGGAGTTACAGGCCGCGAAGGCAAACGGGCTGGAAGTTTTGTATTATGAGCAGGTGGTGAAAGATTAGCTTATGAATCCAACCGAGATCAAAGCAGAATTAGAGCGTCTGAATCAAGCCCGTCTGGACATTTTGAAATACCAGGTCCCGGAGAGCGTAAAATCAGAGACAAGTTATGTTGACGCAGATAGTATCCACGGGAACCATCGTCGGGCGGCGATTGACATTTTTGAAGAGTACCAGAGAATAACGGACAGGATGGATACCCTGAGACAAGAGCTTAAAGACTGTGTTGACCGTTTTGAAAGCTTAGCAGAGAAAGTATTGTTTCTGGTGAACGTCTACGGCATGACGCAGAAAGAGGTGGCAGAGTATTTGGGGTATAGTTATGGCTATATCCGGCGTGTTTTTATGAATGCCGAAAACAGGTAACAATTTAGGTAACACTCTAACCGATAAAAAACACCCCATATGTGGTATAATGGCGTTAACAAGAGTGTAATCAAGAGGCCACGGCAGGAGCTGTGGTCTTTTTTCGTACGTAAAAAAGAGAGGTGAGGTGGTTGCCGGACACAAGAGATTTAGCTTATCAGGATTATCTCGAGGGCATGAAATACAAAGATATCGCGAAAAAATATGGCGTCAGCCTGTCCGCTGTAAAGTCCTGGGCAGCCCGGTACTGGAAAAAAGGGAGTTGCAACTCTGCAACCAAAAAAGTTGCAACCAAAAGGAAAGACCAGAAAATTATCGCTGAAGAAGTTGAGCAGATCCTGGGCAATAATGGTCTCACCGATAAACAGCGCCTGTTTTGCTTGTGTTATATTCGTTGTTTCAACGCAACGAAAGCAGCCATAAAAGCTGGGTACAGTGCAGAAACAGCCTACTCCATTGGCTTTGAGAACCTGAAAAAACCTGAAATCAAGGCAGAAATAGAACGCCTTAAGCAGAGCCGCCTGAACCGGGAGTTGCTTTCCGAGGACGATCTGTTTCAAAAATACATGGACATCGCCTTTTCCGATATGACGGATTATGCGAGCTTTGGACCCGGGGGCGTTGTTTTAAAAGATTCCGGACAGGTAGACGGCACACTGATTACCGAGGTCAAGGAAGGAAAAGCCGGCGTGTCTGTGAAGCTGGCCGACCGGATGCAGGCACTCAAATGGCTGACGGACCGATATACAAGTTTTAATCCCGAGCAGCAGGCGCGGATCGACAAATATAAAGCCGAGACCGCCAAGGTAGAAGCCGAAAACAAAGAACGCGCCGGCGGTGAGCAGCCTGGAGACGATGGTTTCCTGGAAGCTTTGAACGGCAGCGTGGCAAAGGATTGGGCCGATGAAGATTAAAAAAGCAGCCTTCCGGTTTAAGCCCTTTTCCAAGAAGCAGCGCAAAATTTTAAACTGGTGGTGTCTGGACAGCCCAGTTAAGGACAAGGACGGGATCATCGCCGATGGTGCCATCCGGTCCGGGAAAACCTTAGCCATGTCCCTTTCCTTTGTGATCTGGGCCATGACGAGCTTTCAGGGCCAGAATTTTGGCATGTGCGGCAAGACCATCGGTTCCTTCCGCCGGAACGTACTGTTCTGGCTCAAGATCATGCTCCGGAGCCGGGGCTACAAAGTAAAAGATCACCGCAGCGACAACCTGCTGGAGGTCACCCGGGGCGATACCGTCAATTACTTTTATATCTTCGGCGGAAAAGATGAACGCAGTCAAGACCTTATTCAAGGCATCACTTTAGCGGGTGTCTTCTTCGATGAAGTGGCTCTGATGCCCGAGAGCTTTGTCAACCAGGCAACCGGGCGCTGCTCTGTGGACGGTTCAAAGTTCTGGTTTAACTGCAACCCGGACGGGCCTTATCACTGGTTTAAATTAAACTGGATTGATCAGTGTACCGGATATCTTACCAGGAAGCAACAGGAAGAGCTCAGGAATAAAAACATTGAGCTGAAGGATATCTTGTACCTCCATTTTACCATGGAGGACAACCTCAGCCTGTCTGAAAAGATCAAGGCGAGGTACCGCGCCATGTATACCGGCGTGTTTTACAAGCGCTATATTCTGGGCCTGTGGTGTGCAGCTGACGGCCTGATCTACGACATGTTTGACAAGGCAAAGCACGTGGTCAGCCAGATCAAAGAAACGCTGCTGCCAAAGCATTATGTTTCCTGTGACTACGGCACCCAGAACGCCACCGTCTTTTTACTCTGGCAGCGTGGCGAAAGCGGTGTCTGGTACTGCATCCGGGAGTACTATTACTCCGGAAGAGACGAGAGCAAACAGAAAACCGATATCCAGTACGTCGAGGATTTAAAGCAGTTCCTCGGCGGTATCAAACCAACAGCCGTGGTGGTGGACCCATCAGCGGCTTCTTTTATTGCGCAGTTAAAACAGAGCGGCTTTCGTGTCAAGAAAGCCAAAAATGACGTGCTTGACGGCATCCGTTTCGTCGGGACCCAGTTAAACCTTGGGAAGATCCGCTTTCTGGACAGCTGCGAAAACACCATCAAAGAATTCAGTTCCTACACATGGGACGAAAAAGCCGTTGACCGCGGCGAGGACAAGCCTGTCAAGGAATATGACCATGCCATGGATGCGGTGCGGTATTTCTGTTACACAATCATCCGCAGACGTTCTAAAGATATCATGCAATCAGAATAAGGAGTGCATCAATGAGCATAATCACAAAAATCAAGGAGGTGTTCAGGCGCTTGTTTACAAGGCAGAATATTCAAAGCAAAATCAATACCACCATCGCTGTGTCCGACAAAATGGCCGCTGCCATTGACCTGTGGACACGCTGTTACAAGAACCATCCGCCCTGGCGGTATGACAAAAACGGTAAGGAAAAAGTAAAGACCCTCAACCTGCCGGCCATCATTGCCAGCGAACTGTCAAGACTGGTCACCACTGAGCTTGAAACCTCCGTGGAAAACAAAACATTGGACGAAGCCTACCAGACCGTTGCCCGGGACCTGCGCCATTGCTGTGAACTGGGCTGTGCCGGCGGAGGTCTGGCCTTTAAGCCAGTACCCGAAAATGGCCGGATCAGCGTGGACTACGTCTCAGCAGAGAGCTTTTTTCCCACAGACTACGACACCAACGGAGACATTACCGGCGCCATCTTTGTGGATAAGCTGACCAAGGGCGATACCGTCTACACGAAGCTGGAACAGCACCGGTTAGAAGGCAAGCAATACACCATCCGCAACTACGCCTTTAAAAACGAAACCCAGGACCCCGATGTTACCGAAGATCTGGGGTGGCCGATTGCATTAGCAGACGTCTCAGAATGGGCAGCCATCGAGGAAGAAAAGGTCATCGCCCCAGTGCTGGCACCGCTCTTTGCCTATTTTAAGATGCCGGGCACCAACCCCATTGACAAGACCAGCCCTCTGGGCGTCTCCTGCTTCGCGAAAGCCCTTGAGCAGATCGAACAGGCTGACCGCCAGTATGACCGGCTGCTGTGGGAGTACGAAGGCTCCGAACTGGCCCTTGATCTACCCGCAGACTGGTTTGCTTTTGATGAGGTAAAACAAAAGTGGCGCCTGCCAGAGGGGAAAGAACGGCTCTTCAGAGTCCATGATATGGATGATGGTGAAAACAGCCGGTACAACATCTTCTCCCCAGCCATCCGGGACGCCAGCCTGTTCAACGGCCTTGACAACCTGCTCAAACGGATTGAGTTCAACTGCGGCCTGTCCTACGGCACCATCAGCGATCCTCAGAACGTGGATAAAACCGCGACAGAGATCATCAGCTCAAAGCAGCGGCTTTACAGCACCGTCAAGGATATTCAACTGGGCTTGGAAGACGCTCTTCAGCAGTTAGTTTACGCCATAAGCGTGTGGATGAACCTCAGTGGCCAGACCGTACCTGTTGGTCCGGAGGTCACCTTCAACTGGGATGACTCCATCGTGATCGACAAGCAGGCTGAACTACTGGCCATGCAGCAGGATGTGGCCAGCGGGATTCTCAGACCGGAAATTTATCTGGCCAAGAAATACGGTGTCACTGAAAAAGAAGCCCTCAAAATGATGCCGGATACTGAGGAAAGTATTGATACAGGGCTGTCTGTATCCGATCCCAACAGCGGAGGGAACACAGATGAAATCAAACATTCTGATGAGGTGGAAGCTGCGGAAGAGATCGTCGGCAAAACCCTGAATGGTGCCCAGACCCAATCCCTTTTGGGGATCATCGGCCAGTACAGCAAAGGCGAGCTGACGCTGGGTCAGGCAATTAACCTCATATCCGTTGCCATTGGCATCAGCAAGGAGGAAGCCAAAAAGATCATTGAGGGGTCTGAATAATGCTGACCCCAGAACAATATGACAAGATTGCCGACCACCTGACCGGCCTTTTCCAGGACCTGGAAGCTTTTATCATCCAGGACTTTGTAAGGCGGGTCACCACCGCAGGCACCATCACCGAAACTGCGAGGTACCAGATCATTAAAACGGAGCAGATGGGGCTGAGCACCCAGGCCATCAAAGAAGCCCTTCAACAGGCTTTAAACATCTCAAACGAAGAAATCGACCACCTGTTTAAGGAATGGGGGCTTGAAGCCATAAGGGTAGAAAACGGCATTGCCAGCCAGGCGGGGATTGATCCCATAACACTGGAAACCCACCCGGAACTCGAACTGATCATCGAATCCGCCATCGACCAGACAAAAGGCGAGCTGGTCAACATGACCGGCACCCTGGGCTTTGCGCAGAAGATCAACGGCAAAATTGTCTTTACCGAGCTGTCCCAGTATTTTCAGAAAGAAATGGACTTTGTGCAGATGCAGGTTCAGAGCGGGGCCCTGGATTATAACAGCGCCATAAGGCAGAGCGTGAAACGTATGGCCGATAGCGGACTTAGAACAGTTGACTATGCCAGCGGCTGGAGTAACCACCTGGATGTCGCTGCGCGACGGGCAACCCTCACCGGCGCTAACCAGATGTCCGGCAAGCTGACCGACGCCCTGGGCGAGGAAATGGCCTGCAACTTTGTTGAGGTCACGGCCCACGCCGGGGCCAGAAACACTGGCAGCGGTCCCGCGAACCATGCCAGCTGGCAGGGAAAGGTCTATGCCCGGAAAGGTGAGACTAAAGAGTATCCAAACCTTGTGAAGGCAACCGGCTATGGAACGGGCGCAGGCCTGAAAGGCTGGAACTGCCGGCATGACTATAACAACTTCTGGCCCGGTTATTCCGAACGCACCTGGACGGACGAAGAACTGGCCAACATTGACCCGCCGCCCTTTTCCTACAAAGGCAGGGAGTATGACTATTACGCCGCCAACCAACGGCAGCGCGCCATTGAGCGGGCGATCCGGAAAACCAAACGGGAGCTGATCGGCTATGACGCAGCTGGAGATAAGGAAGCCTTCACCGCTGCCAGTATCAAGCTCCAACGGCAGCGGCAGGAATATCAGAGCTTCAGCAAAGCCGCGGGTCTCCGTCAAAAGCCTGAACGGCACCAGGTGTACCGGTTTGATCGTAAGATTGGTCAGAAAGCCACACAGGCTCGGAAAAAACAAGAAGAAAAACTCAGGCAAGAAGCCCGGGAACGTGCTATAATAGAAGAAATAAAGGGTGCAGGCGTAAAAGGTGAAGTTCACCTCAAACCTAAAAAGATCACCCTTGACCACGTGTCCTTTGACGAGAAACATATCAATGCTGAGAGAGCGCACGAAGTAACGCTCGAAGAAGCCAAACTGTTTATTGAGAACGCGAGAATCTCAGTCACGGTCTGGAAAGGCCAGTATGAGCGTTTTTACAGCGATCAAGGCGTTGTGTACTTTGATTTGGACAACAATCTGATCCGAACAGCCTTTAAACCTGAAGAGTTCAAAGGCGATGTGTTAAAACTTTTGGAGGTGTTAAACAAATATGGACTATAAGACAAGCTATCGGCATTGTCCCCTTATGGATGCGGCCATTGACGATGGTACTTGCTTTGATATCCACATGGTGGTCGAGGATTCGGCCCCGGATTGGACAGCGCCAGAAAAGGCTATCAAGCAAGAAAATTTTAAAGAAATTTGTCTCAAGTGTGAGCACCATCACACGGACTAACCACCAACCGGTAAAGCGGAAGGTGGTTTTTTAGTACCCCAAATAAGGAGAAAACCATGCGATTAGATTTTATGCCCTATAATTTTTGTAAAATGAACCGCCCTCTGCAGAACCTTGTGATTGAAACAGAGATATGCGGATACGCAAGCGACCCCTGTAAAACCTACAAAAACTCGCTGGAATGCACCAACCGCGAAGCATGCCGTGCGTTTCTGGCATTTGAGAAAGGCAGCGAAAAATGAGTTTACCAAAAAAAGTTAAAATTGGCTGGAAAGAATATAAGATTTTAGAGCAGCCACCAGACGAAGCCTTAATTGACGGCGGCACCATCTGTTACGGCCAGGTTTTTTATGACCGGCAGGAGATTTATATCAATAAAAATTACCGAAAGAAACACAAGAAGGCAACGCTGTTGCACGAGGTGATCCATGCCATTGATGAACAGTACAGCATTGACTTAAAAGAGGAGCAGGTTGTCAGTCTTACACACGGCCTTATGTCTGTTTTAAAGGATAATCCTGAAATTTTATCCAGGAGGTGATCCCACATCTCGCCAAAGACGTGCGTCAACGTCTTATTTTTATACTCAAATCCGGGACCGTCCCTAAGTCGCGAAACTAAGGGAGCACAGAGGACGCGACCCTCGCGAAAAAAGCGCAGTGCTTGAAAGGAACACATGAAACGAGCAACCCTTGAGGCCATGGGCCTTGAAAAAGAACAGATTGACCAGATTCTGGATGAAAACAGCGCGGACATTGGCAGAGAACGGGCCAAGGCCGACGCGAAGCAGGAAAAAATCAGCGCACTGGAAGGCGAGCTTTCCAAGAAGGACGCCGAGATTGAAGCACTCAAAAAAGCAGACCCCGAGGGCTTGCAAACCAAGCTTACTGAGCTGCAAAAGAAGTATGACACGGACATTGCGGCCTGGGAGGAGAAAGAAGCCAAACGCACCTATGAAGAACGCCGCGCCGCTTTCTTTGGTGATACAACCTTTACAGATGATTACACAAAACGCGGTATATTGGCTGAATTCGACGAAAAAGGCTTTGAGTATGACGAAGCCTCCGGAACCTTTAAAGACGCGGATACGTGGCTGTCTGAGCTGAAAAACAGCGTCCCGACCGCCTTCCGGGATCCGAAGACCATTCCCCAGATTGTGAACCCCTCCAAGGGTGACCCTGGGGACATGAGCATCACCGCGGATCAATTCAAGAATATGACGTACATGGAAAAATTAAAATTCAAAAACGAACAGCCAGACGCTTATAAAGCGCTCAAAACGGCTGAGTAAGGAGATTAAATTATGGCGGGAACTTTTTTAAACTACCCCTTTGACGAAGAACTGTTTATGCAGGCATGGGCCGAAGAACCCGATCCTGTAAAGACCGCGCTGCTTGACAGCGGCGTCATGGTGGAGGATTCCCAGATTGCCGGACAGATCGCCGGCGGGGGCAACCTATACACCATCCCATTCTACAAACCATTATCCGGTACCCCAGCGAACTACGATGGCTCCACCGACGTGCCCGTCGAAGAAACCGCTGCGGATTGCCAGTCCGGTGTGGTCTATGGCCGCACCCAGGGCTTTATGGCCCGTGACTTTGTGTCTGACCTTTCCGGCGCAGACCCCATGGGGCATATCGCAGCATCGGTGGCGCGTTTTTGGAACCGCTACCGTCAGGCCGTTATCCTCAAGGTACTGTCCGCTATTTTCGGCATTACAACCCCAGCCGATTGGAAAAACAAGCATACTGCAGAGGAAGTGTCCGCCACCGCAGACCCGGCCCTGATTACCGCCACCCACCTCAACGACCTGGCAACCCAGGCGTGCGGAGACAACAAAAACATTTTTCAGCTGGCCATCATGCATTCCGATGTGGCCAAAACCCTGGAAAATCTCCAGCTGCTGGAATTCTGGAAACAGACCGACGCCAACGGCATTCAGCGCCCGGTCAACCTGGCTTCCTGCAATGGCTATACTGTGCTCATTGATGATGGTGTACCGGTTGAGGCAGTGGGCGGCGAAGGCGCCAATAAGGCACTGAAGAAATATACCACCTACCTGCTGGGAACCGGCGTGCTGCGCCATGCCAACGGGAAACTGGACAAGCCGGGAGCCGTGCCCGTGCGTGACGAAATCACCAACGGCGGTCAGGAAACCCTGGTGACCCGCATTCGTGAAACCATCCATCCGAACGGATTCAGCTTCAAGATTCCAACCAGCAGCTGGACGGAATCCCCGACCGATGCGCAGCTGGCCGCCACCGCCAACTGGGCATGCAAGTTCAACCCGAAGGCGATTCCGATCGCGAGACTGATCACTAACGGTTAAGAAGGAGGCGTAAACATGATTTACGCAGATTTTGAGTATTACCGAGACGTCTTTCATGGGACGAAGATTAAGGAACAAGCAGAATTCGAGGGGCTTGCGGTCAAAGCGACCGCGGACCTCGACAGGCTGACCTTTGGACGGATTGACCCAGAGGCGCCCATCAGTGAAGCGGTCAAAAACGCCATGTGCGCGGTGGCCGAAACGCGAAAGGCTCACGCGTCCGGCGAGGCGGGCATTGCCTCGGCGACCATTGGCAGAAAATCCGTGACCTACGCAAACGCGGACAAGCAGACCCTGGAGCGCGACAGCACCAAAGCCGCTTACCCGTTTCTGATCAACACAGGTTTGCTCTACCGAGGGTTTTACCCGGGTGAAAACCGATGATTGAGCCCAACGCCGATATCACCATCGTCCATCTGAACGACGAAGGACCCCCGGATACCGACCATATCTATGGCGTGGATTGGCAGGGGGAGCGCAAGACGGGCGTCACCGACAACGGCCTTCAGGCAGCGGATGTGATTACCATCTTTATCCCCAAGAGCCGCAAAGACACAATAACCATGCAGAAAACCGATTTTGTGGTGCGAGGGATTAAAACCTACAACGAAACAGGCAAAGCCCTGCGGCGGGCCTTGGAAAAGGATCAGGCTGTCACCATCCTTTCGATAGTGGACAACCTGGATTTCAGACCTGAGTTACTCGCGCACATTGAACTGGGGTGTAAATAATGGCAAAAGGGACAAAAATCCGCCTGGAAATGGACAGCGCCCACAAGATTCTGTCCAAGCGCAAGCTGGGAAAGGGCGGTGAAGCCCAGAAGAAACTCCTGACCGAGATAAGAAGGGCAACCGACCCTTATGTCCCCAAGGATACTGGACACCTTAAAAACACCTCGCGTATCGTCCCATCCAAAGGGCAGCTGATCTACCCGGGACCTTACGCGCGGTACCAGTATTACGGTAAGGTCATGGGCCCCAACATCCCAATCATGCAGGATGGGATGCTGGAAGGCTTCTTTTCAAAAGCCCCGAAAAAGCTGACCAATAAAAAGTTAAAGTATGCCGGCGCCCCCATGCGGGGCTCCCATTGGGCTACCCGAGCATGGGCCGCCCGGGGTGACGCCATTGTAAGGGCCGTGGCCGGCATGATTGGAGGAAAAGCAAAATGAAACCCTTCATCGAGGTGGTGCGGGACTTTATCAAGACCTGCCCCTACCTACCCGAGTTTGAATCCGGCGTGAAGCAGATCGGCGTGGACTTTCTCGGGGAAGACCCGGAAACCTACGTAGTTGAGAGCATGCCCGTGGATCCGGTGGTTAAGACTTATGTTAACGGTGATGCGGAAAAACAGTTTGGCTTTATCTTTGCCAGCAAGGAATACTATGGCCGGGACGCTATCATCAACATTGAAAATCTCGGCTTTTATGACAACTTCGCTCTGTGGCTGACCCAGCAGACCATGTTCAAGAAACTGCCAAAGCTGGACGGCGGGCGGACCGCCCTCAGCATGGAAGCCACCCTGACCCCTTATCTGTTTGACGTGGACCCTGACGCGAGCGTTGCCCGTTACCAGATCCAGTGTGTATTAAAATATTTTGAGCCGGCGCCAGAGGAGCCCGGCATGTAAGGAGGAACAGTAATGGAAAAACTCATGCGGTACAATATCGCGGATTATTTAAATATCGGAACCGATACCGAAGAATACGCCCTGATGGGCACAGGCTTTAACAGCCTCAATGAAAGCCCCAACGCCCAGGTGGACACCAAGGCCTACATCAACGACAAATCGACCTCATCCACCACCACGGGCTACCAGGGGCAATTCCCTTTTGAAGCGGACATGATCAAAGATGAACGAGCCCTCATGAAGCTCTATGAGATTGGGCGCAATCAGAAGACCGGCGTGGATGCCGAGGTGGACTACGTGCGCGTGGAACTCTTTGAGCCGGTCGCCAGCAAGGACAATACCTTTAAGGCGCGCAAGTTCCGATGCTCCACTGAAATTTCGGACATTTCCGGTGAAGGGGCACAGCCCCTGGTACTCTCCGGCAACCTGAACCAGGTGGGTGACCTGATCGACGGCGAGTTTAACACCACCACCAGGACCTTTACACCTGCGGGGGAGTAAAAACCCCGCTGAAGGCCGTCTCAATCGCTGGGACGGCCAAAGTGGGGCAGACCTTAACCGCTAATATCGACCCGACCGATGCGACTGCGACTTACCAGTGGAAGGTTGCTGACAGCGCGGGCGGCAGCTATAGTGATATCCCAGAAGCGACGAATAAAACCCTGCTTCTCGCAGCCGAACAGCAGGGCAAGTTTATAAAAGCAGAAGCAACGGGTACCGGAAAATTTGAAGGCATCAAACTGAGCGCTGCAACCGCAGCCGTGGCCCCGCAGGCCTGAGTAATGAAAGTGAGGAAGTAAACAATGAGTAGATTTACCTTTAGCCAGAGCGCGATCCCAATTGATATAGAAGACCAGCATTTTGAGATTCCCTTTAACCAGGGGCTCTTTGAGAAAAAAGACAAACTGCTGAAAGAAGCACAGAAAACGCTGGAGGCGACAAATGCGGACAGCGACGAAAAAGAAACCCTTGACCGCGCCTTTAAGTTCTTTAAAAAGGCACTAGATGCGCTTCTTGGAAAAGGCGCCCATGATAAAATCTTTGGCAGCCGGAAACAGGACGTCATTGAGGAGACCGATGTGCTGTATTTTGTGATCGGCCAGATCAACGCCTATGAGCAGAGCCGTTACCAGCCCGCTAAAACCGCAGCGCCCATGACCAAGCCTGCTAAAAAGAAGAAAAAGAAATGAACCCCTTAATTGAGGACTTACCCGTGACGGTCTGGCTGGATGGCGTGGAATACCCCATGAATACGGATTTCCGCACCTCCATTGAATTTGAGACCTGCATGATGGATCCGAAGCTGACTTATGAGGCGCGGCAGGAAAAAGCGCTGGTCTTATATTTCGGCGGCATCCCCCGGGACGTGGAGGCCGCCTTGGAGGCCATCCTGGCTTTTTACCGCTGTGACCCGGACTTCAGCATTGAGCAGGCCCAGGAGGAACCGACAAAACCGGAACGCCCCATCTATTCCTATGAGCGTGATTTTAAGTACATCTATGCCTCTTTTCTGGAGCAGTACGGTATTGACCTGTACGCCACCGAATATCTGCACTGGTGGAAGTTTAAGGCCATGTTTGAATCCTTAAATGACACCACCCAGATGAAAAAGATCATGGGTTACCGCTGTGCGAAGCCTGAAAAAGGCATGTCCCAGGAGCAGAAGAATGAAATCAAACGGCTGCATCGCATATGGGATCTGCCCCTCAATGAGGTGGATCAGGCGGAAGAGGATGAATTTACCAAGATTCTGATGGGCGACGGGAATATTGATGCTTTCCTTGCACAATCCCGCGAATGATAGTATAATTTGTTTATATTATTATGGGGGGTAAGTGAAGTGGGAAAGAAAGTTGAAAAAGAACAGACTTATATTGGCGGAAAACTCATCAGTGGGTTACCTCAAAGTAATAGCCAGAGTCATTTTACGTTTAAGTTCGAAGAGAACAGATTAAAAATAACTGAGATCATTTTTAAAATGTTCAAAAAGGATGAAGAACTTCAAGTTTTTTGGCTCGATATGGACAAAATAATCTCTATTGATTTAATCACCGAAGATAATATTGAAGAAAAACAAAAAAGCGTCGTAGGCCGCGGAGTAGCAGGTGCAATTTTATTCGGACCTGTTGGCGCAATCATTGGATCAGCATCTGGAACTAAATCTAAAAAGACAGTGGAAAAAACGGGAGTTTTAGTTTTTTCGTATTACGGAAAAGACGAAGATGATATAAAAACAATTAATGTCTCGATTGTTAGTCAAAATATTCCTGTTGCGAATAAATTCATTAATTATTACCAAATCCATTATGTGAAGGATACATTAGAACAAAACGCAAACGGTGATATCATATTATAAAAACACAAGCCACCTTCAATGGTGGTTTTTTATTACCCGAAAGTTGGTGATAAACATTGAAAAGAAAGTAAAATGCCCACACTGCGGGTATAGCATGCCTCTCACATACGACGAGCAGTCGGAGTGCAGGGGTCTTTTTATTGCCTGCAAAGGGCGAAAATGTAAGAAAACATTTGAAATAAAAATCATAAACGGAAAACAAGTCAGGTAGTGCCATTATGTGCCGATGACGGAATCACAGCAATACAAAGGTGGTGAAGACATTGGCCGATGGCAAAATTATAATCGAAACCGGGGTCGACTCGAAAGGGGCAGAGAAAGACCTATTTAAATTTAAAAATACGGCTGAAAAATCATTTCAAGGAGTTACGAGCAGTGCCAAAGGCGCCGTCGAAGGTATCAAAAAGATTGCCAGCGCAATCGGCCTGGTGACTGTCGCATCAGCGGCAATCGGCCTGATTCGAGGCTCAATCGACAAAGCCTTTTCCCGCATGGATACCATGGACCAGTTCAACCGGACCATGACCGCTATCACGGGAAACTCCGAAGCAGCCGGAAAGGCGCTGGAGGAGCTCAAAGGTATCACCAAAGGCACAGCCTACGGCCTGGATGTGGCTGCCAAAGCGACCCAGGACTTTGTGACGCGTGGTCTGGATATCCACCAGGCGACCGAGCAGGTGCGTATCTGGGGCGACGCGGTAGCTTTTTACGGCGATGGTAGCTCGGAACAGTTTGCTAACGTCTCGGACGCACTGGCGAAGATGCGGACCAAGGGCAAAGTTGAGATGGATCAGCTTGACCGATTGTTTGACGCTGGGATTGACGCGGTGGGCATGTATGCCCAGGCAACCGGGCAATCCTCAGCGGAAGTCCAGGACGCTTTGTCTAACGGTAAAATCAGTGCTTCGGATTTTATCGATACGGTCTCCAAAGCTATGGAAGAGGGCACCAACGGTGTTTTAAGCATTGCAGGTGCCGCCAAAGAGGCAGGAATGAGCTGGGGCGCGGTTTTTGATAATATGCGCGCCGCAGTAGCTCGTGGGATTGAGTCGGTTATAAAAGCCATTGATGAAAGTCTTGCAGCCGCAGATCTGCCAACTTTGAAAGAAGCCATTGCGGGTGTTGGTGATGCGTTTGAATCCGGGCTAAAAAATGCTGCGGAAAATATTATTCCGAAAGTAATAGAAGGTTTATCGTGGTTAGTTGATAACTGGAGCGCTGTTTCTACAGCGCTTGTAGGGATAACGACTGGATTAGTCGCTTTTAAAATTGCGGCTGGGATATCCGGTGTGGTTGATAAATTGAGAGCCTCTTTTACGGCGGCAAAAGCAGCGGAAGAAGGATTAACGGTTGCACAGTGGCTTTTAAATACAGCCATGGAAGCCAACCCTATTGGGATAATTATCGGCGTGGTTGCTGCATTGGTAGCTGCTATTGTTTATCTTTGGAATACGAATGAAGATTTTCGAAATGCAGTCATTAACGTTTGGAATTCCATTTTAAGTGCGCTTCAACCTGTGATAGATGCTTTAGTAACATTTTTCACCGAAACCATCCCATCGGCGTGGAACAGCGTCTGTGAATTCTTCGCCGGTATCCCCCAGTTTTTTTCAGACCTGTGGACAAGCATTGGAAACTTCTTTATAAACGGCTGGAACAGCATTGTCGCTTTTTTCACCGAGACCATTCCAGCCTGGATTGCCAGCGTCGGCGAGTGGTTTAACCAGCTGCCTTACCTGATCGGGTACGCTCTGGGTTACGCCCTCGGCACACTGGTCCAGTGGGGCGTGAACGTCTGGAACTTCTTTACCCAGACCGTGCCGCAGTGGATCGCCAGCGTGGGCCAGTGGTTCTCCGAACTGCCTGGCCGGATCAATGAATGGCTGGTCAATGCCCTAACGCGGGCCCTCACATGGGGCATCAACATGAAGCTTCAGATGCGTCAGGCGGCCATTGACGCCATCAACGCGGTCATCGAGTGGTTTAAGGAACTTCCTGGCCGGGTAATGACCTGGCTAGAGCAGACGATCGCCAAGGTGGTATCCTGGGGCTCGAACCTGTACAATTCTGCCAAAGAGGCCGCCCTTAACCTGGTCAACGGCGTGATCGAGACCATCACCTCGCTGCCCCAGAAAGTCCAAGAAATCGGCCGAAACATTGTCGAGGGGATCTGGAACGGCATCAACGGAGCGGTGAACTGGATAAAAGATAAGATCGCTGGATTTTCAAACGGCCTGATTGACGGTGTAAAGGCTGCCCTTGGCATCCACTCACCATCAACGCTTTTCCGGGATGTGATCGGCGTCAACATCGTCCGGGGCATCGGTGAGGGCTTTGAAAGCGAACTGCCCAGTTTAAAGAGCGCCATCGCAGCTGGCGTGTCCGGTCTGAGCACCGACGCCAACGTGGACGTCAAAACCACGATGACGAACGTGGCGCCCGTCCCTGTGGAAGAGACCGCCGCGGAAGGCAAGCAGCTTTCCAACCAGTGGACTTTAATTAAGACGAATGTTCACACCCTTGTGGATCAGCTGCAGCAAGGCACCAAGGCGAAATTTAATACTGCCTACAGCCAGGTCAACAACCTGACCACCACCTTCGCCAACCTGACCGGCCAGCAGTGGCAGCGCATGTTGTCGCAGATCACTGCGGTTTTAGACCGGATGTGCAGCGTGTCCGCAAACAAGTTTAACGCGCTGAAAGATACCGCTGTTTCAATTTTAAGCGGCCTACCCGGACAGCTTTACAGTATCGGGGCAACTGCCATTGACAACCTGGTCTCCGGCATAAACTCCAGGCAGGAAGACGCCAACAACGCGGCCAGCAGCCTGGTACAGTCTGTGGTGGCCAAGTTCAAGGAAGGCTTTGGGATCAACTCGCCGTCCAAGGTCATGTTCGAGATGGGGGCCTACCTCATTGAAGGGCTGATCAACGGTTTACAGGGTGACGAGCTCATGCGCTTCGTGGATAAGATGGTCGCGGATATGAAAGCCGCTTTTGAAAGCGGAAATTTCGACATCCTGAAAACTATCCAGCTCATGGGCGATGGGGCCACGAAACTCTTTGAAAGGCTGGGGATTAAGCTCGGCAACCTGTCCGGCGCCTTGTTTGGCTCCGGCGGCATCCTATTCCCAACCGATAGCAAGACCATCACCTCCCATTTCGGGTACCGTGATGACACCGGCGGTGTGGGCAGCAGCTATCACCAGGGCATTGACATCGGTGCTGGCATGGGTGAGCCTATCTACGCGGCTCTTCCAGGTAAAGTCGAGCTGGCAGGCCCCAACGGCGGCTATGGAAACTGCGTCATCATCGACCATGGCGGCGGGCTTAAAACCCTTTATGGCCATATGTCTGTCATCGGAACCTCCGAAGGCGCCAGTGTGGCCCAGGGCCAGGTCATTGGCCTGGTCGGCAGCACCGGGAACTCCACCGGGCCTCACCTGCACTTCTCCGTCATCATGGGCGGCGAGCAGATTGACCCGTTAAAACTGTTTCCGGGTTTCGCAGTCGGCAGCCGGTACATTCCAAAAGATATGCTGGCTATGGTCCATGAAGGTGAGGCCGTGGTGCGGAAGAAAGACAACCCCTATGCCAACAGCGGCGGCAGCTTCTGGAGCGGACTGTTAACCTCAGCCGTGAAGCATGAGATCGCCCTGGCAAAGAACTACCCGGGTGTCAACGCCGGCAATAACCAGACCACTATCAACTACGTGACCAACAACATTGACAAGAGCGTCAGCCAGGACGTGACCTTCGCGGAAAGGGTTGAATCCCCGTCTGAAGTCACCTATGCCCTGGAACGCCTGGAAAGGGAGTTAGCCTTTGGATAAGAATTTAATCAAGCTGCAATTCAAAAGCGGCAGCGGGACCGTGGAGATGGGCAAGGGGCTGACCTATCGGCTCCTTGAAAAGCCCACCGGCATCGAGGGCAGCGAGTACACCGTGGAGACTGAGAACAACAACCAGTATGACGGGGATACCGTGCTTGACCGCCGGATTGAAAAGCGCCCCATCTCCGTTACCTTTGAATATCCCGATGCCCGGAACGCTCCGGACAAGCGGGATTTTTTAATCGGGTTTTTTAACCCGAAGCGGACTGGCAGCCTGGAGGTTGACTACTATGGCCGGAGGCGGTATATCGAATACGAAGTGGTGAGCGTGAAAGACAACCAGACCAACCTGAACGAGCCGCTCAAAATGCTGGTGGAGCTGATCTGCCCAGAGCCAACCTTTAAGGAGATCTATGAGGATGAAACCGTCATTGAGACCTGGATTAACGGGTGGCATTGGAAGTTCAGCCTGCCCTTTAAGTTTAGGGAGCGGGGACCACAACGTATGATGGTCCATAACAGTGGGCATCTGGCAACGCCGGTGCAGATCATTTTTCCCGGCCCCGCCCTGAACCCGCAGGTGATCAACCACACCATTGGAAAGTTCATGAAGATCAACCGTTCCTTGGGGCCCTATGACGTGCTGTATGTCAACACCGACTTTGGCAAGAAAAGCGTTGAAATCGTGCGGGAAAACGGCCAGCGGGAGAATGCTTTTGACTACATTGATATTCAGAATAAGTTCTTTGAGCTGGAGGTCGGGGACAATGACATCGAGTTTAAATGTGACGACGCCGATCTGGTGCCTCAGGAAGTAAGAATTCGATATAGAAACCGCTATTTGGGCGTGTAGAAAGGAGATTAAATGGCAGAACAATATCATGGTTTTTGGGACGGCGGCGCGCTGTATGGACAGGCCGAGTTTAACCGGTATTTTGACCGGATTTATGAATCCGGCGTGGGTGTGCGTGCGGATGGCAGCATGGAATATGAGGTTAAGAAAGCGTCAGCGACGACCTTGACCGTTGCAGGCGACAGCTTCGCGATCATAAAAGGTTTTTATCGGTATACGCCAGCGGATATGACCATTACGGTCCCTGCAGGCAACCGAAAAGACCGCGTTGTGATCAAAATGGATAAGACGCGCAGGACGGTTTACGAGCCACAGCTTAAGCAGGGAACTACATCAACTCCACCAGCACTGCAACGGGACAACAACGTTTGGGAAATCTCGCTGGCACAGATTACAGTCAATGCCTCTGGAATCGTAAGCGTGACCAACGAACGCACCGACAAAAACCTTTGCGGCGCCATCCGGCCTAAAAACCTGTCGGAGTTTAACGACTGGATGGAAGGATTAAAACAGCTTGCCAACACGCTGCTGAATGACATCCAAGTACGTTTTGACACCTGGTTTGAAGGCGCACAAGGGCGCACACCCAGGGAAATCTTTGTGCAGGACGCAAACACCGAGCCGGAGAATCCTTCAGAAGGAGCATTGTGGATTGCTTTAAATCCCGATTAATGGAGGGCTTGTATGGACCAATTACAACGTGTCAGCATTCGGTTTCTTAACCCCGATTTGAAATTGATCGGCGAGATTGCCAGGTACGGCTCATTGCAGTTTACCCGCAAATGGAACACGTACAGCGTGTTTGAACTGAAGCTCGGAACATACAACCCATTGCTGCTTCAAAACGGTCATTTTATTTTGTTGGAGGACGACCTCAATTCCCTGGGTTACATTACCCAGTTCAGCATCGAGGAGCGGTATTTTGAAAAAACAATCACCGTCAAGGGTTTTTGTCCGCGGTGGGTGTATTTTAACCGGCCGACACTGCCGCCAGCAGGCAAGGACGAAGACACCTTCAACACGGAAATTGAAAACATCATGCTTGGGCTGATGGAGCATAACTGTACGAACCCAGAGAACCCAAACCGAAAGCTTCCCAACCTTCTCCTAAGGGCCAGCCAGAACCGAGGCGAAAAGCTTTCTTTTCAGACGCGCTATAAATGGCTGTACGAGGAAATGCAGAGCCTGAGCGAGCTTTCAAAGCTGGGCACCGGAACCGAACTGGATTATAACAATAAAAAAATTATTTTTGAAGTATTACAAGGCGTTGACCGAACCTATGAAAACGGCGTTCGGGCGCCTTATACTTTTTCCAAGGATTTGAACCGGATCAACTCCCGAAACTACGCCGAAAGCGAGCTGGACTATAAGAACTGCGCTTATGTAGCTGGGCAGGGCGAGGGCGCTGACCGTGAGGTCATTATCCTAGGCAATGAGAAAACAGGCTACGACCGGCGGGAAATCTTCTTCGATGCCCGTGACATTGGCGAGGATGCCAACACAACGCTTGAGGACCGTGGAAAGGTTCGCCTCACAGAGTATCTTTACCAGAAAGATTTCTCGGCCGAGGTGGACGCCCGGGATTACCGCAAAAAATGGGACCTGGGCGACTTTGTGACCATTGTCGATGAAGAGACCGGTATTATTGAAGACCACCAGATTACAGAGGTTAAGGAAACCTATGAAAAGGGAACCCGAAAAGTTGAGCCGGTGTTTGGCCAAAAGCTCTCCGGGATCACAGACCGCATTAAGAAAAACGCTGCGAGCCCCGTATCCTACCAGGGCAAACAAGGCGAGCCTGGAGAAAACGGCAAAACGCCAAACTTTCGATTGGATGAGGATGGCAATTTGTACGCGATATACGAGTGAGGTGAAGCGATGTGAGCGAGATACTGTTAGGGAATATTATGGGGCCACCAGGACCAGAAGGAAAGCAAGGCCCTCCTGGACCGCAAGGTGAACAAGGAATTCCAGGAAAAAACGGCGCTCCTGGAGCTGAAGGAAAACAGGGACCCGTTGGCCCGCAAGGAGAGCAAGGCCCGCCCGGAGAAAAAGGAGCGACCGGCGCCACTGGACCTACTGGACCAAAGGGGGACACTGGCCCTGCTGGTCCGCCCGGCGCGCAAGGACCCAAAGGGGATACCGGCGTAGCGGGAAAGGACGGTGCCGACGGTGCTGACGGAAAGAGCGCTTATGAAGTGGCGGTGGAAAACGGTTATGTTGGCACAGAGCTACAGTGGCTGATATCGCTGAAAGGGGAAACC
>OCAG01000422.1_pt1 | contig 31097 bp, 16 predicted proteins | sample 1477111 | NCBI WGS metagenome assembly OCAG01 (sample SAMEA2580288, study PRJEB22360) | human gut metagenome | biome: human gut; feature: human-associated habitat; material: faeces | place: Denmark | collected 2008/2010 | reverse complement strand
ACAAAAAGATGAAACATTATTTAATCCAGCCGGAATTTCGTTACTGGTTATGCGAACGTTTTCAAGGGCATTTTTTCGGGATCCATGCCGGGTTCTCTGAATACAACGTGAGTGGCGTGCGCTTGCCCCTACCGCAGTTCCCAAAACGGATGAAGGATCACCGTTACGAGGGCTGGGGGATGTTGTTCGGTGTCTCTTACGGTTACTCCTGGATACTGGGGCGGCGTTGGAACCTGGAGGCCACGATCGGTGGCGGTTACCTCTACGGTAAATACGACGTTTACGATTGCGTGAAGTGCGGTGATTTCCGGGGTTCGAACAAGAAGAGCCGTTTCGGGATCACGAAGGCCGGCTTGACTTTAGTTTACTTGATAAAATAGGATAGATTATTATGAAAGCGAGAAATATATTGCTGGCTTGCTCGGTGGCGTTCTTGTCGGGCGAGTTAGGAGCCCAGGTACAGGTGGAAAACCCGTCGGTGAAGAAGGACCGTCGGGAGGTGGAGGTGCGTTTTGACATTCGTGATATGCCAGAGTATGCCCGTAGTCGTCAGAAGGTGGTTCTTCGTCCTTATCTTCACTCGGGGACAGACACGTTATGGCTGGAACCGGCGCGATTATACGGTAAAAACCGTTTCCGCAGGGAACGCCAAGAACATTTTTTGGCGGGTAACAAGGAATGGACTTTAACAGGCTATAACGTTTTCTTGAAAGGGGGGACGCTTGAATACTCCGAGCGAGTTCCTTACGAGCGCTGGATGAAAGAGGCCGGTTTGGGGATCGCTTATCACACGGAAGGTTGTGGCTGCGAATGTTGTGGTGGTGATCAAGGTGTCCCAGTGGGTCCTGTTTACGTGGCGCCCGTGCCAGAAGTGACCCCGGTAGAACCGTCCGCGAAGAATTTCGAGGTGGTCGAGGCACGCAAGCGTTGGGTGTTCAAGGAAAAGGACATGAAAGTATTCTTCCCGGTGTCGAAAACGGTGTTGAATCCCGATGCTTATAACAACAAGGTAACTCTTGACGAGATCATGGCGGGAATCCGCAAGATCGGGGACATGGAAAAATTGCGTCTGCAAGGAGTCGAGATTACAGGATTTGCCTCTCCTGAAGGAGGGTTGTCCTTGAACACTCGTTTAGGTGCGGGACGTGCCGCCGCTTTGAAAGAGTATATTCGAGGCGAGATGCCTGAATTACGTGACGAGGATTTTGTTTTGGTGAACGGGGTGGAAAACTGGGATGGTTTGCGCGCGTTGGTCGCGGCTTCAAGCATGGAGTATAAAGATGAAGTGTTGGCCATTCTTGATGATCGCACGCTGGGTTCGGGGCGTAAAGCCGCATTGATGAACTTGAAAAATGGTAAACCTTATCGCTACATGTTGAAGGAGTTTTACCCGGAATTGCGTAACGCGTGTTACGTTTCTGTCTTCTACGATGTACTGGCGGACAAGGTGGCCGATGCCGTGAACGCCGCGAACGAGTTGATTCGTGCCGGGAAGTACGCGGAGGCGTTGAAGTCCTTGGAGGCTTACAAAAACGATGACCGGGTATTCAATTCCATCGGTGTTTGTTACATGATGATGGAGGAGGAAGAGATCGCTATCGAATGGTTCGAGAAGGCAATTAAGGCGGGACACGCTGAGGCTGAGAAGAACTTGAAACAGTTGAAATAGTAGATATAAATATAGTTTGAATAATTTTTAGTCCGCAATTAAAATGTTGAAGTTTATGAAATTAAACAAGTTAGTTATGGTTGCGCTAGTTGCTCTAGGAGCAGTAGCCTGTGAAAAAAGTGATAAGGGAATTGATGATCAAAGTCCCAAGAGTGTGACAATTAATTTAGCCAATGTACAGGCTGGCTCTCGTTCAATGGGAGACCCCCTTGAAGAAACAGATAAGGCTGTTCTTGAACGTTTTCAAGTTTTTTTTACTGATGGTACGACTTTGTACTTGGGTAAGAAAGCAGATGGAAAGGAAGCTGACCACTATTTTGCTACAGCACAGGGAAATCTTAATCCGGAAACTTTTCATTTTTTACCTGCAAATGTAAATCAGGTTATTGTTGTAGGTAATATGGATAAGATAGATGTAATAAATGGCGAGACAAAAGTTGAAGTATTAGAAAAAGAGCTTGCCATTGAGACTCAACAAGAAGAACAAATTGGAGCATTGAGTCTTTACGGAGAAAAAGTTTTGACAAAAAGTCAAGATACAGATAAGGAAGGACATGCACTTTATACCGCAAATGTAGAAGTTGCTCCTCGTATCGCTCGTATTGAAATCGCAAACTTTACTTGTAATTTTGCAGAGACAGAGGCAGATCGTGAATATAAGGCATTTACAATTAATCATGTCGCTTTGAATAATTATTACACGAAGACAATTTTGTCTACAGCTGAGGCACAAGAAGATGATTTAGAGAATACAGTTATTAATAGTGGCTCTGTTGAACCTTTCTTTGAAGGATTGGAAGATGGATGGAATAATGATAAATTTGCTGTTCCTTTAGAATTAACATGGGATGCAAACACAAAAGCCGTGGGTGCTGTTGATGAAGTTTTGGCTTATAACTTTTTCCCTGGAGCAAAACCTCAGATTGTAGTGAGAATGACAGGAACAAAAAATGAGGAAAATGCACAACCAGCTCCGACTTTTCTTGTTACATTAAATTTGAAGGATGGTGAAGGTACATCTATTGACGAGTTTGTAGCAGGTACGATTTACAAAATCAATTTCGTGTTTAATGAAAACGATCCGGATCAAACTGAAAAATGTATTGATGTTACTGTTACCCCGGTAAATTGGTCTGTTGTTACTGTAACTCCTGAGTTTTAATATACAGTAAAAGGGCTAGACGAATGAAAACAGAAGAGGTGGGAGGTTTCGGACTCCTCCCTTCTTCTTCAAACTATAAATATGATGTAAAACATACAGATATGAAGATATTCAATAAATTATTATTCATGCTGCTGGCGGTAGGGATGTTTAGTAGTTGTATCAAGGAGAATATGGATGATTGCCCTAAATACAGCGTGAACACCTTGTCGTTGAGTTACAAGGGCGACGGTACTGCCGAGATTTTTAACGAGAAGATCGAGCGCGTTGTGATGTATGTTTTCGACAAGAACGAACAACTTGTAACAACGAGAGAGCTAACTAAAGATGAGTTAGCACAACGTAGTGTTTGTTTGCCAGAGTTGGAACCGGGAACATACCGGGTTACCTGTTTTGGAAACTTGATAAAAGATCAGGTGAATGACCTGTATTGCGGGGATTGTGACAAGATTTATTGTGCAGCCCCAGAATATTTTAAGAAAGAGACAATATCCAGTAATGATCCGCTTTACTATTCATCGTTGGAATTGACGGTGACGGAAGAGGATCAAAATAGAGAACTTCTTTTTGCGAGTTCGCATTATAAAGTGCTTGTGGAAGTGGCTGGAGTTCCGGCTGAGTCTAACCTGTCGATAGAAGTGTGCGGTGTTTTACCCTATACGAACTTCGAGAATAAGGCAGGTGGTAATCCTGAGGATTATAAACTTGATACAGAATATAGTGATGGGCAATTTAATGCCCTATCCAATATAATGCGTCATTCGGATCATTCGGCCGTTGACGTGTGTGTGCGGGATGTTAATGGAAATGAGATTGCTAAAATAAATTTGGCGGAATTTCTAAGAGCAAATCCGGAAATTGATTGCAGTAAACATGAGGTGTTGATTCCAATTCATTTCGAATTCAAGTCAGTAGGTGTGGAAATTGGAGTGCCGGATTGGTTTGTCGTTCCGGATGTTAAACCTGAATTTTAAAAGAGATGATTATGCAAAATATGAAACAAATATTTTTAACCGTATTGCTTGGCGGTTGTCTCGGTGGTTTGTTCTCGGGTTGTACTGATGAGGATATGTCCGGAAAAACAACAGAGGATACACTTGGGGTGCGTGTGAATCTTGGTTCGCGGGCCAAACTAGACGGGAGCGACATAGAAATTTCCTCACTGAAAGTGTATGCGTTTTGGGGAGAGGAGCAGGTCGGGTATCATGAATTAACCTCTTCTGAGCAGGAAAAGGGTAGCTTTATGATGGATGTAGTCCAGAAAACAATGAGTGAACAGGAAATAGCGTTTTACGCTATTGCGGATGATAAAGTTGTGGAGTATGAACGTAGGCAAGGTTTTAGTAAGAATATGTCTCGGGCTGATTTAGAGCAGATAGCGTTTACTTCTGTCATTAATGATGAAAAACTTCCGTTGACGTGTAGAGAAGAGGTAGAGATTACCGTGAGCGGTGGTGTAGAAAATGGAGCAGAAGGTCATGAGGGGCATTTGATTGTTAATAAAGATAAGCCAGTAGAATTAAAATTGTCTTATCCCGCGGGAAAATTGGAACTTTATTTTGCGAAAGGCCCGAACGTGAATTCCGATGGATTGGTGGTGAAGAGTGCCAAAGTATTGCGAAATGGTATGCGAGAAAAGAATTATGTTTTTCCGGTGTCACTTGATAAGTTACAGGCTGTGGGTAGTTATTCGGCAGATAAACCGATTAATTTGAAAAATAATGGTGTTGTAGCTAAAATTTTGGAGAACAAAACAACTAATGCGGATGATTACGAGTTACTCATGGAGGGTAATGTTTTTCTGTTTGAAAATCCTTATGGGAGCAAGGATAATAATGTTGATCAACCGGGTGATAATGATGGAAACGTGATAGAGATCGTGTACACGGTGAATGGTGGAAACGAGAGGACAAAGGAAGTGTATTTGCCGGCAATCGAGCGAGGAAAGTGTTACCAGGTATTATGTTGGGTGGATTACCGAGGGATAGTAATTGTTACGTATAAGGTGTTACCTTGGGAAACTGAGGATATTTATGAGTTAGATGGGGGGGAACATCCGTCATATAATTGTACTCTTGATGGTGATAAGGATAATACGGATGTATGGGTTTCTGTAACAGATCCCGTTTTGCCTCGTGATCGAGAAGGGGCGGTGAATTTTCGATTCAAGATGAATAGTAAGCAACAGTGGACACCAACTTTAAGAAATTCCGTGGGATTCAAGATGGCTGTAATGCGGATAGCCGATGAAATGTTGATGCCCGATAGTGCTATTGATGAGGGGGAGTATATTATTACGATATGGCCGACGGAGGATTCCAAGGTGGGCGACGTGACATATTTAGAAATTACTTCCCGTTCTTTAACCGGAGAATTTGAACCTTTGTTGATTAATACTGATAAGAAGTGGGGATCGGATTCTCAAACGTTGATTAAGATTGTGCGTGTTGAGCAACAATCGACGAAGTAATGTATTATGAATAAGGCAAGATTGTATGAATAGAATCAGTAATCATATTATCAGTATATTGTTGGCAGTCGTGTTTCTCGTCGGCTGCGACAAGAGCGGGGAACAGTTAACTGTTTCGAACGATGGAAGTGATCGTATTATTTTGAGATTTGCTTCGGATAAGGCAATAGAATCTAGAGCATCCGAAGATGGAACTAGTGTCGAAAGTAAAATAGAGAAATTGGATGTATTTATTTTTGATGAGGGAGAACTTTTTTATTATGAATCAGTGGAACCCCATGGTGCTACCGTGACATTAGAAAAACCGAAATCTGCTTTTGTCAAACCTACTTATTCTATCTATTTGGTTGCAAATAGTACAAATCCGAGTAAACCATTAAGTGAGATAAAAAATCTCACGGAATTACGACAGGTAACGGAAACTTCAACAACAGAGAACCCGTTAAACGAGATAGATCCAACAGGAGAAAATGGAAGTTTCTTGATGAGCGGAAATGTGGATGATGTGGTATTGAATGATGGAAATGCAGATGTTAACACGGAAATTAATATTAATTTGGCACGTGCGGCTGCTAAAATTGAGGTCGTGTTGATCGAGGGGGCTAACAAGGGTGGCGATTGGTTCCAGTTTGCACCGCAAAGTAATTCAAATACTTTTCGTTTGAATAATTGGCAAGGGGTTTCTTACGTGTTACCGGATGCTGATGTGGTTGTATTACCTAGTGTGGATTTGAAAAAAGCTGATCCTTATGCGGGAAATGTGAAGTTTGGGAAGGAAACTGTTGATGGAAAAGAGGTTCAGACAATTACGATGACAACTTATTCGTACTCGAATGATTGGTCAACAGGTGGAAATGTATATGAAAAAATGACACACTTGGTTGTGCGAGTTCCTTATATGAAGAAGTCTGCGGATGGTGGAGTTGATGAGGTCGTGGACAAGAATTATTATACGGTACCTGTTTCTAAGACAAATATGTTGAAGCCTAATCATCTTTACCGGGTGCGGGTAACACTGAAAGGAACAGGAGCGGAGAATGAGGGTGAGGATACGAATTTGGAAGATATTGAATACGAGGTTGTGTCATGGGAGGATTTAGATATTCAGATTGGTGCTGATGCTTTACCGCATTATCTTACATTGAATCGAGACGAGTTGGAATTGCATAATATGGCGGATGATAATACTTCTATTGCTTTTTCATCATCAAGTGAAGTGAAAATAGTTGATGGATCCCTTAAAGTTTATTATTATAATAAGTATGGAACAGAAACGAGAGTGACGGATCAACAAGTTCTCAATGAAATTAAGATTACCCCGGATGAAGGTCTTAATGGCAATCTGAATATAAAGAGTCCTATACCGACGAATAATTTAATTCGTTATATTGAATTTAAGGTATGGAATGGGGATGAAGAATGTGAGCCGATTACCGTGATGGTTAAGCAATATCCACAGGAATATATTACATATTATTTTGGATGGTACTCTTATAGAAAAGATTTTGGTTTTAATTATGAAAGTGAAAATAAAGGGAATGGATATGTGACAGCAACAACATACAATAGTAATAATGATACTTGGGGATATGATGATGATTATAATCTTAGAAGTAAGTATTTTGGTTCTAAAGTTGCTGAACAACCTTCTGCAGAAGGTTATGGAAACCAATCTAATTATGATATTTCATGGTATTATTGGGGGTGGGGGGAAATAAGAGAAGCTACTATTCGGAGCGAAAAAAATCCGCGGATGTATCATGTTCAAATAACTTCATCGGCTTTGCCGAAGTTTCCAGAAGATGAGGAATTTGATAGGATCCATCCGAATGTGACCTATCAATTGGGTATCCCTCGTAAGGATGCTTTGGGACGGACAGAAAGGGATGAGGCTAATAATAATTTAGTTTCTCCATCATTTATGATTGCATCTCGTTTAGGTTTTATTTCGGGAGATTTACCAGAGGATGATGATGAAGTAGCTTATAAACAAGCAGCGAGTCATTGTGCGAATTATGTAGAGGTTTATTATCCCCGAGATGAAAAAGGACGTCGTTTGAAAGATGCGAGTGGCCGCGAATTAGAACCAGTGGTTTTAGACGATTGGAGATTACCGACTAAAGCTGAATTGTTAATTATCATGCGTTATCAAGGAACTTCAGATCAAGGAACAGAAGCAATGGAATATTTATTAAATGCTCCAGAATATATGAGTGCGGGAGGTTTTGTTGTAAATCCTCACTCTACGTCTACAGGCAATGCTATCCGTTGTGTTCGGGATCATTACGTGAATAAAGAAATAAATAAATAGAAGACTATGATAAAGCGAATAATATGGAAATTTGCTGTTTGTTTACTAGTAATAGTAACAGCGGCGTGTTCTCGGGATGAATTGGAGGGTGGTACGGGAGAACAACAAGTACCAGAAGGATATTTGGCGATTCAGTTTGGAACAAACGTTCCTGATATGCAACAGGTATCAACACGTAGTGTGGATTCTGATGGGCGTGGAATTCAAGATATGGTGTTGTATTGTTTCTCGGCATCAGGGTCTTTTATTACAACCGTTGAGGCGAAAATTGTAACAGATCCTATTGATCCTAATGTTAATGCCTCGTTAAGTGGGTCTTTTAGTGCAATCGTGCCGGATTACACGAAAATTATACACTTTGTGGCGAACCAGAACTTGACGGATTTTAATGAATCTGAAATGGGTGGAAAGCACGAGTCGGATTTGATGGCGACCTTGATTGCTTCCTCGGGACGAATGATTTATTGGCAACGAGTGGCATGTGAGGAGGGAGAGGATAATATGGCCGTGGCTTTGGAACGAGAAGGAAAAAAGATTGTTATGGTCCGTAATCAAGCACGAGTTACGGTGAAAAATCCTCAGAATAGCTATGTTAATATAGATGCTTTCACAACGCATAACACGCATGCTTTCGGTACGGTAGCTCCTTATAATTCAGAAACACATGATTTTGAATGGACGCCGGGTGTAAAAGGTTACCTGTCTTTGCCAGCTAATGACGAACAGATTCATCTAGAGGGTACTGAGGATGGTTCGTTTAATTTGGATGAAAAGTATATCCTGGAGTGTGAGAACGAGCTTTCGGATCCTGTGAGTGTCATATTGCATGGTGAGAATGGAAAATATTATCGGGTATTGTTGTTGGATGAAGAGTCGGAGCCTTTACCGATCCGGCGGAATCATTCGTATAATATTGAGATCGTAGGTCCCTTGTCTTATGGTTATGATTCTTTTGCAGAAGCATTGGATGGAACACCCACCAATAACGTGTGGATCTCTGTTCCGGATGATATTAACGAGGTAAGTGATGGGACTCATCGATTGATTGTAGATGAAACTTTTGTAGTTTATTTAGGTACGACTACTCGTAGCGTGGATTTGACATATAGATATGAGGTGAAAAATGGGGATGGGGAGTATGGACCAGAGACAACTGGTCAAGTGCTTGCTACTTGGGTTGGCGGAGGTACGACCGTGGCAACCTCTGAGATTAAAAATGTATATGATAATAATACCGGAATAGGTACTTTGACAATTACATTGAATCAGTTGGGACAGAACGAAACGAAACGTGAAGGAATAATTCAGGTAAAGGCCGGTAAATTACGGCGTACAATTAAGGTAATTACTGTACGAGAATTTAAATTTGAACCCACATGGACTTCGGCTCAAATTTATGGTAACGTGGAGGGACAGCCGGTGACATTGATGTTCACTATTCCGGAGGATTTTCCTGAAGAGTTGTTACCTTTACGGGTGAAAATTGGTGCCGATTGGTTGAATATTCGGCAATCAACAGGACAACAGTTGGCAACAATTACATCTATTAGTAATCCTGATGAATTTAGTGAAAACGATCCTTGGAAATTTAAATTTGTTTACGAGGCAACACATACAGGGGTACAACGTGTTTATTTTAATACCGTGTTGAAACCTGAAAAGGAGGGTGATGCTTATAAAAATGGAACATTAACCATTGAAGCGGAGCATTTTATTACTTTAGAGAAGGTATTCCCGTTTAGTGATCATAATTATTATATTTCAATTGGAGGATTAATTGACGTGAATGGTTCGAACCTAGGAGATGAAATGCCGGATGGGGAAACCGTGTATTATTGTTTGGTACCACAAAAGGTGAGCGCTCCGGTAACTTTTGATGTGCAATTGAGAGAAGAGAAAGAAGGAGGAGGTAATGGTCCTGTTGTTTCTGACGAGAATGATGTATTTTTGCTTTATTCTCAGTACTTAACTCGCTATGATGATGAGGATATTCCTGGCGGTGCGGGTAATAAGGAGTGTGATTTTGAACCTATTGATGAGGGAACGTGGGGGAGTGGTGGACGAGTATTTTCATTTACTCCGGTTCAAAAAGGAAAGAGCGATTATAAGATTTATTTAAAAACAGATAGACCTAATAGTGCAGAAGTAATTCGTATTGCGTCAAGTGAGTCGAATCCAGAAGCTGGTTATGAATATAAAGGAAATCATTATCGTTCGATTACTTTCGAATTGGCAAATAATGATCCATTTAAGTTCTCAGGAAAGTTGAAGAATGGAAACTTAACGATAAATGCGAATGAATCGGGAGAGTGGAGTTACGAAGTTGGGCAGGAGGTTGATTTGGAATTTGACATTACGAGTTTCCGTGGTACTGATAACAAGTCTGCAGATCCTTTTGGAACAGAATTTAAGGTTTATATTGATGCTCCGATGCTGGAGATTGATGATAATAGAAGGGGAAACGCCTATCCGGAAGAGATATTTAAGGAGGATCCTAATGTTGAGGGACGATTTATATATGTTGTAAAGGCTAAACGGGATGAAAATCGGAATGGTACAGATGATGTAGCCATTAAAGATGTTGATAATGGTAATATACAGGTGAATCCGGAAGTGGGACCTGCAGATCAAACGGGAGAACATAAAGTGTTACCATTTAAAACGAAGTCTATCGTGAGTGCAGGAGAAATCACCATATCTGCGGATGAAAATGTCGTGATTTTTAGTGATGAATCATTTACAATTGCTAATACGCCGATTACAGGAACGATAGAATTCAGTGAAGATGGTAAGTCATATTCTCCTGTACCCAAGGATGGTTTTGTCACTTTTGAGGTGGAAGGAGGATCTCCCCGTATTGGTAGTATGACGATTACTGAAGATGGCAAATACACGTTACGTTTGCGTAAAGAATACCGTTACGATTGGGAAAGAACGAAAATTTGGGTTCATTATCGTGTAGATGATAAGATTTATCATGCAGATGTGAACAGCTTGAAGGAATTGTTTGAGAATAGTACTATTAAAATGAACTTAGAACAATAGAAGGGAGTTTCTTTCATACGAAAGTAATTATTTAAAGAACAAAGTAGGAATATATCTGAGGCGAGATGAAATACAAACCTACTTTTCATATTCAATAAATGCAACCAGTTGGGGTGTCTAACGAGTTTAGGCACCTCTTTTTAATTTACAAAGTTGGTAGAAAATGATTTTTCTCGATTAACCCGTCTAAGGAGGTTTTTCAAGGGGTGATTCAGGAAATTGTCTGGTTGTAGGGCGGTTATTAGGCGAAGTTTAGGTGCTATCTCCCGATTATCACTACTATTTTAACAGAGCGCTTTAAATCTTTATCTATGTATAAAAGTGTAAGAACGGGGGCTTTGAGGACGTAGATGATATAGACAATATTTTCTTACTTCGTGGTTTACTAGATTTTCTTTAATGGTGCTTTAGGTTTGACAACAGGCTTGTAGATACATTATCTCGGGATCGTGTAAGGTGAATTATACTTTAGATAGTAAAATTGAGGAGAATGCTACGAGATAGATTTTCCAAAGAATTGAAGATTATTTTTTTACGAGATTTTGCTGATTTTGTATCAATAAACGATAAATTATTATCGTGTTTTTGTAGAGCGAATTTCACGTCAACGGGGAGCGTGGCAGATGAAAATGTTACTTTCGGGGCAGTGAGAGGGTGTGAGATGAATGAATTATCATATCGTTATTACACAACTATGGATGGTATGTATAATAAGTATTTGAATAATCCCAGTGATTCGGAGTACTATCTTTCAAAGAAAATGCGGGATTTGTATCAAAAACAAGATTATGGGCGTTATGGTGATAAAGATGGACGATTGAGAGTTTGTTTCTTGATGGATGCACTACTACTAGTGGAAATTCCGGTAGTGCTGTAGTGTAGGTTAAAAAAGTCTGGGTGTGAATTTTAATATTGCACCCAGATTTTCTCTATTTATAGACTTATTTTTTTTATATGGAGAAGACAGTACGAATCATTTTCATAAAAAGTCATATTATCCCAATAAAACGTAATCTATATGATTATGAGTTAAAATTCATGGAGATAAGAATGCTAGGAATTTGTGTTGTGATTGTTATTCTCATTTTTTTCTCTATTTTTGTTACCTCAAGAGAGTTTTTGGGGTAAATGGAATAATCATGTCTGATAGTGATCAAAATAACGATGATAAATTATTTGAATCCATTCGTCAAGGTAATATTGATGCCTACGAAATGCTTTTCAAAAAATATTACTTGTCTATGTGCATGATTGCTCGTCGTATTGTTGAGGATGAGGATGTGGCGAAGGATCTTGTTCAAGAAATATTTATTCGCTTGTGGGAGAAAAGGGAAACTTATGATTTTCGGGAGACGGCAGATATATTTTTATACGTGTCTGTCAGAAACAAATGCTTTGATTATTTGAGGAGCCGGAAAAATTTACCACTTCAAGAAGGATTAAGTGCTGCCGGTAACGAGTACTTTTTTCGCGATATTTTAATAGAGGAGGAAACCTACAGGATCGTGATGGAAGCTATTGATGCCTTGCCTGCCCAGAGTGGACGGATTATAAAACTAAGTTTGGAAGGAAAACAGAATAAAGAAATTTCCGAAAATTTGGGTATATCTGTAAATACAGTCAAATCGTTGAAATATAAGGCGATGGATACTCTTCGTGAGGTTTTAAAGGATTACTTCTATCTTCTTTTGGTGTTTTTAGCGGAAAATAATTAAAAAAAAGCGGGAAGCTCACTCATCCTTTAAGATGAATTTGTCGTTCTATGTATAGAAATGTAATAAAACGTTTGTATGGTAGAGTGTCCTAAAGATTATAAAATATCCCGTTTAATAGCTAAAAAGTTAATGGGAGTTATCCTGCCCGAGGATGAGGAAAAACTGAATGCTTGGCTGGAGGAGGATGCAAGAAATAAGGATTTATATCGGCGCATTCTCGAGGTAGAAAATTTTTCTACCAGGGATATGTATGCGAAGCGTTTAGATGTAGAACATACGTGGGATGCCTTGAAAGAACAATTAGCCGGACAAAGAAAGCGTAGATCTTTATTCTCTGCTTGGCAGATTGGTGTGGCAGCTTCTGTGATATTGCTTGTAGGAATAGGATTGTACTGGGGTTTCAATAAAAAGCCGAAGGTGAAACAAGTAGAGGTGGCGGCTCATGTGGAAATGGGGGGAGCTAAAGCTATTTTAGTGACTTCCCGGGGGGATGAGATTGTTCTGCAGGATAGTTCTGTACAGTTGATCACGTTGGGAGGGGGAATGGTTGCCAAGAACGATGGAGTTCAAGTGTCTTACAAGGAGAATGAAGGGGCAGGGAAAGAAGATGTGTTAGAATACAATACGATTCGAGTACCTCGGGGTGGGGAGTATAAATTGTTTTTGTCCGATAACACGGAGGTCTTTCTGAATTCTGATTCAGAAATTCGTTTCCCGGTGAAATTTGGTAAGGGGAAACGTGATGTCTTTTTACGAGGAGAAGCTTTTTTCGTAGTTACTAAAGATGCTTCACGTCCTTTTGTTGTGAATGCAAACGATAAGATGTCGGTGGAAGTTTTGGGAACACAATTTAATTTGCAGGCTTATCCGGATGATGCTTTCGTGGAAACGACTTTGAACGAGGGAGCAGTACGGGTATTTAATGGCAAGCAGGGTGTAAGACTTCGTCCGGATGAGCAAGCTGTTTATGATGAGGGAAAATTCACCGTTCGTAAAGTTGATGCCAGTAGTTATTCTGCATGGAAAGAGGGGAGATTCATGTTGTTGAATCATTCGCTGGAGAATATCATGACCCGTTTGGCGCGTTGGTACAATATTGATATATTTTGGGAGAATCCGGAAGTGAAAGAGTATCATTTTTCTGGAGAGTTGGCCCGGTATGAGGATTTCACGGAGATATTGAGAATGTTGGAGTTGGCAACCCGGGTACATTTCGAGGTAAAGGATAGGACGGTATTCGTGCGTAAAATTGAAGAATGATGAATTTAAATAAAAAAGAGCAGAAAACATTGGCACTATTTTCTGCTCGTGAGTGAGTCTAAATAACGATTAAAAACAGAATTATTAATCATTAAGCATGTAAAAGTATGAAAAAAAACGGAATCGAAGTCTTTGAAGGAGTTCAAAGATTAAAAAAGATGCGATTTATTTTAAAACGCAGCCTTCTTTTTCTGTTTGTGTCAGTCTTTTTCTTACAGGCCGAGGCGGCCTCTCAAGTGGTAAGATTGACGTTAAATTTGAAAGATGTTACTATTGACGAGGCTATCACGGACATGAGTCAGAAGACAGGGTATCGTTTTTTGTATCAGATGGAGGAGGTATTGAAGTATGGGAGACGTGATGTGAACGTAAAGGATGCGACTTTGGACGAAGTATTGAAAGTTTTGTTTAAAGATACACGTTTATCCTACGTGATTCAGAATGATGTGATTATCATTACTCAAATGAAAGACGAGAAAAAACAAGAACAATCCCGCCAAATTAAAGGTAAGGTAATTGACACGAAGGGAATGCCGTTACCGGGAGTTACCATATTAATCAAGGGAACTAAATTGGGCGTGATAACGGATATAGACGGAAAGTTTAAAATTGAGATCCCGAAGCTGGATAGTACAATTCTGGTATTTTCGTTTATTGGAATGGAAACTGTTTATCACCAATTGAGTAATGATCGAAAAAATGATGAAAAAGAGCTGGTGATCACGATGAAGAATGACGTGAAAGAGATGGACGAGGTGGTCGTGACAGGGTATAGCAATATCAGAAAGGAAAGTTTTACCGGTAGTTCTATTTCCGTGAAACGGGAGGATTTATTGAAGGCTTCTGCCACGAACGTGATTCAAGCTCTATCGACGTTTGATCCGTCATTCCGTATACAACAAAACAATAAGTGGGGATCGGATCCGAATGCTATCCCTGAAATATATATACGCGGACGTTCCGGTATCGGGGTGAAAGAATTGGATAAAGATGCGTTATCCAAGTCTTCTTTGAAGAATAACCCGAATCTTCCTGTTTTTATCATGGACGGTTTCGAGGTGAGCGTGCAGAAAGTGTATGATATGGACCCGATGAGGATTGAAAATATCCAGATATTGAAAGATGCTTCAGCCACGGCGATGTATGGTTCCCGGGCTGCCAATGGGGTTGTAGTGATTACTACTGTCGCTCCGAAACCGGGAGAAGTAACTATCTCGTATAGTCTGACAGGTTCGGTTTCTATGCCTGATCTTTCGGATTATAATTTGGCTGATGCAAAAGAGAAATTGGAAATAGAGCAAAAAGCCGGGATTTACACTCCGCAATATTATATGACTTGGAAGCAGGCTTTGGATGCTTATAACGAGCGGCTATTGCGTGTAAAGGAAGGAGTGAACACGGACTGGCTATCTATTCCTTTACGTAATGCCGTTAATCATAAGCATAGTTTTTCGATAGAGGGGGGTAATGCGGATCTGCGTTATGGCCTTGATCTTTCTTATAACAAGAATAATGGTGTGATGAAAGATTCTTACCGAGATGTCATGAACGTGGGGTTTCACGTGGATTATCGACTTAAGAATTTGCAGGTAGTGAATTATATCGAGTATAATTATACCAAGGCTCAAGAATCTCCTTATGGTGATTTCTCCGATTATGCTCATTTGCAACCTTACGATCGTCCTTATGACAAGAATGGGACGTTGATTTCAGGAGAATTGGAATTTTCAAAAAGAACTCATACTGATTATCGTGTAAATAATCCTTTGTATGAAGCTCGTTTAAATAATTTTGAATACGAGAAAGGGGATGTGTTTATCGACCGATTGATGGCTCAATGGTTCCTCACGAATTATTTGCATTTAAAAGGTCAGATTGCCATAACGAAAGAATTTACTAAAAAAGAACGTTTTATTGATCCTCTTTCTTCCAACACGACGGCGAAAATTCAGAAAGAAAAAGAATTGGAGGGGGATCTCTATTTGACGAAGGGAGAATCCACGAATTGGGACGCTCAAGTGGGTGTATATGTATCAAAATCATTTGGTGCGCACGCTCTAAATGCTTCAGCGGTAGTTAATGCTACATCTCGTGAATCTGAAAGTACTTCCAGTCATTACCGGGGATTTCCTTCCGGGGAGTATCATTCTCCTAATTATGCAGCGGAGATCAAGGATAAACCCTCAAAATCTCAGAGTACTAGTCGACTGGCCGGTTTTTTGTTTTTAGCGAATTATACTTGGAATGACATTTATTTGGCAGATGTGTCCGTGCGTTTTGACGGTTCATCCGAGTTCGGTCTGGATCAAAAGTGGGCTCCATTCTGGTCGTTTGGAGCGGGAGTCAATTTGCATAACTATGCTTTTTTGCATGGTAGTAAGGTGATCAATCGCATGAAATTTCGAGCTTCTTACGGGCAAACCGGTAAGGTGAATTTTCCGTCTTATAGTGCCAGAACGGTTTATCGGACGTTTGATCGTTGGTATATTGCCGGGTTTGGGGTTGGTTTGAAGGCATTGGGGAATAGAGATCTTAAGTGGGAGACAACGAATAAATTGAATGTCGGTACGGATATGGAATTTTGGAATAGCCGGATTTCTTTGATTTTTGATTACTATTACAATAAAACGGTAGATTTGATCACGGATGTAACTTTGCCGGGATCTGCCGGTTTCTCTTCTTACAAGAGTAATTTGGGTGAAACGTTGAACAAGGGATTCGATATCCAGTTCCGTTTCGATGTAATGAAAAACAAGGATTGGAATGTTGCCTTGTGGGGTAATCTGAATCACAATAGGAATGAAATTCTGAAAATTTCAGATGCGTTGAAAGCTTATAATTCTCAAGTAGATGATTATTATGAACTTGCGGAAGAGGATCAAACATCAAATTCGTCATGGGTTAAGGCCAATAAAACATACTCGGATTTTATCAAACCGATCATGAAATACGAGGAAGGAGCTTCGTTAACAGCAATCTATGGCGTGCGTTCATTGGGAATTGATCCCTCAAACGGTAAAGAATTATATCTCTATCGCAATGGGCAGGCCAGTCACAAATGGAAAGCAACTGAAGAAATCGTGCTTGGGGATTCGGAGCCTGAGGCCAGTGGATCTTTTGGTTTAAATGTTACTTACAAGAATTTCTCGTTGTTTGCTTCTTTTGGTTATGAATGGGGAAAACAGACGTACAATGAGACCTTGATCATGAATGTCGAGAATGCGGATATTCAAGGAAGTAATGTTGATAAGCGCGTGCTGACACAGCGTTGGGAAAAACCGGGCGATATCGCTCCCCTGAAGGATATAAAAGACATGAACAGTGTTACCTTGCCTACTTCCCGATTCGTGCAGGACGAGAATGTTTTGTCTCTGGATGCATTGACATTGAGCTATGATTTTGATCCGCTATGGCTTCGGAAAATATACTTGAAGACACTGCGCTTGGAAGTAAGTACGAGCGAGTTGTTCCGTTTGTCTTCCATCAAGCAGGAGCGAGGAACGAGCTATCCATTCGCCAGAACGGTGAACTTTTCTTTACGTGCAACTTTTTAGTAAGTCAAGAATATGAGAAATAAATTATTGTATTTAATTTTTGTTTTACCGTTCTTTATGTCATCATGTAATGAATGGTTGAATGTGGAACCGGAAGATGAGATTAGTGAAGAGAAGTTGTTTTCCACGGGTACAGGTTTCCGGCATGCTTTAAATGGTGTTTACTTTACCATGGAGTCAAGGAATTTATACGGAAAACATTTGACTTGGGGAATCGTGGATGCATTGGGGCAGGTGTATAATTATGGAAAAGCCGCTGGTGTAAACGAGATGCAGTTTGGTGCCGATGAATATGCATGGGACCATTATGCCTTCAAACCTGTGCTATCTTCCATTTGGACAGAGGCTTATAATGTAGTGGCCAATTGTAATAATATAATACAACAGATAGAACATGCCGATCCCGAAATATTTAGTTGGAAAGAAAAGGAGAAAGCTATGATCTGGGGTGAGGCCTTGGCATTGCGGGCATTTATACAATTCGATATGCTGCGTTTATTTGCTCCGGCTCCCTCTACGAATCCGGGTGACCGTAAGTTTATCCCTTATGTAAATACTTACCCGTCCTATATTTCTAATCCCAAAACGGTGAATGAGTGTTTGGAATTGATTGCCAAGGATCTGATCGATGCAAAGCAATTATTATGGAAATTCGATACAGCGAAATCCTTTAGTCGGTCGGACAATTTTGAGACTGCAGGATCCGGTGAGACTATGTTTTTAATACGTCGGGGATTTCATCTTAATTACTGGGCGACTACCGCTTTGTTAGCTCGCGTGTATTTGTATGCGCAGAAAGAAGAAGAGGCTCTGAAACAAGCAGAGGAGGTGATGACTTTTGCTGCCCAAAAAGGAGCCTTTGCTTTAGCAGATAGATTTTATTACGGAGATCGGAAGTGTTATTCCGACGTGATATTCGGGTTACATGTTATTGATCTGTTGGATTATAATAAGGAGATCAATACTATGGAAAATAAAAAAAATGCCAAGTATTTATCAATCTTGGAAGTAGAAAAGAATTATTTTGGTAAAGATCTGACAACTTCCAAAGGGGATAACGGGACTATAATGACAAGCAATGATTATCGTTTCAAGTATTGGATCGAAGATATGGACAATGAACATAGCTATTATCGATTTATGAAATACGATGCATCGACTTCAGGAGCAACGGCTGGGGTAATAGAGGTTTCTGAGCATATCGTACCTTTTATTCGGATGAGTGAGGTGTACTATATTGCTGCAGAGATCTTGTGTAAGCGGGGAGCGGAAGGATTGACGAAGGCTAAATCTTACTTATCGTATATAAAAGGGCAACGTGGATTGAAAAAGACGGATGTGACCGTACAAGAAATTACGAATGCCCAATCTGATGAATTTATGGATTTGTTGATTAATGATATGCGTCGGGAATGGATAGGAGAAGGACAGACGTATTTTCTTTATAAACGTTTGAATAAGAATATTCCGAAGGAAAACGGAGGTTTTGTTGTTGCTTCTGAGAATGTATTTGTGGTACCGCTTCCGGATGTTGAAACTAATTTGTGATGATTATGAAAAAAAATATATTGTTTTTATTTGCATGGATGTGCATGTTGGTTGCTTGTAGCGAGAAAGGAATCATGGAATATTCCGATAATACACTTTATGTATATTTTGCTACAGATGCAACGAAAGATAGTACAACGTATTCATTTAAAGCTTACCCTAGTGGAGAGATTCACGTGAAGATACCGATGAAATGCGACGGTGTTTGGGCGAGAGAGGATCAAGAATACACGGTGTCTGCAGACGAAAATTTTACTACGCTACCTTCCGATTTATATATATTGCCGGAGAAATGTGTTTTTCCGGCAGGGCAATTGCAGGACACGATTGAAATCGTGTTGTTGGATGGTGATATACTGAAAGAGAAAATGTGTCGGTTGATGTTGAAAGTGGACGAAACGGAATTTGTGAAAGAGGGAGAGGTTAATTACAGTCGTGCCATATTCTTGGTTTCTTCGAAGTTAGTTCGTCCTATTTGGTGGACCGTGTGGGATGGCGGTTACGGTGGACCGGAGAATTTTTATAACATTGCGGAACAGATTTATTTAGGTGAATATTCGGAAACAAAATACACGATGTTTTTGGAGGAATTGGCAAAGGATGGGGTGGAGTTTGACGGCCAAAATAAATTGGTGTTGAAAAAGTATTCCTTACGATTGAAACGTCGAGTAGAGGAATTTAATAATGATCCCGAGAATATCGCTAATGGCAAAGTTCCATTAAAAGACGAGAATGGTAATAAAATAGTTATTCCCGCAGTTGGGTAAAAATGGATAGAGTATGAAAAAAAGTTTGATATATAATTTTATTCTGTTGTCAGTCATGGCTTGCTTGGATGATAAGAGCAACTATGACTACAAGGATTTGAATGACTTTGAAAATTGGGATCGTAATGGAGTAAGTAATGTCGCTGGTAGTTACACGTTATATCCCGGTGAAGAGATATTGCTTGAGCCGAAGGTTCGATTCTCTATTGATACTTTAAATCCAGATGCATCGTATGCTTGGTATTTGGGTGAAGAAGAGGAAATGACCTTATTGTCAGATCAGTTAAACTATACTTATAAGGCAGATCAGATAGGGAAATTTACTTTGTTGTTTTGTGCTACTGATAATAAAACGAATGTTACATTTACGAAAGAGCTTACCGTAAGTGTAGTTGCTTCATGGAAAAACGGTTGGATGATATTGTCTAGGTCTGCCGGTAATGAATCCCAGTTATCCATGATCCTGTCAAAAAAGCAGAGTATAAGCGAGATTGTTGATGGTAAGGAAGTATCCCGGGATACTGTTGTTTATGTGGGAGAAAATATAAATGTGGTACCGAGTTTGGGGCGGGGGCCTCGTAAGTTGGTTGAGAATTTCATCTATCCGACAGCAATCGGGATGCAGGTTGAAGATGAGGTCATGGTGTTGCAGGAAAGCGGACCGGTGGAGTTGGACGGAAATGAATTGACTCCGGTGGGATATGCAAGAAATGAATTTTTTGATGGGATTCCGAATCGTTTTGATCCGGTGGATGCCGTGTTGACATTTGACGGGAAGTGGCTTCTGAATTCTGATAATTACATTTATATGGCTAATCTTTCCGTTGCGATTGATCTGCATTCAGGATTCTATTTGAAAGATCCGTCGTTAAATGGGAAAAAGGTGAAGACGTTATTGCCATATTATAAAGGCGAAGATAATTATCTGATCGTTGGTATCGACGAGAATAATACGTATTTTGGGATAGTGAATGATGGAGAATGTATTTATAATACAACCGACTATGTGATAGGTCCCTTGAATAATGTGGGAGCTTGTGCGGAGTTTAGGGAGGATTACGAGAATGATCTTTTAAAAGAGGTAAAAGGAGATTTTATTTTTCATGCTTGGGCTAACGAGGCAAATTATTATACTCCGCCAGCCTATTTTTCGATTCTTGATCAAGATGGTGTGTATTTATGGCATTATTATGAATTGGATTATCGGGAGGAAAATGATAAATTCCGTTTGATGGAGGAAGGTAGTGAATCTGGTCAAATACCTGCTTCTATCATGGTTGATTATAAATGTATGGCTCTATTCCCTTGGCATGAATGGTTGCTTGTGGCTTCCAGTGATCGCTTACACTTTTATGATTATTGGGAAAATAGAATAATTAATTTGTCTTCTTTTCCGCACTTCAATTCGGAAATTGTAGGTCTTGCCGTGAAGGATTATGATTCATACTATGGTACGGTGAATGCTCATTTGGCGGTAGCATTGAAATCCGGAGAGGTTTATGTTTTTGAAGTAAAGTATGATAGCGAACTAGAGGTAATGGAATTAGTGGAGTTGTATCATAAAGACGGCTTCGGGGAGATCGTAGATATCGAATATAAGTTTGGTCAAGGAAATAAGCCGGGCGCATCTAGTATGTATTAAGCATGTTGTTTTAGTAGATAGAATTTCAAAGGGAGCTATGCTCCCTTTGGGTTCTCTTTTGTTGTTTGTAAAAGCGGGTGTATTGTTAGTTAATCGTATGTAAATCATTTAATTGTATGAATAAGATATTGATTTTATTGTCATTGTTATTGTTTACTTTGGGGGGAGAAGCTCAGCAGAAAGCAAATTATAAATTGGCAGAAAAGTTACGGAATGTTTCATTTGGTAGTTTAATCGGGAAGTATAGTATGAGCGTGTTTCCCAAACAGATTAACGATACGGATAAGTTCTGGTTCGAGTTCACCACGGAAGAGGGAAAGAATTTCTATTTTGTCGATCCGGCAAAAGGGGAGAAACGTTTGCTTTTTAATAATACGGATATTGCACAGGGGGTTAGTCTGATTACCCGGAAAGGCTATAATGAGAAGGATTTGAGAATCTCCAATATGGAATTTTCCAAAGATTTGACCAAAATGACCTTTTCTATGGATGGTCGTTATGAATTTGACTTTAAGACAAAGAAAGTACAGGCCTTGGAGAAAAAAGATCATTCAGAGGAGGATGACGAAGTGATTTATTCTTGGATGACCTTTTCCCCGGATCGGAAATATATATTGTACGCGAAAGGTCATAACTTGTATATACGAGGTAATAAAGCTAAAGGCGTGGATACCACGGAAGTTCAGTTAACAACTGACGGGGAAAAATATTATTCCTTTGCCCGGGATCCGGAAGATGATCAAAAAGATGAAGCGGAAACAAATGCTCGTTGGTTTAAGGATTCCAGACATATTTACGTGGTACGTGAAGATAGCCGAAAGTTGAAAGATATGTTTGTTATTAATTCTTTGACTAAGCGTCCGACGTTGGAAACGTATCGGTATGAGATGCCGGGAGAGAAGGATTTATGCCAGTACGAATTGTGGATTATTGATATCGAGAAAAAAACTGCCAATCGGGTTTCGGCTGATAAATGGACAGATCAGTATATTCAGGTTCTCCAACCCGGAGAAAAAGGAGACAAGCTTTTCTTTCAGCGTTTTAAACGTACATGGGATGAAGTTGATATTTGCGTGGTAAACACGGAGACATTGGAGGTGAAGGAGTTAATTCACGAGGTAGACAAACCTTACCGGGATTATCATATGCAGAATACGGTAATATTGAACGACGGGAAAGATATTTTGTTCCGTTCGGAGCGCACGGGTTGGGGACATTATTATCATTATGACGGGGAAGGACGTCTGAAGAATGTTATAACTTCAGGACCTTGGGTGGCCGGACAGGTGGCTGCTATCGACACCGTGGGACGTACTATTTATTTGTATGGTTTCGGACGGGAGAAGGGGGTTGATCCTTACTATTATATGCTTTATAAGGCAAGTATCGATAAAGAAGGGGTTACCTTGCTGACACCGGAGAATGCTCAACATGGGGCTTCATTCTTATCTTCTAAACGTTATTTTGTGGATACTTATTCACGGGTGGATATGGAACCGAAAATTGTTTTGAAGAATAATCAGGGAAAGGTGATCATGGAATTGGCAAAACCCGATACCCGACGTTTGAAGGAATTGGAATGGAGAGCCCCCGAACGTTTTACAGTGAAGGCTGCTGACGGCTTGACGGATATATATGGGATTATGTGGAAACCTGCTGATTTTGACCCGAACAAGAAATACCCGATTATTTCTTCCGTGTATCCCGGTCCGTTTTTCGAGTACGTGAACACTTCCTTCCGTGTGGATGATAGTTATAACATGAGGCTGGCTCAACTCGGTTTTATCGTGGTATCCATGGGACATCGGGGAGGAAGCCCGATGCGGGGTAAATTCTATCATCGTTACGGGTATGGAAAATTACGGGATTATCCTTTGGCAGACGATAAGTATGCCATCGAGCAGTTAGCTGATCGATATGCTTATATTGATCTTTCCAAGGTGGGTATTTTCGGTCATTCCGGGGGTGGATTCATGTCAACTGCGGCACTCTGTACGTATCCGGATTTCTACACGGCAGCCGTGTCTTCCGCGGGAAATCATGATAATAATATTTTTAACCGGGGATGGTCTGAAATATATCACGGGGTGAAGGAAGCGGTCAAGACAGTGAAAGGGAAAGACGGGCAGGATAGTACGGTGTACACCTATTCATGTAAGGTCCCGACGAATATGGAATTGGCAAAACGTCTGAAAGGACATTTGTTGTTGGTGACAGGAGATATGGATAAAAATGTGCATCCTGCCAATACATTGCGTATGGTGGATGCTTTGATTAAGGCAAAGAAGAATTTCGAAATGATCGTGTTGCCGGGTAACGGGCATGGTTTCGGGGGAAAGGCAGATGCTTTCTTTGAGCGTAAATTGTGGTATCATTTTGCGAAATATTTGTTAGGGGACGAGAGTACGATGGAAGATGTGGAATTGCAAATAGAGAATTAAGATGAACAAGATAATAATATGCGTGGTGTTGATTGTCTGTTCCTTGTTGGCGAACGGACAACAAAAGGCAAATTATAAGTTGGCGGAACGATATAAGAAACATGAAATCGTGGGAATTTCAGGTAATAGCATGGCGATCCATCCTGAATTTATCAATAATTCCGATCGTTTTTGGTATTCTTTCTCGGATAGTAACGGGAAAAGATATTATTACGTGGACCCGGCGAAGAAACTAAAACGATTGTTGTTTGATAACGACGATTTATTGGCCCAGATAAGTAGAGAAACTCGTAAGGCATACAATTCAAAGGATTTATCCTTACATTCTATCGAGTTCGATAAAAAGGAACGTTCGTTTACCTTTGAGTTTGATGAGGCGAAGTATCAATACACGATCAAAACCGGGAAAGTGGAAAAGATTGATTCCTTGAAACCATGGTCCGGTTGGGCTTCGTGGATGAAGTATTCTCCGGATAGTTTATATATCTTGTATTGTAAAAATCACAATTTGTACGTGATGGGCAACAAGAATAAGGGACAGGATTCCACGGAAGTACAATTAACTTTTGATGCAGAAAAGAATTTTACTTTTGCTAAAGAGATGGATGAATCCGATGAAGAAGTGGAAGCTGTTGCTGAATGGTTTAAAGATTCAAAGAAAATCTATGCGGTGAGAGAGGATGCTCGAAAGGTGAAAGACTTGTATCTGATTAATAGCCTGTCACAACCTCGTCCCACGTTGAAAACTTACAAGTATGATATGCCGGGCGATAAGGAAATATCGCAGAGTGAGTTGTTGGTGATAGACGTGGAAACGAAGAAGATTACCAAGTTTAATATTGACAGATGGCAGGATCAGTATTTTGAAGTGCTGTATGCAAGTAAAGATTCGGAAAGAATTTATTTTGAACGGACAAACCGAGCGTATAATGAAAAAGAACTATGTGTTGTAAACGTGCTTACCGGGGAAGTAAAGGTGTTGGTTCATGAGGTTGACAAGCCGTTTATGGATTTTAAGATGGTGAGTATCTCCATCCTAAACGATGGTAAGGATATCGTGTACCGCTCTGAACGTAGCGGCTGGGGACATTATTATTTATATGACGGGGAGGGGAATTTGAAAAATGAAATTACTTCCGGGGATTGGGTGGCCGGTCCGATATGTGAGATTGACACGGTAGGACGTGCGCTCTATTTTTACGCCTTGGGTAAGGATGAGAATATAGATCCGTATTACTATACATTGTGCAGAGCCAGTTTGGATAAACCAAATTCTGTCGAGCAACTGACATTTGATAATGTAACTCATACTGTGGATTGGTCTAAAACGTTTAATTATTTTATTGATACTTATCAACGGGTAGATTTGGAACCTCACGTAGTTCTGCGTAACAAGCATGGGAAAAAGATCATGGATTTGGAGAAGGCCGATATTTCCCGAATGCAAGAGATGGGGTGGAAAGCTCCGGAACGTTTTAAAGTAAAAGCGGCAGATGGCGTTACGGATTTGTACGGCGTGATGTGGAAGCCATTTGATTTTGATTCCACGAAACATTATCCCATAATATCTTCCGTTTATCCGGGTCCTTTTTACGAGTATGTGCCAACTCAGTTTGATTTTATTCATGGTCGTAATACTCAATTGGCACAACTTGGATTCATTGTTATTGCCGTAGGACACCGGGGAGGTTCACCAATGCGGGGAAAATATTACCATACCTATGGTTTTGGAAACTTGCGAGACTATCCTTTGGCGGATGATAAATATGCTATCGAGCAATTGGCCGATCGCTATTCTTATATTGATGCTACGCGAGTGGGGATTTTTGGACATTCGGGAGGTGGTTTTATGTCGACGGCAGCCATCTGCACGTATCCTGACTTTTATAAAGCAGCTGTTGCAGCTGCCGGTAATCATGATAACTACATTTATAATAAATGGTTTACCGAAACACATAATGGTGCGACAGAGGAAAAGAAGGTGATCAAGGATAGCGTGAATGGAGATCGTACGGAGTACACGTATAAGTTCCGGGTGAATACCAATATTGATTTGGCAAAGAATTATAAAGGCGGTTTGTTGCTTGTCACAGGTGATATGGATGACAATGTACATCCGGCGCATACTTACCGTATGGCAGATGCTTTGATAAAAGCTGGGAAGAATTTCGATATGTTGGTTTTGCCGGGACAGGATCATGGATTTTCCGGGGCCGCAGAGCTATTCTTTGAACGGAAGTTGTGGGCTCATTTTGCAAAATATTTGTTGGGAGATTCTTCTGCGGATTACAAAAGTTCAATTGGAAATTAGGACATAGAAAATGAATAGGATAATTATTTTATTGGGATTCATCGCCTTTCATGTTACGAGTTTTGCACAACAAAAGGCAAATTACGAATTGGCGGAACGTATGCGGGAAATTACGCAAGCTCCGATCTCAAAGAATACATTGCTTATAAGACCAACTTTTATAAAAGGGAGTGATTGTTTTTACTACTCTTTTCAAACAGAAGAAGGGAAGAAATATTATTGGGTGGATCCGAAACGGAAAGAGAAGAGGTTGTTGTTCGATAATGCTGAGCTGGTGTCTAAGGTGAGTGAGATGACGAGAAAGCCTTACAATCATAGAAATTTTGACATCGAGGTGAAGTTCTTGGATGAGGAAACGTTTAAATTTTATCTTGATCGTCAGGATTATACTTATAATATTCGGACGAAAGAGTTGAAGCTTTGGAAAGCGAAAAAACAATTTACGTCAGATCCTTATTGGATGTATTATTCTGCGGATAGTGCTTATATGTTGTTTGCCAAACGTCATAATTTGTATTTGGTGGGTAATCCGGCGAAAGGTAGGGATACGACAGAAGTGCAGCTTACGTTTGATGGCGAGAAGAATTATTCATTGAACCGGGAAGACGAAGGGGAATTGGATGGGCGTTTCCTTTGTGAAGCTAAGTGGTTTAAAAGGGGGAATAAATTTTATGCCTTGCGAGAGGATTCTCGTAAAGTGAACGATATGTGGGTGGTGGATGTACTTGCAGAACCTCGTCCTAAGCTGGAGACCTATAAATACGAGATGGTAGGTGATAAACATGTTATTCAATATAGCCTGATTATCGGGGATGCCGATACACGGCAAGTGCGGGAGATTGATATTAATCGCTGGCCGGATCAATATGTAGATGTTGTTTATAGCAGTAATGACGGGAAACGTCTTTATCTTCAGAGGTATAAGCGCACGTGGGATGAAGCAGATATTTGTATGGTGAACGTGGAGACCGGGGAGGTAAAATCGCTTATCCATGAGAAAAATAAACCTTATTTGGATTATCAGATGAGGAGTATTACTTTCTTGAATGACGGAAATGAGATATTATTCCGTTCGGAACGTGGTGGTTGGGGGCACTATTATTTGTACGACAAGGATGGAAATTTGAAAAATCAGGTTACCTCGGGAGCTTGGGTTGCTAGTCCTTTGCTACAAGTGGATACGGTTCGCCGTCAGATATATTTCTATGCGTATGGACGGAAGGAGGGGGTGGATCCTTATTACTATATCTTGTATCGGGCAGATTTGGACAAGGAGAATGCATTGACTTGTTTAACTCCGGAAAATGCGACTCATAATATAACGTTATCTCCTTCTTGCGATTATTACGTGGATGGATATTCACGGGTGGATATGGAACCGAAAAACGTTGTTCGAAATCGGAAAGGGAAAATTATCATGACGCTGGAGGACCCGGATTTGGATCGCTTGTACGAGATGGGATGGCGGGCTCCGGAGCGTTTTTCGGTGAAAGCTGCTGATGGGGTTACCGATTTGTACGGGGTGATGTGGAAACCTGCGGATTTTGATTCTACAAAATTGTATCCGATTATTTCCTGCGTGTATCCCGGACCATTTTTCGAGTATGTCCCGACACGTTTTACCATCAATGACGAGTTGAATACCCGATTGGCACAACTTGGTTTTATTGTTATCACCGTGGGACACCGGGGATGTTCTCCCATGCGAGGCAAATATTATCATACTTTCGGGTATGGCAATCAACGGGATTATCCTTTGGCTGACGATAAGTACGTGATAGAGCAGTTGGCTGATCGTTATTCTTTTATTAACCGGAAGAAAGTTGGTATTTATGGTCACTCCGGGGGAGGTTTTATGGCAGCTGCAGCCATTTGTACGTATCCTGATTTTTATTCGGCAGCTGTTGCGTCTGCTGGTAATCATGATAATAACATGTATAATAAAGGATGGGTCGAGATTCATTATGGCGTGCAGGAACGTAAAAAAATGGTGAAAGATTCTCTTGGTAATGAGCATGAGGAAATTACATATTACACGTCCAGCAAAACAAATATGGATTTGGCTAAGAATTATAAAGGAGGTTTGTTGCTTGTGACAGGAGATATGGATAATACGGTTCATCCTGCACATACGATGAAAATGGCAGATGCCCTTATTAAAGCGGGAAAGGATTTTGATATGCTGGTATTACCCGGTAATAGACATGGATACCGGGGTATGGCGGAATATTTTTATGAACGGAAATTATGGCATCATTTTGCCCGGTTTCTTTTAGGGGATTCGTCTGCCGATTATCAGACAGATTTGGATTATTTTATGAAGAGATAAATTCGTATTGTATATTTAAATGTAAAACACAAGATATTTTATTGTGAGGCTAAAATTTAGTCATTGTTTTCATGAGCTTTTTGCTCGTGCAGGAAGTTTTTGCTCCTTCTTCTATGGCAATAATCTGGAAAAGGGAAAAACATGAATCGGTCAAGGAGTTAATAATCTTTTTAATGAAATAGTATATGATGAAATTTGTAATAATTTTTTTGTTGGTATTCTCCGGTAATGTAGGATGGTCTCAAAAAAGAGCTTTGGATACAGCGGCATATAAGTTATGGCGAAGGGTAGATGCTCCTAATATTTCGGAAGATGGGAAATGGGTGACTTATCATTTCGTACATATTGACTCAAAATATGATACATTACCTCGGGTGACTTATCTGTATAACCCGGAAAAAAATATCAAGGTGGAACTGCAACACGTGGTTAGACCTTCATTTTTCGCAAACGGGAAATGGTTGCGCTATACGGTAACGGCTCCAGAGGCGGATTCCTGTGCTTGCGATTCGACCTTTTTGTTGCGTTTGCGGGATATGAAAAAGGTATATTGGGACCGGGAATATGATTTTAACGAATATAATACTTCGGAGTTGATCACGTATTCTTACCCGATAGATAAAAAATCCCCGAAATATAGGCGATTTGTCATTAGGAATATCGGGAACTGCGACTCTATCGTGATGGATAGTGTGGAAAATTGCACGCTGTTGAGGGGGCATAAAGCAATGGTTTATATCAAAAATCATGGAGAGTACAAATCTTTGTGCTATCGTCCCTTGAAAGGAAAATCCGTTGTTATTTTTTCTGATAAGAAACTTTTATTAAAAGATTATTCATTAGCACATGATCAATTGGGAGGAACGTTCACGGTGGCCTCGGATACATCAAAAATGAATAATCCCGATCTTTTTTATTCTTTTTCTATCCCGAAGGGAGAGTGTCGGCTTTTGGTGGATTGGGATGATGTGCAATTCCCGAAAAATTATGTTTGGCGAAGTAGGGCTTATCGTTTATCCAATGACGGAAAGCGTGTTATCTTGGATGGGGATACGATTTTGCCGGTACCGGAGAAAAAACGGGAAAAAAAAGATACTCGTTTCGAGCTAGAATTATGGACTTGGAATGATGAGATTTCATCTTTGCAGCAAAGAGAAGGAAATTATAGGTCCAGTAACGTGAGACTCGCCTATAATTTGGATACAAAAATTTGTTGCCGGGTGACGAGTCAGAATATGGAAAAATTGATTTTGCCGGAAGGAAATAAGTACGACTATGCTTTTGCATTGGACAAAACTCCTTACAGACGTTTTTCGGACTGGAAAAATGATATTAATGCGGATATTTATCTGATTGACCTAAATACGGGAAAAACTATTCTCTTTGAGCGAAATTCCTACACGGAACCGGAATGGAGTCCGAACGGTAAATATGCATTATGGTATAATGCTTTGGAAAAAGTCTGGTATAAAATTGATCCGAGGACCTGTCAACGGGTAGATCTCTCGAAAGAGATAGGCTATCCTGTCCACAATGAATTACATGATTTGCCGAAACCAGCGGAAGCATACGGCATTGCGGGATGGTCGAAAGATGGTAATCGGGTTGTGCTGTATGACCGCTATGATATGTGGGTAATAGATTTGGCGGGGGAAAAGCCTGTTTATTCGTTGACAGGCGGTTATGGAAGGGCTACAAATCGGCAATTCCGTTGGTTAAAAGATGATTATGGGGATAAAATTATTGATTTCGAAAATGGATTTCTGATGACTTCCGTGAATTTAGAAAATCGGGATGAAGGAATTTATCACTTCCAGTCTAATGGGAAATTGAAAAAATTGATGGAAGGTCCTTATTCAGTCACGGTGAATCAAAAATCAGAAAATCAGAAATACTGTATATTTACTCGGCAGGGGTACACGGAATTTCGGGATTTGTGGTGGAGTGATTTGGCATTTACTCGCCCGGTAAAGATAACAAATACTAATCCGCAACAGGAGAATTATTTTTGGGGATCGGTGAAGTTGGTCGAATGGACAAACTTCGAAGGAAAAAGAAATCGGGGACTACTATATTTGCCGGAGGATTACGACCCATCGAAACGTTATCCGGTTATCGTGAATTTTTACGAAACACACACGGAGACTTTGCATAACTATATCGTACCGTTTTGGTGTAGTGGTATGCTTAACGTGATTTCTTACGTGAGCAATGGTTATGTGGTATTCATGCCGGATATCCATTTTACAGTGGGCGCTCCGGGTGAGAGTAGCTATAATGCTGTCGTTAGTGGCACTGAAATGCTTATTGACCGGGGAATAGCTGATAAGGATAGAATCGGGATACAAGGGCATAGTTGGTCCGGTTATCAAGTGGCTTACTTGGTGACTCGTACAAATATGTTTGCCTGTGCCAGTCCGGGGGCAGCCGTGTCCAGCATGGTTTCTGCCTATACAGGAATTCGTACGGGAAGCGGGATGCCTCGAATGTTCATGTATGAGGAAACGCAAAGCCGTTTGGGTAAATCTTTGTGGGAGGACAAAGAAATGTATCTTCGTCACTCGCCCATTTTGAATGCGGATAAGATACAGACTCCATTATTGATTTTTCATTGTGACGGGGATGAGGCTGTCCCCTATGCTGAAGGATTGAATTTATTCCTTGCCATGCGACGTTTACAGAAGCCTGCTTGGTTGCTAAATTATAAGGGAGAACGCCATTTCTTATTCAACAAAGCTGCAGAGGTGGATTGGACAATTCGTTTACAACAATTCTTTGATCATTATTTGAAAGGAGCTCCCGAACCCCGATGGATGAGGGAAGGGATTCACGCTAACGAGCGTGGAATAGATCAAAAGTATGATTTGGTAAAA
>OCAG01000419.1_pt1 | contig 31445 bp, 31 predicted proteins | sample 1477111 | NCBI WGS metagenome assembly OCAG01 (sample SAMEA2580288, study PRJEB22360) | human gut metagenome | biome: human gut; feature: human-associated habitat; material: faeces | place: Denmark | collected 2008/2010 | reverse complement strand
CGCGCTGTTGCGGCTGGGCCTCCTGATTTAGCCGGCGCCGCCGGTGACTAGTATTTTCATAAATGGTTCCTCTTTGCGGAACGACGAGGGCGTCGTTCCCTACAAATGATTTGATTCGTTTTGTTATTTAAAACTCGTAGCACTCACGATCATTAAGTGATCCTTTGATCTTTACTTTCATCGCATTGTGTTTATCTTCCTTATATATAAAGAGAATAAACACAATGCGACGCGAAATAAAAACGGGCGGTGCTATGCCTGTGCGGTCTCCCCTGTAGACAGGCCGCACACCTGGGGATTTCTCCGCAGGATTTAAGGTATATTCTTATCTCTCCTTCCGTCAGCCTTCAGCTACCACCTTTCTCAAGGAGAAAGGCTTTTGGTGGCTCAAGCAACAGAAAGATAAAACTTGTTATAAAACCCTTTCCCCAGATTCCTGGCGCTGTTGAGCGCTGTACTCCCCCGGTGGCCTTCTTTGCAGATGAAGTTTTTGCCGCCGTAGAAGTTAGGGCTGGGGTTTTGGTATTCGGTGTTGTGTTTAGCGATGGGGGCATCGCAGTGGTAACACCGGGTGCTGGCATAGTAGGGTTTGCTGGTCATGGCGACCAGGCCTTGCTGCCAGGCTTTGTACTGAACGTAGCGGGCGATGCGCCTTCCGATAAAGTCGTAGGGTGTTTTGCCCAGGTAGGGCTTTTTCGCCTGGTAGAAGCTTTCTTTTAGCTCGGGCAGAACGATGAGTTTGGCGCCCTGCTTAATGGCGTAATCGACGATCTTTCGGCTTACCTCGTGGGCGTAGTGGTCGGTGACGCGGGTAATTTTTTCATAGTATTTAGCGTTTGGTCGATGCTCTTGCGGAACGCTGAGGGCAGCGTTCCCTACAGTGTGCGTCATATCGTTTCCGGCAATGCCGCGTTTGGTATACCCTAAAAGCAGCTTCCTACGATGGGCCAGTTCTTTTCCGCCTTTGATGAAATATGGGGCGGTGGCGCGACCGTCTGCTTCGATGGTGGTACAAACTGCAAGGCTGTCCGAACCGGTGAGGGCCACGGCGACAAACTTTTCATTTTGCTGTACACGCTCCTTGGCGGTCCGGCTGTCCTTTACGATCTCCTTGACAGGAATGTGGAGCATGACTTTTTTCTTTTTGATGACAATGGTCGGGCTCATAAGCTCGGCATTTTTGGGGAAGGGTCTGCCGGTAGTGCGGTGCTTGACCCAGGCCCAGGCTTTGCCGGTGTAGAGCTTGAGCAGAATGCTTCCGTCGGCGAAGTCTTTATACATGCCCTTATAATAGAGCATCGCCATATGCAGATGCTTTGGCGGGCTTGGTCTTCCTTTTTTCGCCGACTCAGGTGGAAAGTTGAAGGTGAAAGGTGGAAGGTTTTGGTGCAAATCGGCTTTGCCGATTTGATTCAATTCAGAATCGCTTTGCGATTCTGTTCCTGAATTTTCCATTTTCAATTTTCCATTTTTAATTTGTTTTTCCTGACTCTCCTGCCACGCCTTGAGCTTTCCCATATAGCTTCTATACATGCTGATGGCCGCGTTGATGGCAGCGCGACGGAAATACAGGGGGATTTTCTCAAAGGGCAGGGGCGATTCGGGCGGGGTGCCGTCACGTTGTTTTATGGTCTGCAGCTCTAAATGGCGCAGTAAATTCTGATTGGAGAGGCTCAGTGCTTCGGGCTGCTTCTCGAGCAACTCATAGTAGAATGCCAGGACAGCGTCAAAGAGAGACTGGGTTTGCCTAAACCAGTCTAAATGCTTGTAATTCAGCTGTATTTTGTACGTCGTGATGGCGTATCCCGCACTCATTTTGGGGCCTCCGTTTGTTCGCAGACTATTCAAGGTCTGCGAGTCTTTTTTTAATTTCACTTTTTTATAATTTAACTGCGATACCTATTATAACATTAGGTAATGAAAAAAGCATCAACTTTTTAAAAAAAATTAAATATTTTTCTTCAAAGTCAATTTATGTCTATATTTTAACAATAAAAGTGTTTTTCGTCAAATTTTCGTTTCTTATTTATAAAAGACCGATGTGGTCAAAACATGGTCAGAATAAAGCTTGAATATCTTGATTTTGAGCCATTTTCTTTATATTTTCATTTTCAATTTCAAATCCTTCTCTGGTCAGGGATATGGTCAAATTTTTCCAAGGTGGTTCCTAGGACTTTGACACAGCGTTTTGTTCGCAGACCTTGAATAGTCTGCGAGTCTTTTTCTTTTTATAATGAGCATATCTCAACCGTCCCAAGAATTCAGGACCGCGTACCCTTTAAAGCTTTCATCAATATTCTTCAACAAAAAAACCTCTCTGCTTACCGGGCAATCCCGGTTTCACAGAGAGGTTACGATTTCGATTTAATTTAACACATAAGCATCCAGATTACGGCGTCCAAAGCTGATGGCTTCGGCGTAGCTGTCGAAAAAGATGTCAATGACATTGCCTTTTACAGCGCCGCCACTGTCTTCTACGGTAAATACAGTGTCAAAATATGGAATATAGATTCTGGTGCCAATGGGATAATTGGTCAGATCGGCTGCGATGGTATGGCCGGATGTGGGCCATGCGCCGGAGGCTGTCGCGTTACCAGTTGCCACATAAGCGGTACAGTTTGCGGTAAAATGGGTCGCATTACTCAGGTCAATCCCATTGCTTTCTTCTGCAGGCTGTTCAGGTTCTGGCTCAGGTGCCGGGGCGGGCTCTGGCGTTGGGGCTGGAGCTGGTTCCGGTGCAGGAGCAGGCTGTTCTGCGGGAGCTTCTGGCTGTGTGGCCTCGGGTGTGGGTTCAGGTGTCGGAGTTGGCACCGGTTCTGCGGCTTTTGTTCCAACCTCTACGACCTCAGTCACCGGCTCCTTAATGGTTTCCTTAGAGACGACTGAACGGGCAATTTCCTTGCCATTTTCGTAGGTTACATTTTCGGTGATCCTGGCTGTGCCGTTGACACCGGCGGTTTTTACATTGGTTTTTCCCTGTTCCAGCTCTGGGTTTTCAACCTTCTGGCTGGTAAAGGCAATGGATTCTTCACGGGTTTCCTGTTTTACTTCAGTGGTTACCTTGCTGCCGACTTCAATGACTTCGGTTACGGGCTCCAGCACGGTCTGGGCCGATACGGTTTCACGGCTGACCAGAATGCCATCCTCGTAGATCAGCTTATCGGTAATTTTCTTGCTGCCGTTTACGCCTGCGGTTACGATATTCTGTTTTCCATCTTCAAGCTCAGGATTAACAGTCTGTTTAACCTCAAAGGGAATGGCCTCCATACGGTTTTCTTCCTTTTCCTCACGGCGGACAATTTTGATCTCCTTAACCTCTGTGGTCAAGGGGGTATCTGCTGATGGCACCACTACATCACTCGCACCCAGGGTAATGTTCTGATCCTTTAACAGGTCCCCGACCGTGTCGGCTGCGGAATCATAGGTATGGCCGTTTCCGTCCACGTTTAAGGTTCCCTTGGCGTTCTTTTTAATGGTAACATTGTCGACATCTTTCACCTTGGTGTCAAGTGGGACGCTGACAGTGTACTCGCCATTATCGACGGGATAGCCCTTTTGCTTGAGCACTTCACCGATCTGGGACTGACGCTGGCTGGCCAGTGTCTTGGTCTGGACGCTGCCGTTTCCGGTGTTTTCGTCCAGTGATACTTCAATGTTCTTGGTCATTGTAAAGGCACAGGCAATGCCCATGGCAACGGTCAATACGATTAAGAAAACCATACCGACGATCTTTTTCCAATGACTGCTCATGAATTCACTCATAAGATAATTGCTTCCTTTCATTTTCTCATGCTCTTCTTTTAGAAAAACAGTTGAAAGTATAATAGAAAAAATAATAATTTCACTATAAATTTTATCAAAATTCAACTAAAGTGTCAATAAATCTTAATATTGTAACAATTTCAAAAAAATCGGCCGACTTTGTAAGGGCAGTCTAGAAAACCGCTACAATAACAAAAACCACCAAATTCGGTGGTTTTTGTAACGTTACGTTATGATTGATTATGTTTTTTGACCTTTTTAATACGGAAGTTCTCTTCCCTGTCTTTTTCTTCGATGCTTTCTTCGATGTATTTAATTTGATCCTTAAGCTTTGGAATCTGAATTTTATCCAGAGCATTGGCACTTTTCTGTGTTTTTTTGATCTCAATGGACAGCTTGAAGGCTGTACTCTCGATTTCTGCCAATTTATAGGATAGATGCTTAACCTCGTTAAATTTCTCGATGGCCACATCCAGGGCCGGATTATTTTCATGGAAGCCATAGGGCAGGCTGAAATTTTTATTCTTGTCCACGTTATCCACGATCTCTGGAATATCGACGCCCATGACGCTTCGGGTACGAACGTCGAAGTCTTCCTCCTGCGGGATGGACAAGGCATATTCCTCAACGTGGTTGAGGCCCATGCTGATGGTTACCTGCTGTAATGCAATATAAGCTTCCTTAAAAATTTCGGTGATTTGCTGTTCGATCTCCTCGGACTGCTTGACCAGCTTCATGATTTCCTGAATCAGGACGGTCCGCTTTTTATCGAGCAGGTTATACCCTTTGGTTGAAAAGGCCAGGCTTGACTTCGACTTGATTAAATTTGCCTTAGTCGGCGTGATTTTAATGGCCATAAATGATCACCTACGCATTCTTCTTTGGCAGATATTTTTCGATCAGTTTTGGACTCAGACGGTCAAGCTCTGTGACTGGCAGAATGGTTAACAGCTTCCAGCCAAGGTCCAGACTTTCATAAATGGTCCGGTTTTCATCAAAGTCCTGGCTCAGGAATTCATCTTCAAAGGCGCGGCCAAACTCCATATACAGCTTATCAGTTTCGGAAAGGTCATCCTCACCCATAATCTGGGACAGGTCACGGACTTCCTGCACTCTGGAATAAGCGGCAAACAGCTGGTTGGCCAGATCCTGATGGTCTTCACGGGTGTACCCCTCCCCGATACCGTCCTTCATAAGACGGGAGAGGGATGGCAGGACATCAATTGGCGGATAAATACTCCGCTGGAACAAATCACGTCCCAACACGATCTGGCCTTCGGTAATATAACCGGTTAAGTCAGGAATCGGGTGGGTGATATCATCATTCGGCATGGTCAGAATCGGCAGGAAGGTAATCGAACCCTTGCTGCTCTTTAGCATACCAGCGCGTTCGTACAGTGCCGCCAGGTCGGAGTACATGTAGCCAGGGTAGCCCTTACGGCTTGGTACTTCTTCACGGGCGGAGGAAATTTCACGTAAGCCCTCGCAGTAAGCGGTAATATCGCTCATGACAACCAGAATGTGCATGTCTTTCTGGAAAGCCAGATATTCGGCAACCGTCAGCGCACACCGCGGCGCGGTGTTTCTTTCTGCTACCGGGTCATCGGCATAGTTGACAAACATGACAACCCGGTCCATGACATTGGCTTCCTCGAAGGTTTTGCGGAAGAACTTTTCATCATCGTGCTTAACACCAATGGCGGCAAACACAATGGCGAACTGTTCGTCCACGTCGTCACTCAGCTTTGCCTGACGCACGATCTGCGCGGCCAGCTCGTTATGTGACAAGCCGTTTCCGGATAAGATCGGCAGCTTCTGGCCACGGATAAGGGTCATCAGCACGTCGATAGCGGAGATACCCGTCTGAATAAAGTTACGCGGGTATTCACGGCTCATGGGGTTGATGGGCGCCCCGTTGATATTGGATTCAATGGTACTGAAGATATCCGCACCGTTATCAATGGGCTCTCCAATCCCGTTAAACACACGGCCCATGAGGTCCATGGACATTGGGATTTTAAAGGCGTCGCCTGTAAAGCGGGTAACGCTGTTTTCTGCTGCCAGGCCGGCTGTGGACTGGAACACCTGGACGGTGATGGTCGTGCCATCAATTTTGATGACCTTCCCCTTTTTCACTTCGCCGGTGGCCTGGTCCTGAATGTTTACAACCTCGCCGTAAAAAACATCCTCAACGTCTGTGATCAGAATAAGAGGCCCGTTAATGTTGTCTATTTTTAGATATTCTCTCTGCATACTGTGCCTCCTTAATCCTGATATCTGCGCATGAGATCATCGTAGTATTCATCAATATCCTGTCTCAGGACATCAATACCACTAAAATCATCATTCGGAATATTGTATTTCATCTTGATGACATCATCAAAGATTTTTTCATTGTACAGCACAGATGTCGGTATCCCCTGCTTCAGGCCAACCAGCCCTTTTTCATAAAGATAATCCATAATCTTTAACATGCGGTACTGTTTTTCAAGCGGTACATAGGTATCGGTATCGTCAAAGGTATTCTGCTGCAGGAAGCCGACTCGGATGAGCTTGGCGATACTGAGTACCCAGCGCTGGTCATCTGGCAGCGCGTCTTCACCGATGAGCATAACCATTTCCTGAAGCTTGTTTTCCTGAAACAGAAGATCCAGCATTTTATTCCGAAGCTGGATGCTGTCCTCCGCCACGTTATCTTCATACCAGTCCGTCAGCAGCTTCACATAGCCGGAATAGCTTTCCATCCAGTTGATGGCAGGATAGTGGCGGGCGTAAGCCAGGTTCTTATCCAGCGCCAGGAAGGTGTTGACATAGCGCTTGGTATTTTCGGTAACAGGTTCTGAGAAGTCCCCGCCAGCCGGTGATACGGCGCCGACAATACTGATAGAGCCCTCTTCCCCGCACAAGGTGTCTACAGAGCCTGCGCGTTCGTAGAACTCTGCGATACGGGATGAGAGATAGGCCGGATAACCTTCTTCAGCCGGCATTTCTTCCAGACGGCCGGAGATTTCACGCAGGGCTTCTGCCCAACGGGAGGTGGAGTCTGCCATCATGGCCACGTCATAGCCCATGTCTCTGAAATATTCTGCCATGGTGATGCCGGTGTAGATACTGGCTTCACGGGCCGCAACCGGCATATTTGAGGTGTTGGCGATCATAACCGTACGTTCCATGATGGATTCGCCGGATTTCGGGTCGATGAGGCCTGGGAAATCTTCGATAACCTCGGTCATTTCATTCCCACGTTCGCCGCAGCCGATATAAATAATAATATCCGCATCAGACCATTTGGCCAGCTGATGCTGGGTTGTGGTCTTACCTGTACCGAAACCACCAGGGATAGCTGCTGTACCGCCCTTGGCAATGGGGAAGAAAAAGTCAATGATACGCTGGCCGGTGACCAGTGGTTTTTCCGGCTCTCTTCTGAACCTGGTTGGGCGCGGTGTTCTTACCGGCCATTCCTGGTACATTTTGAGCTCGTGCCGTCTCTTTCTTTCATCCTCAACAACAACCAATACTGTTTCGATATTGTAACTGCCGTCTTCTCTGGCTTCCACAACAGTGCCCTTTACGTTCGGCGGCACCATGAGGCGGTGCTCAATCATCAGGGTTTCCTGTACAGTCCCAAAAATCTGTCCGGGTTTTACGGTATCGCCAACACTCAGTCTGGCTTTGTAATCCCACATTTTTTCTTCATCAATGGACATCAGGCCGATCCCTTCCGGGATAAACACCGGTGAGATTTCCTGAATTTTTTCCAGCGGACGCTGGATACCATCGAACATATTTTTTAGCATCCCCGGTCCAAGCTTTACGCTTAAAGGCATCCCGGTTGACAGGATTTCCTCGCCGGGCATCAGGCCTTCGGTTTCTTCATATACCTGGATCGTTCCGATGTCGCCGTCCAGTACAATGACTTCACCGATCAGCTTTTTCTTGCCAACCATGACCATTTCACGCATTTGGAAGGCGGTCATATTGGTTCCTGTAACAACGGGTCCGTTGATGCCTGAAATAACGCCTTTTACTTCATTCTTTACTTCATTACTCAATTAACCCACCTGCTTTTCCATTACTTCATTTAAGTGCATACCGATTGTCTTGTAGTTGGTACGAACAAGATTTTCAACGGTAAAGTCACAATTTATACGATTGTCTGTGTCTCTGACTACAATGCCCCCAATGGTGCCTGCAGGTAATGCATCAAATGTGATGGTGTAATCGGGCAGAACCTTTGAGGCGTTTTGTTTGACAAACGCACTGTCCGGGTCATTTACAAAAATAATGATATCCCTGCGGTCTCTCAAAATGCTCGGAACCTTTTCCAGACATTTTACAAGGTAACCGCGGTAGATTTCTGTGCCGACATAATTTCTGGCTTCATCCAGCACCGCCTGTTTAAAATCCTCCAAAATACGGCTTTTTTCTTCCAAAAGCTCTGTTTTTGCAGTGTTTTTACCCTGGGCGATGATTTTGTTCTTATCACGGAAAATAACGTGGTAACCGCGTTCTTCGATACTGCGTTTTTCTTCCTTGATTTTTTCACCAGAAGCCTTCACCATTTCCAGCTTTTTATCCTTCGCTGTATTGATGGTCTGCTTGCCCCATTCGCGTTGTTTCCTTAGGAGATATTGTGTAAAGACACCAAGTTTTTCTTCAACTGATATCATGTGTTCACTTCCTTACAATCCTACGGATTCTTTAATATATTGGGTGATGATTCCCTGCTCTCTCTGATAACCATAGCGGTCCGGTATGACCGTGATCAAAGGGAAGAGAACCTTTTTTTTGGTATCCAGTACGAGATCCTCGATCATTAAATAAGCCTTTTCGGTCAGAAAGATAATGCCGATTTCCTTGTTCTTGAGGGCTTCTTTAAACGTACTTTCAATGGTTTCCTGATCTCTGACGTAGGCGCCTTCGATTCCAGCTAATTTCATGCCTAAATAGGAATCACGATTTTCGCTGATCACAAAAGATTTCATTTTGTCATATCCTTAAAGGCTTAGAGACTACCGATGATCATGATAGAGATAATTAATCCGTAAATGGCAACCCCTTCAGCCAGGCCTACGTAGATCAGAGTTTTACCAAGAATCTTTTCATTTTCGGATACAGCGCCAAGAGCGGCGGAACCAACGACACCAACAGCGTAACCTGCACCCACACAGGCCAAACCGGTAGACAGTGCGGCGCCAATGTAGCCCAGACCAGCGTCGGACATGCCGGCAGGATTGGTAGCAGCAGCAACAGCAGATGGAGCAAACATAATTAAAGCAGCAGCCATAGTCGGGATAAATCCGGCTAAATTAAATCTTAAAAACTTTTTCAGGCGGCTCTGTTCAGAGGTGCAGTCCTTATAAATAAAATAAACACCACCGGCAATGGTTGCCAGAACTAAAAGACCAGCTAAAATTGTAATAATTGTTAAAATACTCATTTTAAACTCCTTTTTCTTCGTGTATCCCATCAGGGATAGAAATATTGATCATGTTATTTTGATTAAAGTGTGTTTCTGATTTCACTGCTCAGAGGGACGAATTCTTCCCCGTCGCCTGTATAATACTTACTGAACAGTTCATAGAACTGTAATCTCAGGCACTGGATAAAGTCGATCAGACCTTCCAGCACGATGATTAAAACATTACCAATGATCAGAACAATCACACCGCCGAAACCGCCGCCCACCATTGTGGCCAGAGTTTCAAATGCCATAAACAGTCCAACGTGAGTCAGCGCGAAGGCCCCGACTCTGATAAACGACAGGGTGTTGCTGAGCATGGCCAGCAGCATTTCAAAAAGCTCAAATCCGCTTTCCACATAATAATCCCCTGCGGATGTATCATATAATTTTCTTTTTCTGATGGTATTGGCGATAGGCTCACGCAGCAGCACCAAGATGACCAACGCGACTGCAAGAACTGCCAAAAACGGTGTAAAGGCACTGCCGCCCGGGATGATCCCCGTAGCGCAGAGCGCGCACAACAAGATGCTGATATAAAGGACAAAGCCGGCAATACCATTCTTGCCAAAGAGTCCTTCTTTAATGTCCCCCGCTCGCAGCTTGTTGATGATGCTGTACAGATAAGCAATAAACAGCATAACCACACCGATCACAACTGCCGTCAAAAGCACCGTATTGATGTTTTCAAAAGGTCTGACCCAAAGTGTCGGCAGAATCGACTCATTACCAAATATACTTCCGTATATGAAGCCAAAAATAATGGAACTGCATGCCATCCGTGCAATAACATGCCCCAATTCTACTCCCCGTTTGCCTAAGATATAGCCGGCCAGTAATAGGACAAGACCTTGGCCTACATCCCCAAACATATACCCAAAGCAAAATAAATATGTGATACTGAGAAATGGGGTGGGATCTAACTCATTATATGCTGGCACCCCGTACATTTTTACCAGTGTCTCAAAGGGCCTGAAAACCCAGTTGTTTTTCATTTTTGTCGGCGGTTTGTTGGCCGCGTCGGGATCGGTGAACATGACAATCATATTGTCATACTGCGCAGCGATCTTTTCCAGGGCCGCTCTGTCTTTTTTGGAGACCCAGCCGGAAAAATAGAAGTTTTCATCGCTGAAAGCCATGTACTTTTTAATGATATTCAAGTTTGCATAAAGTGTGAGCACATTAAAAACTTCTTCTGCTTCCACTCTGTTTTCATCGCGGTGTTTTCTAAGCAACGTTTCATTTTCGAAAATTGTTTTTTCCAGTTTTACTTTCTCAAGCCCCAGGTCTGTTAAAATATCTCCCGGTACTTTTACATAAGCATCGTCATAGCCTTCAACCAGCTTGAAATTCAACGCCTTTAAAATACGGTTGGTCTCCACCTCAAAATCCTTAGGTGAAATAATCAGAAAGACCTCTTCGTTCTGGCTGGTGTCCCCCACATGGAACACAATGGAAGTAACCGTGTTGTAAATACTCTTTAACCTGGCCGCGTTGTCTTTAGAGACAGAGCCGATGGTATAGGTGAAGTATTCCATGTTGTTTAAATCTTCCATCTTTACATCAATATTTTTGATGTATTCGTAGGCTTCAATACTCGTGTTAACTTTTTTAAGTTCTTCCCGCGCTTTTCCAAGATTTTCAAATTCCGTATCCAGATAGTTTTGGAAACGATCGGCTTTTTCAAGAATTTCACCAAGGTCGTATTCCTTTTTGGACAGGGCTTTTGTATCCAGGGTCAGCTTATTGTCGTAAAGCTCATTTAATTTTTGTACCTTCTGCACAAAAATCTTCTCATCCACCATGTTCTCGCCAGGAACGAGCTGGGCAAATCCCAGCAGCTCACCGATGTTTTCTTCGCAGACTGGCAAAGTAAAACGCCCGGTATCAATTTCGTTCATGGCATCAACAATCTGGATATCATTGAAAAGAAAAATGTCTTTAGCGAAACGGTCGACGTAGTTTATTTTGCCTACAACGTTCATCATCATAACATTTTCTATAGCCATATAATACTTCCTTTCACATCTTATTCAAAAGATCTGATTAAAAATTTTTCTGTTTCTTCTACAGACATACGGTAGCGCTTGCTTTCGATAATGGAGGTAATATCCTCAATTTCGTATTCAATGAGCCGTATGAATGCAACGACTTTTCCCAGGCCAGCTTCTGTTCCGTTAAACAGCTTCAGATAGGCATAGTACATAAATCGCTCACGTCTTCTTTCCATATACAGGTCCAGTGTTTTCGAATGATTAAACAGAAAAGCATATTCACTGTAGGATTTCATCACTTCATGGAGGGCATCCATGTTTTTGATCTCACTCATATGCTGAATATCTTTCTCTTTAATCTTAAGACCGCCGCGCAGCGCATAGGCCAGCAGCTCCTCACGGGAAAGGTGGTAGAACTTCTTCCCACGATAAAACCAAACCAGGTTTAAAAGATCAATGCCCTCACGCGTTGTCTTGATAAGGTCCTTGTTCTTCTTCTGATCCAGCTTGTTCAGGTTGTTCTTCAGCTTATCGTAGTAATAGCGTTCCAGCCCTTTTTCAATGGGAAAGAGGTCATCCTCTACGGTTACCTGCTTGTAGATTTCGAGAAGACGATAATAATCTGTGCCGACCAGGGCTTTTTTAAAGCTGTCCCAATCTTTTGTTTTTACCAATTTGTCAAAGGGTATGTTTGTGTACTTTTCTGAATAGACCAGAAACCCGGCGAGCTCTTCAAGATTATCGCCACGGGCAATCCCGCGGATCAAAACACGAAGGCTTTCAATATCTGAACGGATCAGCAAAGTTTTTACAAAGGTCTTTTCTTCTCCCTGCAGATAATGCATCAGCTTCTCAATTTCATAAATCTTCATCCGGGTGAGGGGCACTTCCAGTTCCAGGCGGTGAAGATGGTCCGTGTGAACCTCCTCCAGAAATGGCCCGTAATAGGTATTGTCCTTCAGGTAATAAAAAAGGTCATCCAGCGAAGGGGCTTTAATCAGCGCCTCGTAATCCTGAGTTCCAAGCATCTTTGACTTCATTGCCAATAATTTCGTGTTCACACACGCATGATTACTATTCGCCATTAATCTTCACTACTTTTCTTTAAATTTTTCAAGAATCAGATCGACTGAAACAGTTCGTCCAAAACTCTTTTAGCACTTTCTTTTTTTGCACTTTCATACTGCTCTCGCAATGATTTAATCGAGCTAGACATTTCTTTTATGGCGTTATCTTTCTCTTCTTCAGCTTTCCTGATTTCAACGTCATAATTGTTTTTACTTTCTTCTTTTGCAGCGGTGATAACATTCGTCTCTTCTTCCTTTAATTCGTCTTTGGTATCGGATACGATTTTTTCCGCACGGGCTGTGGCGCTGGCTTTAATTTTTTTGGCCCGGTTGTCCAGATCGATAATCTGATGAAGCACTTCATTTATCATCCTAATAACGACCTCCTTCTTCAAAAATTAATTCTAGTCTGAACCCATTATAGCACTTTGTGTATACAAAGCAACCACTATTTTTATTTTTGAAATGGTTTAAATTACATATTTTAGACAAAAGCTCATAATTGTAGTATCTTTAGTCACTAATCAGTAATAATAGCGTGGCTTTTTATAAATAATGGATTCCCAGAATGAAATTATATTCACTCCGTTGATATTTTATACCCTTTTACACCAAAAATCCACGATAATTTAAATTTATCTTCCTATTAAATATATATAAGCAAGTGTGATGGCAACAATGCGTAAAAACAAATTGGCTTTTATTCTTTTTGTACAATCATGGAATGCGCTAAAATCAACCACAATTTTCATCCATCACTTTAACCTCAAAAAGCCCCCGGTGCTTTAGCCGGGAGCCGCTAAAAAGAAAATTAGGGAGGGTGATTTTAATTGTTTAACAGCAAGCACCTCGTTGGACACAAATTACACGCATCCGGCATTCCCCGTTTTTTAATATCTACTTTTAAAATTTCATCTTTAATTTATAAGGACTCAAAGCCGTATTTTTTAAAAACAGCTTTCGCTTCATCACTTTTTAAAAAGCTTTCAAAATTTTTAGCTGCATCCTGCTGGGTACTGCCCTTAAGAACAGCCATTGGATAAACGACGGTTCTGTAACTGCTTTCTGGAACTTTGCTGACAATGGTAACCTTGTCCGGGACTGATTTTGCGTCTGTTTCGTAGACCAGCCCTGCATCCACTTCTCCATTTTCTACATAGGTCAATACCTGTGTAACATCTTTACCGTAAACCGCTTTTGCCTTAACGCTGTCTAAAAGGTTAAGGCTGGTCAGCGCTTCCTCCGCATATTGGCCGGCGGGTACTGCGCTCGGTTCGCCTAAAGCTACCCGGGCAGCTTTATCTGTACCAAGATCCTCAATGGCCGTAATCTCCGCATTGCCCTTTGGCGCAATTAAAACCAGATTGTTTTTCAGCAAATCTTCACGGGTTCCATCTGCCAGAAGCCCCTCCTGTTCCAAAGCGTCCATCTGCTTTTGTGCAGCAGAAATAAAAACATCCACCGGCGCGCCATTCTCAATCTGTTTCTGAAGATCACCGGAACCGCCATAATTAAAAGTTAGTGTCTGCCCTTTGCTGGCCTCCTCGTACATTGGTGTCAGCTCCTCCATGGCATTTTTTAAACTGGCAGCTGCCGAAATGGTCAGGTTGATATTGTCTGTGCTGTCTCCTGTTTGTGCATTGTTTTGTGTGCTGCAAGCGGTAAAGCTAAAAACTAAGGCTCCTGCCAAAAAAGTAACAATCAATCTTTTTACATTTTTCATGCTTTTTATCCTTTCATTAATATGATATTTTGGGGTGAAATTTTTAAATATTTTGGATATTCACGCCCAGGTTCTTTTCCAAAGTAAACACGTTCAAAATCCCAGCACAGCGGATGGTTCACCTCCTTTCCATAAGGTTTGAACAAAACAGACACCTTAAATTGGGATTCGATAACATTCATAATCTCTATTTGAATGGTATTTTCACCTGGTTGTTCTGCCGGTTCAAAAAAATGCGCCCGGATGCCCGCATGGGTCATATCCTGCGAAAGCAGAACATCCGAGCAAAACACACAACCCCAGTCCACCGCCTCAAAGCAATGATCTTGCAAGGGGATTATCCTTGAAACATTCTTACAACCAGTTAGTTTCGTAGTGGATACACAGCTCGGGTTTTCAAAAATATTTCGCAACGCACCAAATTGGTCGATTTTTCCTTCATTGATTACTGCAACACGCTCACAAATGGCAAAGACTTCATCTCTCGAATGTGAGACAAATAGCGTGGTCCCTTCATAGTCTTTCAAAATTTTTGAAACCTCACACTGCAGCTCCCACTTTAAAAAGGTGTCCAAAGCAGAGAAGGGTTCATCCAGCATGAGGACTTTCGGGCTGCGCGCAAAAATTCTTGCCAACGCCACTCGCTGCTGCTGTCCGCCAGAAAGCTGTGCCGGGTAACGGTTCTCTAATTTATTAATTTGAAAACGCTCGAGCATCTGCTCCAGGATTTTCTGTGTATCGTCCGCGCCTTTTTTCATCCCGGCTATAATATTCTGGCTTACTGTCATATTCGGAAATAGTGCGTAATTTTGAAAAAGATAGCCAGCGTTCCTTTTTTGGGGCGACAGGTTGATTTTCTTTTCAGCGTCAAAGTATGTAATACCATCGACTATGATTCTTCCTTTATCCGGCTTTTCAATCCCTGCAATACATCGCAGGGTCATACTTTTCCCCGACCCGGAAGCACCCAGCAGACCGGTCACCCCCTCACCGCTTTCAAATTGTACTTTCAGATTAAACCCTTTAAATCGCTTTTCAATATCTACCAATATACTCATGCTCCGCCTGTCTTTCTTCCCTGCCGGGCCAGCCAGATATTCATGCCGCCGATGGAAAGCAGCGAGATGGCGACGATAACTGCGACCCACTGCATGGCTAAACGCATATCTCCGGCCGCCGTTGCCGTGTAGATGATCAGAGGAACGGTTTGTGTTTTGCCAGGAATGTTCCCTGCAATCATAAGTGTCGCCCCAAATTCGCCAATAGCCCGGGCAAAGGCCAGTACCATACCAGCTCCAATCCCCGGAAAGCAAACCGGAACTCTGATCTGCCAGAAAATGTAGCGCTCCGAAAGCCCCAGCGTCCTCCCGGCATCAATGAGGTTCTGATCCATCTGTTCAAAAGCAGCCTTTGTCGTGCGGTACATGAGCGGAAAAGAAACAACAATGGCGGCGACAACCGCTCCGCTCCACGAAAAAACAACGCGTATCCCAAACTGCAGCAGTGCCTGCCCCAAAGGGCTATTTTTGCCAAAAATCATCAGCAAGAAAAAACCAATAACTGTCGGAGGCAAAACCAGCGGAAGCGTCAGGATGCCATCGGTCAGCCACTGGGCCTTTTCTGGAAGACGGATAACCAGCCGGGCTGCCAGAATCCCGAGGACGACAGTGACAGCTGTTGCCAGAAGGGCTGTTTTTAATGAAATCAGGAGGGGTGAGTAACCCTCTGCCATACAATCACCTCCATTATTTAAAAGCTTTTATACATTGTCCGATGCCCTCACCTCAATCAGCTCCGCGGCGATACTGATCGCTATTTCTGCCGGTGTTTTAGCTTTGATTGCCTTTCCGATCGGCGTATAAACCATATTCAGTCTTTCCTGTGTAAAGCCATCAATCCTCATGAGCTTTTCATTAACAACCGCTGTCTTTTTCCTGCTGCCGATAACACCTATATAATGAGCTTTTGTTTTAAGGACCTGCGCCTCGACCAGATAATCATTCTGATGCCCTCTGGTCATTATGACCACATAATCTGAAGGGCCAATCTTTAAAAACGTGCTGATATTTTTAAAATCACTGACAAAGACCTCGTCCGCGTCTGGAAAGGCCTCCTTGTTAGCAAACACCTCCCGATCATCAATAACCACGCATTTAAAATCCAGATGGCTGAGCACTGGCACAAGCTCTTTAGCGATATGCCCTCCGCCAAACACATAAACCCGTTCGTTTAGCAACAATGGCCGGGAAAAGAAACAGATTTTATTCTTCTTAAGTAAACGACTTTCTTTTTGAAACAATTCGAGGTTATAAGGCATTGTTTCTTTTATCCTTTCATTGACTACAGCCATCTCAAACACCGCAGGCTTTTCCCAACTGGTGAGAAGCCAGGCATCCTCATTGGATTTATATGCTCTGCCAAGCTCTTCTATCAGATTTTCTGTCTGTGGGTTATCCGGAGATAAATACTGAAAATACAACATGGCGTTTCCGCCGCATACCATACCGAGGTCACCAGCTTCATTTGGCCTCAGTATGTATTCCTTCATAAAAGAAGTCCTGGTTTCATACAGTTTCTTTGCTTCCTGCTGAGCATCGTATTCCATGGCACCACCACCCACGGTACCAATGGTGGTGCCATCCTTATAAACAGCCATCCAGGCACCCGTCCCTCTGGGCGCAGAACCATGAAAATGAATAATCGTAACGACAGCCAGGGGTTCATTTGTCTTTTTTGATAGCTTAAGTACTCTGTAAAAATCTTTCATGTCATCCTCTACTTTCCAAAACCACAGTTTGGGTAGGTGCAGACTTCACAGTTCAGACACAGGCCACCCTCACCCAGAGAGGATAAATCCTCCTGCACCAGCCTTTCCCCTGCAACTACCCTTGGGAGCACCAGATCAAACACCGTTCTTTTGGCGTACATCACGCATCCCGGCAGCCCCATGATGGGTATTTCTCCCTCATAAGCCAGTAAGAACATCGCCCCCGGCAATACCGGCGCCCCGTAGCTGACAATCTCAGCGCCTGTCTTTTTTATGGCGTTGGGTGTAATATCGTCCGGATCCACGCTCATTCCTCCGGTACAGATGACCATCTCGGCGCCTTTTTCAATGAATTCACTGATTTTTTCTGAAACTAACGCCTCATCATCGGGAAGAATCTCCTGTGCCATAACCTCGACGCCACATTCCTCCAGCTTATCTTTGATCACAGGACCAAAAGCATCCTCAATCCGCCCCGCGTAAAGTTCACTCCCAGTATTGATGACAGCCGCCTTCTTTCTTTTAAAAGGAAGCAGCTCGAGAATGGGCTCTCCGCCCCCCAGGGCTACAGCGCAGTCCAGCTTATCCTTCTCAATAGCCAGTGGAATAATCCGGGTTCCTGCCAGCTTGTCACCCCTTTTAACTGGAAAATTCCCATGCCGGGTAGCGATCATGAGCTCACCCAGGGCATTGAGCGCTTTCAGCTTTTCGCTGTTCACCTTCAGCAATCCGTCAATCTCCGCGATCACCTCAATTTTTCCTTCTTTTACCTCCGAAGGGGACATATGCTCACCTGCGCATAACCGGTACAGAACCTCGGCCCCGGCATTCTCATGAACCATGCCTGGATCGTTTTTCCAAATATAGACATGCTCCTTTCCCATGGATAAAAGCACTGAGATATCTTTTTCCTGAATCACATGGCCCTTCCGAAACCTCGGGCCTTTAAACTCATCTTTTATGATTTGTGTCATGTCGTGGCATAATATCAGCCCCACGGCCTCTGTTGTTTTTACACTTTCCATTTTACTGCCTCATTTAATTTTATTTTGAACACACAGGCTGGGGACAGATCTTTCCGTCTCTGCAGCACACTGCGTAGATGTCCATCAGCGATTCATTAAATTTCGCTGTTTTCAGCTGCTTTAATACGGCCTCTATATCCGATGCCTTAATACTTATTGAAATACCGCAGCCCGCTGAAATCTCCCTTAACGTTGGAATAATCCTAATTTCAAAAAGACCTTTTAAAATTCCTTCAGCGGTCATCGCTGCATGGGTATTGGCAAAGGCCAGTAAGTAATCATCCTGTCTTTTCATGATCACAGCGCAATGACCTTTGAGGCGGCAAACATCTTTTCTGTAATGTCATACATATTGCTGATTTCACCAAGTTTCAGGTCACCCTTGAGCTTATAATAGTCAAGGCAGGTTCCGCAGACCAGTATTTTCACCCCCCGGTCCTCCAGAGCCTGTAAATGGGAAACAACCTGCTCATCCAGGGTAGGCAGCTTAACACCGCTGTTCATAAACAAGATGCTCTCCGGCACATCATCGGCCTGGGAAAGAGTATAAAAAAACATTTTTACCAAAGCGCTCCCCAGCTCATAGTCACCCTCACCAATATAGTCCTTTCCCATAAAGACAACCCACTTGCCTGTTCCCCAGATGGTGGCGCTGCTATCTGGCAATACAATCATTTCTGTCTCTGGTATTTCCCGGCCATCTGTAATAAACCGAACTTCAAAACGTTCTCCGCTGCCGCTTACCACAGCATCATAACTTTGACTCACAGCCAGTTTTTTCAGGTTTTCAACCGCAATGGCGTTGTCAACGGTTATGATAAAGCTGTCATGGTTTGCTTCAATTTCTTTTTTTGCCATGATAACTGGCATAGGGCACGCCTTACCCGTGGCATCAATTATTTTAGTCATTGTGCTTTCTCCTTTATTCTTTTATAATCAGGGCCTTGTCCTGCCTGTCTGTAAGTTGTCCCACAAGGGCGCAGTCTGTTTTCAGCTCAACCTTCAGCGTTTTTAAAAGATTCTCTGACTCAGAGGGCGCCACACTGATCAGCAGACCGCCGGAAGTCTGAGGGTCAAAAATAATATCCTCCATCCCGCCACTCACCGATGATCTGTAATCTGGTCCGAAGTATTCTCTGTTCCGATATGTGCCGCCAGGCACAATCCCCATCTCCGCCAGTTCGATGACTCCAGGCAGAAGTGGAATGGCCGAAGCCTCAAGCTCCATACTCAGATGACTGGCCTTGGCCATCTCGATTCCATGGCCACCCAGGCTGAAACCCGTAATATCGGTACAGCCGTGCACCTCATCGTATAAGCCCATAACCTCACAGGCCGTCTTATTCAGCGTCGTCATGGACAAAATCGCGGCTTCGCGTGATTCAGGCGTCGCAATACCGCCCTTGATCGCGGATACGATAATCCCAGTTCCGACAGGCTTGGTAAGAATGAGCTTATCCCCCTCCCGTGCATGGCAGTTCCCATGAAGGTGCAGGCAGTCCGTTATGCCCGTCACGGACAGGCCGTATTTTGGCTCTGGATCATCGACTGAGTGTCCGCCTACCAAAACAGCGCCGGCTTCCTGTATCTTATCCGCGCCGCCTCTCAGAATTTCAGACAAAATTTTCTTGTCTTCCCTTTCTGGAAAACAGACAATATTCATCGCAGTCAGCGGCTTTCCGCCCATGGCGTAAATATCGCTCAGGGCATTGGTCGCGGCAATTTGTCCAAAGAGATAGGGATCATCCACAATGGGCGGAAAAAAATCCAGGGTCTGGAGCAGGATCTGCTTGTCATTAATCCTGTAAGCCGCAGCATCATCCGAGTTTTCCAGCCCGATGATCAGGCTGTCACAGTCTTTTAGTTCAAGGTCTTTCAAGACCTTTGACAGTGCTCCTGGTCCAAGCTTCGCGGCACATCCACAATTTCTGACCATTTCGGTCAGGCGTTTCGGTTTGTTTTCTGACATGACATTTGTCCTTTCATTCTGATGTAATTTTTTGAAGTGCCTCCAAAGCGCAGGCCACTTCATCCAGTGTATTGAAATGGCTGAAGGAAAAACGCAGTGTTCCCTGTGGGTATGTTTCCAAGGACCTGTGCGCAAGTGGGGCGCAGTGCATTCCCACCCGTGTCATAATGCCGTAATCCCTGTCCAGCTCAAAGGCTACCTGCGCATTGTCCTTTGTCAGACAATCTACCGAAACCAGGGCACAGCGGTTCCGGTGATCCGCAGTTCCGACAAGTTGCAGGCCATCAATAGCTTCGACACCACGGATAAAAGCTTTTGTTAACTGTTCTTCAATCATAAGCAGCTCGTTTTTATCAACGGAGTTCAGATAATCCAGTGCGCTGCTGAGTCCATAGATTCCCGGGAGATTCAGCGTCCCGGCCTCAAAGCGATCTGGCAAAAAGTCTGGCATATCAAGCTGGTCTGATACACTTCCTGTCCCTCCGTCTAACAGTGGGGCCATCTGCTCTGCCAATTCGTCTGTCACCAGAAAGCCGCCAATACCCTGCGGACCCATCAGTCCTTTGTGCCCGGTAAAGCACAGAGCGCTGATATTGGCTCTTTGCATGCTGACATTGTGCAGACCTGCTGTCTGGGCCGTATCCACAATAAAATGCAGACCGTGGCTTTTACATATCCGTCCAACAGACTCAATGGGCAGAATATTCCCGCTTACATTGGAGCCGTGCGTCATAACAACAGCCCTGGTTTCTGGCTTTATCATTTTTTCAATACACGTTACTTCTAAGTTACCCAGATTGTCACATGGAATCACATCGCAGGTAAGGCCTGTCTGCTTCAGATGTTCCAGTGGTCTCACCACGGCGTTATGCTCCAGACCCGAAATAAGCACATGGTCTCCCTGTCTCAGAAAACCCTTGAGCACCATGTTGACCGCCTGCGTGACATTCGCTGTGAAAATTACGTTTTTGTTATCCTCGGCGTCAAACAGGCAGCGCAGCTTCTCACGGGTTTCGTAAACCCTTCTTGATACCGCATATGCCCGTTCATAGCTCCCTCGTCCCACATTACAGCCGATATTCTCCAGATAGCCTGCCATCTCAGACACCACTCCCGGAGCTTTTGGCCAGCTGGTACTGGCATTGTCAAAATAAATTCCTTTCATTCTGCACGCTCCTTAAGCTTTCACTGCCCTGTTGCACCGTTTCTACTCCTTCAATAAATACATGACCGCTTCCAGAACCCCGCCGCTGATATTCCGGGCCTTATCCGAGATTGTATAGCAATAGGCTATATCTCCCCGTGGATCAACGTCAGCAATTTTCAGCCCTTTTTTAACACTCGTACCGTCGGCAATCATACCGCGCAGCACGCCGTCGAGCTTGGATATAACCGGGGTTTCCCCTATAAGGGCAAGACATTCGTCCTTTTTTACCAGATCCCCGATGTCATGACACAGCCGGATCGTTCCAGAATCTGGCGCGTGGATCACCCGTTCGTGTGTATAGCCGCCAATGTTTCCGGGAATACCGGTATTTCTTGCCGCCATTCCCTCATACAGAATTCTTCCAAGGTGGTGACCCCTGTTGGTCTCAATCACGGCGTCAACATCCTCTTTCGCGGTAAATCCAGGGCCGAGAGCAATAACAGCTTTTGCCATATCCCGGGTAGTTCCAAGATTCTTTTTGGCGAGTATGGCATCGACCACCGCATCTGGACGAACCATACGAATCATATCACCCTTTGGATCGACACAGACGGGTATCTCACCCTTTTTCAGGCAATAGCACACCTCCTCAATGGACTCACAACGCCTTGCCGCCACATCCTCCACAACAGCCATACCATCCTGAATGGCCTGGGCAAACGCGACAGTGCGCCGGATAACAGTAGGGGCTTCAATATCCAGGACAATCACTCTGAATCCCGCCTTATAAAGCCGATATATGGTTCCAGTGGCAATGTCTCCGGCTCCGCGCACAATAATCGTTTCACTAATTTTCATTCTCAGCCCATTCCTTTTCATAATATTCCAGTAAACGCTGATAGTCCTCAGGGGTGTCAGCGTCCATGACGCAGGTTCTGTCTCCCTGAATTTTTATCAGGACCTCGGGGTGCTTTTTTATAATCCCCCGGCCGCCGGCATCGCCCGAGACTTTCAACAGTTCCTTAAACCAACATTTTCCAAAAGCCACGGGATGGCCTTTCTGTCCCCTGTATTCCGGCATTATTATGCTCATCGGATTTTTCGTAATCACCTGTTCTATTTTACCTGCCAGTTCCTTGCTGACCAGGGGCTGGTCACCGAGAAACACAAGAATGCCCTGACACTCTGGGTAATGTTTCGCGAGATAAGCGACTGCTATTTTTAAAGAAGTCGACTGTCCAAGCTCTGGCTGATCATTAACTAAATAAATAACCCCTTTACGCGTCTCGATACCGTTAAGAACAGCTTCTCGTGTTACAATAACGATTACACTCTCAAAGTTCTCAAAGCTTTCTGCCACACCATCAATGGTTTTTTCCAGGATTCTTTTTCTGCCTATGGGCAAGAGAAGCTTTTCACTGCCCATGCGGCGCGACAGTCCTGCTCCAAGAATAACAGCTCCTAACATAAATACCAGGTCCTTTCACACAAAGACGCAGCAATACAACCGTCAAAATAAGGTTTTGCCGCTTTACAAAGCATCTCCGCTTTCTTTTCATTTCCTTTATCTGCCTTATTGACAAGCAAAAATTTGGGAATTTCAAAGTTTCTCAGTTTCTCACTCACAAACCAGTCCATACTCTCCCTGAAAAAATCGAGGTCAAAGCGTTTTCCCTTCAATTTCTGAGGACAGCGGTGCAGGTTCGCATCGCTTATGGATTCGTTTAAAAGCTCACAGCCAATCACATGGATCAGCTTTGTTGTGTTTTTGGGAATAACAGGTTCCCACTCTCTGTATATTTTATAGGGCTTTCCTCCAGCTCCGTCTCCTTCATTCAGAAAAATCCAGTCCGTCAGCTCTTTAAAAAGACAGTCCAGCAGTTCGGGTGCCGCCCCCTTCACCTTATGATCCTCAATACAGCGTTCTGCAAAATAATACAGATCACGGTCCTGTTTCACCAAGCAGTTCAACAGCCACATATACGACGCTGTTATGATGACCTCGCCGTCAAAGGCGTCTGGATAGCGCATTTTTGTGGTGGTGGTTAAAAGGGTTCTGCCCTTATCCCTAAGCTCACTTGCCAGACAGGTAAGCAGAGACGTCTTACCACCGCCTCCGGTGACCGTAACAAAGTCAGGCTGTTCGATACCGAACAGCGCTGACAGTTTCATGTTCTCATTTTGCACACAAAGTTTTTTATTCATTTTCCTTCTTAATGGTAGCCAGGTAGCGGTAAACGGTCGGTACCGAAACGCCGAGCATGTCCGCCACGTGCCAGATAGTCCCTTTAACCATAAAGGTTCCAAGTCCCTGAAGTCTTTCAACCACTTCAATTTTTTCCTGCTTGCCCATTTTCCTGAGGTCTCCGTGATTGCTTGGCAGCACACGGCTCATGTTATTGATGACCAGCTCTTTGACATTAATATTGAAGTTTTCTTCAGTCTCTTCATCTTTTCTGAGTGGTTCAACTGTAATGAGCGATTCCAGGATATCCCGGGCTTCCGCAAATTTCTGACAATCCATATTCAGACAGAGCAGACCGATCAGCTCGCCGTCATCATCCTTAATAAAATACGTTGCCGAACGTATAATGTTGCCTCTCGGAGACATTCCCCGATAGTTTACACGGTATGGCGCTTCTTTGTAGGCCTCATTCTTAATAAGCTTAAGGCCATAGTCCGTAACCGGTGCCCCTAATTCACGTCCGCTGATATCGCCATTTCGGATTGCCACAATCGATGACTGACAGTCCGAGAGGTCGTGCAGTACCACCTCTGTGTTTTCTCCTAAATAATCTGCTAAAAAGTCTACCAGTACTTTGTAGGATTCAAGATCTTTTGCCATAATTATTCTCCTTCTGAACTTTGATTCATATAAACAAAGAACGCTTATAATCATTGTTTAAAAATGTTATATCCCTATTATCGCAGATTTTGGAGAAAAGTTCAATAATAATTTATTATTGTGTCGATTTTTTTAAAGATCTTCACTTTCAAAGGGCGTATTCTTTGGCAAAATTAAGTTTAAAAGGATTGCAGACAGGGTCGAAACCACAACGGCCGACTCTCCGAAAAGACTGTCGATCCAGGCTGGAAGCTGCTCCATTGCGCCAGGCACCTGGGAAATGCCAATGCCAAGTGCAACTGACAGGCCTACAATGGTAGCATTTCTCTGAGTCAGTTCGCTCTGCATAAAAAGCTTAACCCCGGTCATGGTAATGGTCGCAAAAACTGAAATTGTCGCGCCTCCCAGTACACAGTACGGGATGGTCATCATTAAAGCTGAAAATTTGGGGAAAAGGCCAGCCAGGACAATAAAGCCCGCTGCAAATCCGATGACTACACGGTTAATAACCCGGTTCGTCACAACAATACCGACATTTTGGCCAAAGGTAGACGTTGGAAGCCCACCGAAAATTGAACCGATAATGCTGGAGACACCATTGCCCATCAGTCCTCTTGACAACTCGTCTGTCGTAGGTTCACGGTCCATGGCACCCACACTGAGTGCGGAAAACTGGCCGATGGATTCCACCGAGTTGACAACAAACAAAATTGACATGGATATAATCGCAGGCAAATGAAATTCATATCCAAAATGCCCTACCGCCGGCAGCATAAACCAGCTGGCCTCCTGTACAGTCGTGAAATCAATCATTCCACAGAACAGGGCGATGACATAACCGATGATCATCGACAAAAGAATGGATGCCAGGCGGGCAAAGCCTTTGGTAAAGTTATTAAAGAAAATAACCAGTACCAGTGTGATCATGGCGATAATCCAGTTCATTGGAGAGCCAAAATTTTCACTTCCTGCTCCCCCTGCCATATATTTAATGGCGGTAGGGTATAATGACAGACCAATGGTAAAAACCACAGTACCGGTAACTACCGGTGGGAAAAGCTTGCGGAGCTTTTTAATGAAAATACCAATCAGTATCCCCACAACGCCGCCAATAACCTGCGAGCCCAATATAGTCGCAATATTATAATCGCTGACAATACCAATCATGGTTGGAAGATAGGCAAAGCTGACCCCCATAATAACTGGAAGACCAGAGCCCACCTTCCTGAAGGGTGGAAACAGCTGAATAAGCGTGGCGATACCGGAGATGATAAGCGCCGCCTGAATAAGAATCCGTGTATCAGCCGGCGATAAGCCGCCCGTACCGGCCACAATAATGGCTGGAGTGACACAGCCAACAATCATCGCTGCAACATGCTGCAGTGCCAACGGGATCGCTTCTTTAATTTTCGGCATTCCCTTAAGTTGATAAATGACATTATCTTTATCGTTATTCATGATTTTCTCCTCATGACCTTAGAGGACCGTTAAGGGCAGCCCTCCAAGAACACTTTGTGCACGGTGTGTTAACGCATCGTTATTTTGCTGCAATGGCTTCAATCTCAAAAGAAGCCCCTTTTGGCAGTGCTGCAACCTGAACGCAGGAACGCGCCGGATACTCGCCTGTAAAATACTGCGCGTAAATATCATTAACCGCGGCAAAGTCATTCATGTCTGTTAAAAAGACTGTTGTTTTCACAACGTTTTCAAAAGAAACACCAACTTCGGTTAAAATGGTTTTTAAATTTTCAAAACCTGTTTTAGCCTGAGCCTCCACACCTTCTGCCAGAACACCGGTTTCCGGGTCCAGACCCAGCTGGCCTGAAATATAAATAGTGTCTCCTGCGGCATTGGCGTGTGAATAAGGTCCGACAGCGGCTGGTGCTTTTGCTGCGTTTATAACTGTTTTACTCATAATATTCTCCTTCTTGTTATTTGTTGAAAATTTAACTTATTTATTTGATAATCGTTCCTGTTTTTCCCTGGATACCGTCCTTTGCTTTTTCAAGCAGAGTGATCAACGCAAAACGGTCTGAATCCGATTTTGCAAATTCCATTGCCGCCTGAACCTTCGGCAGCATGGAGCCAGGAGCAAACTGTCCCTCATCAGCGTATTTTTGAGCTTCTTCAACACTGATTTCAGACAGCCATTCTTCATTCGGCTTGCCGAAATTAATGGCAACCTTTTCGACAGCTGTTAAAATAATCAGACAGTCTGCGCCGATTTCCTTTGCCAGCAGACAGCTTCCAAAATCCTTGTCCACTACAGCGGCAGCACCTTTTAAATGATTTCCCTGAGCGTAAACAGGGATTCCGCCGCCCCCGGCTGCCACAACGACCTGCCCAGCCTCTGCCAGAGTTTTAACGGTTTCAATTTCAATTATCTCAACGGGTTTGGGGGAGGCGACAACACGCCGATAGCCCCGGCCCGCATCCTCCACAACATCATAATTTCTTTCGCGAACCATTTCGTCCGCTTCTTCTTTTGTCATGAAACGTCCAATGGGTTTTGTTGGATGGCTGAAGGCTTCATCGTCAGGATCGACGCGCATCTGGGTAATAATGCTTGAAACCGGTTTGTGAATTCCCCGGTCAAGGAGCTCCTCCCTCAACGCATTCTGAAGATCATAGCCAATATATCCCTGGCTCATCGCCACACAAACAGATAAAGGCGCCACCGGATTTCCAGGGTCTGCCTTTGCCAGCTCACCCATGGCCAGATTGATCATACCGACCTGCGGCCCGTTTCCGTGAGAAATAACGACTTCATTTCCTTCCTCTATTAAATCCGCGATGGCTTTGGCTGTATTTTTAACCGCCGCCATTTGTTCTGGTAAATTGTTGCCTAAAGCGTTTCCACCCAGGGCGATCACAATTTTCTTGCTCATGGTTTTCTCCTTTAAATGAAAAATGGATGGATGGCTGAGCAAAGGGCCCGGCCATCCTCAAATTTATTTTTCGGCTCGCTTTTATTTGGTAAAGAAGCGGTCAATACCTCTTTCTTCCAGAGCCTTTAAGGTTGCCTGAGGATCTTTTTCCTTTGCCAGGAAGATCATAGCGGCAATAATATACGGCTTGTAGCTTGCTTCTTTATATAATTCTGTACGATAGCGGTCGAATACAGAGGCTTCAACTTCGCCTTCTTCACAGCTAACGCCAGTAATGTCAGCTGGGAGGCAGTGCATATAAAGCGCTTTGCCGTCTTTGGTTGTTTTCATCAACTCTTCGGTGCATTCCCAGTCTTTATGATTTGCATTCTGAGCGAGCAGTTCTTTTTCTAAGCGATCGATGCCTTCCTGGTCACCGTTGCCGTATAAGATGGTCCGTTCTTCCATTGCGGAGAAGGGTGCCCAGCTCTTGGGATAAACAACGTCAGCGTCTTTAAAAGCTTCTGCCATGCTGTTGGTCTTTGTAAAAGATCCACCGCTTTCAGCTGCATTCTTTTTAGCCACTTCTTCTACGTCAGACATAATTTCATATCCTTCCGGATGTGCCAGAGTAACGTCCATGCCCAGACGGGTCATCAGACCGACAATCCCCTGCGGTACAGATAACGGTTTTCCATAGGATGGGGAGTAGGCCCAGGTCATCGCGACTTTTTTACCCTTAAGGTTTTCAATACCGCCAAAATAATGGATTAGATGGAGGGCGTCGGCCATTGCCTGTGTTGGATGGTCAATGTCGCACTGCAGGTTGACTAAGGTTGGTTTCTGTTCCAGAATACCGTCTTTGTGGCCCTCAGTCACAGCATCGACCACTTCATGCATATAGGCGTTCCCTTTGCCAATGTACATATCATCCCGAATACCGATAACATCTGCCATAAAGGAGATCATATTGGCAGTTTCACGCACAGTCTCTCCGTGGGCTACCTGAGACTTACCTTCATCTAAATCCTGTACTTCCAGACCTAAGAGGTTGCAGGCAGAGGCAAAGCTGAAACGGGTACGGGTTGAATTATCACGGAACAGGGAAATTCCCAGACCACTCTCAAAAATTTTAGTAGAAATATTATTTTCACGCATATATCTTAAAGCGTCAGCCACGGTGAACACAGCTTCCAGCTCTTCCGGTGTTTTTTCCCAGGTCAGGAAAAAGTCATTTTCGTACATTTCTTTAAAATTCAACGCATTCAGTTTATCGATATAGGTTTGTAAAGTTTTATCCATTTTTTAATCTCCTTGATTTTTATAAATTAATGCTTATAGTTTAAAACTCAGGATAAAAGTAACAACGTCGCAAATTATCCTTTATCCACAGCCGAAGTTTTTTATTTGGTGTAAACAGTCGGTAAAGCAGCGTAAACAGCGGCACAGGTCACAAGATCCTGTTTCCAGGTTTTTTCGTTTGGTGCATGAGCCTGCGCTTCTGCTCCAGGGCCAAAACCAATTACCGGAATACCGTTACGTCCCATGATGGACACACCATTCGTTGAGAAAGTCCATTTATCTGTCAGCGGACGGGCTTTCCGTTCTGCCACTGTCTCAGAAGAGCCGATGCGTTCTTCACCGTACATTCCCTTGTAAGCTTCTTCCAATGCTTTAGTAACCTTGTGGTCTTCCGGAATAACCCATGTTGGGAAATAGCATTCGATCGGATAAACACATCCGGTGTAAGAAGGACGGTCATATTCATACATCGAAACCTTCACATCATTCCCGTATTTTTTTACATTTGGCAGATTGCGGATTTCTTCCAGACAGCTTTCCCAGGTTTCCCCGGCAGTCATACGGCGGTCCAGAGAAACCGAACAGCCATCCGCTACTGCACAGCGGCTTGGTGAGCTAAAGAAGATTTCCGAAGTGGTGACAGTACCACGGCCTAAGAAGCGGGCTTCCTTCCACTCCGGATTGTATTTTTCATCCAGCATTTTAACCAGACCCTTGATTTCCGTACCTTCTTCAGCATCATTTTCATTAAGGGCACGGACATCCTGGAGAATATCCGCCATTTTATAAATGGCGTTGTCGCCACGCTCCGGAGCTGATCCGTGACAAGAGACACCCGCAACGTCGATCCGGATTTCCATGCGGCCACGCTGTCCACGGTAAATACCGCCATCTGTCGGCTCGGTAGAAACGACAAATTCGGGACGGACCTTGTCTTCATTGATGATATACTGCCAGCACAGACCATCGCAATCCTCTTCCTGAACTGTACCGGTCACCAGCACGCTGTATTTATCATTCAGCATACCCAGGTCTTTCATAATTTTAGCGCCATATACAGCGGACACAATCCCCCCAAGCTGATCAGAGGTTCCACGCCCCCCGATTTCGCTATCCGATTCAAAGCCTTCATAGGGATCGAAATCCCAGTTATCCATATTGCCAACGCCAACGGTGTCTATATGAGCATCAAAACCGATCAGGGTATCGCCGGTTCCCATATATCCCAAGACATTCCCCTGTGGGTCAATTTCCACTTTGTCAAAACCGAGCTTACGCATTTCTTCAGCAATGGTATTAATATGCTTTTCCTCATCACAGCTTTCACCCGGGTTTTTAACAATATTGCGGAGGAATTTTGTCATATCCTCTTCATAACCCTGTGCCGCTTTTTTGATTGCTTCAAAATCCATTTTTATTTGCCTCCTGATTAATTTAAATTGATGGGTGTGCGCCATTCCAGACAATAGCGCGGTAATTTTCGGGATCTGTATCCCCTTCAGTTGAGAACATGATGATCTTAGAACTATGGTCCAGACCCATGCTCTCTCTCAGATCTTTATAGTCATCGCTTTCCATTAAAGTTGCAATTAAGCCCATGGATACCGCTCCGGACTCACCGGAGGTTACAGGCGTATCCCCTTTCACCGGCGCCGCCAGCATTCTCATACCTTTTGCCGCCACCCAGTCCGGGCAGGAAACGAAAAAGGAGCTGTTATTTTTCAAAATTTCCCATGATATGGTGTTCGGCTCACCGCAGGCCAAACCGGCCATGATCGTTTGCATATCTCCATCCACAAAACGGATCTTACCGTCTCCAGCAGAGGCCGATTTATATAAGCAGGCTGCTTCATCCGCTTCAACTACAACCGTTGTAGGGCAGTTTCCCGGGAACAGGTTTGCGAAAAATCCTTGTACTGCTCCGGCCAGGGATCCAACACCTGCCTGAATAAAAATATGTGTCGGACGTTCACAGCCAGCAGTTTTTAACTGCTCAGCTGCTTCCAGCGCCATTGTCCCGTAGCCCTGCATGATCCAGGCGGGAATTTCTTCATAGCCATCCCATGCCGTATCCTGAACAACCACGCCGTTTTCTGTTTTTTCTGCTTCAGCCGCCGCTATACGGACACATTCGTCATAGTTTACATCTGTAATGGACGCCTCCGCGTTCTCTTTTAAAATGTTTTCCAATCGAATCGGGCTGGAGCCTTTCGGCATATAGACGACTGCCTTTTGTCCGAGTTTATTAGCCGCCCACGCAACGCCACGTCCATGGTTACCGTCAGTAGCTGTAAAAAAAGTGGCCTGTCCAAATTCTTCTTTCAGTTTATCGGACGTCAGATAATCATAGTCCAGCTCAGAGACATCTCTGCCCAGCTTTTGTGCAATATACCTCGCCATCGCAAAGGAACCACCTAAAACCTTAAAGGCATTGAGACCAAAACGGTAAGATTCATCTTTCACAAACAAACTTCCGATGCCCAGATACTCTGACATTTTGTCAAGCTTTACAAGCGGCGTCTGTGAATACTGCGGAAAGCTTTCATGAAAAGCTTTCGCCTTCTTAACCGATTCGATGGACATCACCGATAATTCCTTATCGTCCGTTTTTGGCATCTCATTGGATACCCATTTGATTTTTTCCATTGTTCTCTCCTGTTAAAGTGTAATACTAAATTGTTTTCAGGGCCGTGATGGTCTTCGCCTATTTCTTTTCTGATGGATCAGAACTGCTCTGATCTATATAGCTGTACAGCGTGTACTTGGATATCCCAAAGTAAGCTGTCAGCTTTTCGCTTGCTTTGGTGATCAGTAAAGCTCCGGCATCATTTAAAAATTTAAGCGCCTTGATCTTATCCTCTTTGTTCATTAAGGCCACCGGCTTTCCAACCAGTCGAACAGACTGCTCAAGCAGATCGTCCAGTAAGTCATTAACATTTGTAGGAATGTTCTCCACTTCTTCCTCTTTTTCTTTTTGGGTTCCGATAAGAGACTGAAGTGAGTTCTCCACCATCAATAAGCCTGTAATGTCATAATTAATCGAAAAGATACCAATAACCTTATTGCCTTTATCTCTGATATAAACCGTACTCGATTTTAAAATTTTGCCATCTGCCGTTTTTGTCATATAATCCAGATGATCCTGTAAATCTTCGGGGCTTTTTTTCAGAGCTTCCAGCACCACATGGGAGGGCCCGTCTCCCAGCTTGCGGTTGGTAACATGTCCATTCTCTATATAGACAACCGTGCTCTCTTTATTTTCAGTTGTAAGATCATGCACTACCACTTCACAGTTGCTGCCAAACTGGGTAGCAATGCCATGGGCCAAATTTTTTAATAAATTCAGTGTTTCTCCTTGCATCTTAATTAATTCCTTCGCATATCGACTTTTTCAATTAACCAAACAGTTTATCAGGTTACCTGACAATTTGTTTGATTTATGTGTCTATCATAACACCATTTTTGAAGAAGCGCAACCCCTGTTTTTAAAAAAAATAAAAATTTATTATATTGCCA